>WBZU01000814.1_pt1 | contig 25311 bp, 19 predicted proteins | sample 5204311 | NCBI WGS metagenome assembly WBZU01 (sample SAMN12344359, study PRJNA552823) | activated sludge metagenome | biome: Activated sludge suspended growth; feature: Nitrification reactor; material: Wastewater; isolation source: activated sludge from nitrification reactor of wastewater...
AAATGGTTGCGGTTCGCCGGGAACGAGCTCGTCGCCGCGAACTTGCCAGACGCGATCGCCGAACACCTCGATTTTCGTGGCAAATGTGCCCGCCTTGAAGGAAACGTGCAGGCGTTTGACCGGCTTCTCCGACCGAACGGTGCCGGTGAGGACCAGATCGCAACCGGGGTGTCCAGGGACCATATCGCTCGGGAATGTGCCCACTTCCGTCCAAAGTGGTTCGGTGAAAATAGGCCAGGCATTGGGGCTGGGCGCCAGCGTATTGTCGTTGCCGAATCGATGGGTTGCGCGAGCGACGACGGTGCCGATTGCGTCGGTCGGGCCGGAAAAACCGGTGAAAAGCGCGGCTCGGAGCGAGGTTGCGTTGATGAGGTCCACGGAAGGGATGAAGCTAGCAGAACAACCGAGCAGGAGGCAATGGTTTTGGGCGACGAAATACAATGCTGACGCTGCGGCAGATTTGACGCAGGAGGTCGATGCCGCCCGACTTCGTTGATTGGGCTTGTCGAGCGTTGTTCAAGCAACGCATGGAGAAGTCCGACGTAGCGGTTCTCCGAAGGTGTTGATCAAGGGAGTGAATGCGGGCGGGATTTGGGGCGTGGCGATTCGAAGCCCCCGCGGGGCTCGATGCCGTTCACGCGCGGGCGCGAGCAGCCTTGGCGGCGGTCTTGGCCGCTTCCTTCGTCGACTTGGCGAGTTCGCGGCGAAGTTTCACGACCTCGTTCGAAGGCAACTTGCGCACGAGCTCCGCGACCTGATCGCGCTCGTCATCCGCCGGCGACGCGAGCAAATAAAGGGGCGGAAGTCCCAAACCCTTCGCCAAACGGGAAATGGTTTGGATTGTGATAGCAGCCAAACCATGTTCGATGCTGGAAAGATGGCCCTTTGACACCTCGGCAGCTTCGGCAAGCTCACTCAGGGACATGTGCTGTTCGACACGCAGCTCACGCAGACGTGCACCGATTTTTGCTGTCTGGGCATCGGGCTCTGTTCGTCGGGGCATAATATTCTCCTCTGATCTTTCGAATTTTCAGGGCGCACATCGCAGGTTCATGCGCGCGTCGATCGTTTCCTGTTCAAGCGCAGCGTCGCCTGAGTGCAGCCACGTCTACCACGGTTTTTGAAAAAGACAAACAACGATTTGGTTTTTCTGCTTGTCAAGGTGAACCGGCGTTCGTCGCCGCTTGCGTGGGCAAACGTACCAAATTCAGGCACTATCCCCGGAGAACTCGATGCAACACCCACCATGAACCTCGGTCGTCGACACCCCGGTCGATCGGAAAGCTCGAGCTGAAAATTTTTTTCCCGACGAACAATCGACATCGCAATGTTTCGGAAGGACGATCGTCCGGCGCGTCATTTCGGATCCACAGGCTCGGATTCATGCAAGTCCTCCGCGCCGCCACCCAGCGATTCGAATAAGACGCGCAACGTCTTTTCATGCGCTTTGGGGTCGTCGAGTTTGATCGCGTCCTGACGAGCTTTCGACAACATGGCGCGCGGAGCCGTACACGTCGCGGACAAGTGTTTCTCGAGCGCTTCGGCCGCTCCCACATACACGTAGACACAAGGCAACAGCAGCGCGGCGTCGCAAAGATGTCCCGCCGCATGCAGCGTTTGGAACACTGTCTCCGTGATGAGCACCCGATCGGCGCGCGAACATCCCTGCAATACACGCGCGGCCACGGGCGGTGTTCGAGGCGGAGCGGGCGTTATTTCGATATCGGGCTCCGGCGCTCGGGTCAATTTTGCAAATTCAGCAATGGGTGTGGGGTTCGGGGCCTCGAGAACTTTGTACAGCAATGGTTTTACGTCGCTTATCGGAATGGCGAACGTCAGCAATTGCGCATTGAGGATCGCGGCTTGCATGACCCCGATGACGCGGCCCTGTTTGTCGAGCAAAGGCCCGCCGGAAGCTCCCGCAGCCATCGGGACCGTCGTTTGCAATTGTTCGATATTGTTTTCATCGATTCGACGCCCGCTCAAGATACCCGTCGCGACGCTCGAGTTGTAACCCAATGGGTGGCCGATGGCCAATACCGGTTCACCCACTTCGATTTTTCCGCTCGGGCCGATGGCCAACGCCGTGCGCAACCCCGATACCTGCAAAATGGCCAAATCGTAGCGTTCGCTGTAAGCGGCGATTTCGGAAATATATTCGATATGGCCATTGTCGAATTCGATGGCGATCGAAGATTCACCGGCAATGACGTGATAATTGGTGACGATCAATCCGTGTTTGGTGATTGAAAACCCGGTTCCGAATCCATGCCCGGTTTGGATCTTGACCACCGCCGGCATACTTCGCGACACGATGGTCGGCGTGGGAAGCGCAAAATCGGGCACATCCAATACACGGACCTTGATGGACGACGTGTCCGCCGGTTCGTGCGGCTCGAGGCGCGCGGCTTGTTCGCGCTGAAGCTGTTTGCAATAAAGCCGCCCGAATTGGACCTCTTGATAATCCGTGCAAATCTCGATGCACGCATGGCTGCCATGGCATTTGGCGAGCACGCTCGACGGGGTTCGCCAATGAGGGCCGCAGGCGACCAGAAATAACGCCGCAACGAAGAATAAAAAAGGCTTGCAGGCAATCTTCGACATCCGGGCCATGAAGCGACGACACCTACGGCGCGTTTTTCTTGGGTGCATTGCGGCCCGGGAAGATGTCGAATACATATCGATAATAACCCCAATCATCCTGGGTCTGCAATTCAATGGCAATCCCGTTTTCACGCCGATCGAACTTCACCATCTTGTTTCGCTGAACCCACCCCTGAAGCAATCGGGACATCCATTCTTGCACTTCGTCCCACCGCTCGGCAATTTGCGTCCATTCAAGGCGCTGGAGGCCCTGCTCGAGGACCTCTTGCAATCGTCCCAAGTCCACCGCCGAAGCCGGAAAACCATCCACGAGGTTTGGCCCGACAATGGTCGCCTGGTTTTTCAGGGCCTGCGCGATGTTATTGATGATCTTGCCCGTTTGTTGTTGGCGCGCATCCGGAGGAAAACGCGGCGGCGTCGGAATACGCGGCAAAGGTGGGAAATGAATAACCTTGGCCGAGGGCTGTTCCTTGCTCATCTGTTGCAAACCTACCATCGTTGCCGTGCGCCCTGCAAGGTGATCCCCGGGCAAAGTGCTTGGCACCTTTTGAATGTAGGATGAGTCACCTGTGCAAAGGGGCCGGCACCTTGTACGTACGCCGTCACGAGTGGCCCAGCGCTTGCATTCGTGGACGTGATCGTTCGTATGAGACAACCCCCTCACCACGAGCACTGATCTCGAGCCCTACGACTGCGAGGACCGGCACATGAGCAATCTGGAAGTATCCGTCGCTTCTGGCGATGTTTTCGACGTGCGCGAATTCAGTATCCACCAATCGATGTCCTCGCTCTTCACCGTCACGTTGACCGCGCTTTCGTCGAACCCCGACGTCGATTTCGAAGCCGTCATCGGCCTGGATGCCACCTTTACCCTCCACGGACGCAGCGTCGACGGGACACCTCGCAAATGGTCGGGCATCTGCAATGAAATGCACCTTTTGCGAGCCGAAGAAAAAGGCCTCACCGCCTACCACATCAGCATCGTTCCCAAGATGTGGCTCGCGTCCCAACGCCGAAATCATCGCATCTTCCAGGGCAAAACCGAACTCGATATCGCCCAACAATTGCTCGAGGAATGGGGGGTCGAGACCGAAAAGAAGATCGAAAGCACGTACAAAACCCGCAAATACCGCGTGCAATACGGCGAAACCGATTATGCCTTTCTCTCCCGTATGCTCGAAGAAGCCGGGATCGCCTTCTACTTCACCGAAAAAGACAAGAAAACCGTCTGCGTCCTTTCCGATGCTCCCCATCGCAATGAAGAACGCTCCAAAGCCATCGCGTTCCGGGACGAACCCGGCACCGTCGACAAAGAACACGTCACCAACGTTCGCGTGAGCCGCCAGGTTCGTCCGGGCAAAATGACGCTGCGCGACCATGACTATCGTCGACCCGCCGACTTTCCCCTCGGTTCGAGCGCCACGTCGGGCGGCGTCGAGGAAAAACTGGAGAGTTTTCACTACGTTCCCGGCGCGTTTGTCTTCGAAACCCAAAAAGGCGAACCCACACCCATCGCCGACGACAAAGGCATGCATCGCGCCGATGAAGCCGAAGGCGCCAAACTCACGGAAAAACGCCTCCATGCCGGCCGTTCCGATGCGAGCACGGCGAGTTTTACCACGAACGTCATCGACCTGCGTCCCGGCACCGTGATGAGCGTTCTCGATCATCCGCATCGTGCACTCGGCGATGGAAAGCGGCTGTTGGTGCTGGAATCGCATATCGACGGCCGCGCCAATGAAGACATCAGCCACCATTGCGAAGTGCGCAGCGCCGATCAACCCTACGCGCCGCCATTGCGACAACAGAAACCCAAAGCCGATGGTGTGGAAAGCGCGACCGTGGTGGGTCCGTCCGGCGAAGAGATTCACACCGACGAATTCGGTCGCGTGCGCGTGCAGTTTCACTGGGATCGCGAGGGAAAACGCGACGACAACAGCTCGTGCTGGATTCACGTCAGCCAACCTTGGGGTGGTTCGGGGTTCGGCGGGAGCAACCTTCCGCGTGTCGGTCAAGAAGTCATTGTCGACTTTCTCGGCGGCGACCCCGATCGGCCCGTGATCACCGGTCGCGTCTACACCAATTTGCAAAAGACGCCCTACAAACTCCCCGACAACAAGACGCAAAGCGGCTGGAAGAGCAATTCTTCGCCCAGCAACGGCGGCTATAACGAGTTGATGTTCGAGGACAAAGCGGGCAATGAGCTTTTGCGCATGCGCGCCGAAAAAGACATGACCGAGCGCGTCAACAACGACAAAGCGCTCTCCGTAGGCCGCGATCGCAGCATGGAGATCCAACGCGACGACGAGGAGAAGATCACGCGAAATCAGAATCAATCGGTCGGCGGCAATCAGCTCTCGAGGGTCTTCGAGAACTTGATGTCGGTGGTCGGCGGCGATCGCGTCATGAAGACCATCGGAAACCTCGTTTCGCAAGCCGCCAGTCATGCGATCAGCGGCAATACGGCCATTACCTTGAACGTCGGTGGATCGCAGATTTCCATCGATAACGACCAGATCGTCATCAAAGCGAGCAAAGTGCTCATCAATCCCTGATCACGAGGATGTCGAAAGAGCCTCGGGCCAAGCAATGAAGATTTCTACGATTTCAACCCGCAATATCGCCGGTTTGTCGGATCTCGATGTGGATCTGATCGCCGGCGGTGCGGCCCCTCAACCCCTGTTTCTCGTCACCGGCCCGGCTGCGTCGGGAAAAACTCGGCTTTTGGACGCGATTGTCGCCACGTTCGAAGCTGTCGCGCCGTATGAAGGCATCGTGCGGGCTTCGGATTGGGTCGCCGATCCCAAGCTCGTCGGCCGAATCGACCTGGGCCTCGTGCTCGATGGCCCCTCCGGCGGCGGTTCGCCCAACATCGGCGTACGTTTCGAATCCGGTCGCGTGGTCGCCGATGCGCCTTCGGGCAGCGCGAAGCTCTTGCAGCATTACGACCACGAAGATTCGACGTCGAAACGCGAGTATTTCCCGGAAACTCGGCAGCTCGCGGATGTTTTTCCGGATGGAACGGGTGCGCTCGAGCAAAGCTTGTATCGAGGTTCCAAGAGCCTGCGCAAATACAGCTTCGTCCCTCGGTTCCTGGCGGCGTTGCCCGAGGATCCTTTGCGATCGCGACGTTTTGCGGAGGCGCTCGGCCGTCTTGCGCCAAACCTCGAATATTTGCCGTCGAATCGCGAATACTGTTTTTCCAGCCATGGAGGTGCGCCGGTGCGACCGACACAGCTTTCCAGCTCGGAAGCCGATGCCGTTTTGATCTGCGCGACGGCGGTGATGATCGGCTTGAACCATTCGCTCGTGCTTCTCGACCGGCCCGAGCTTTACGTGCCTGCGGATCGCATCGTGGCGTGGACGCAGGCGCTCGCGATGCTCGGCACGAACAATCAATGGATCGTTGCGACAAACAGCCCGGAGCTGCTGCAATCCGTGCCGCAAACCCAGATTTTGGGGCTTGGTCCCGATGCTCGTGAACGAGGGAGGTCGTCATGAAAATCCTCGATCTGCAAACATTCGGTATCCAAGGGGTCCCGGATGGATCTTACGATTTCGCCTTGCCGGCCGATGTGTCGAGTCGTTCGGGCGCTCATGACCTCGTTGTGGTGACCGGTCCGTCGGGCAGCGGAAAGACGCGGTTTCTCGAGCTGATCGCTGCGGTGCGTGAAACGCTGGCGCCGAGTGACGACGAATTCATCGCGGCACGCTGGATTCGTCCGGGCAATGAGCGGGCGAAAGCCAAGGTCACGTGGCTGCTTTCCGACGACGAGCAGCGCCTGGTCGGCGCGCCGAATCAGGTGCATCGAACCGAGACGATTTTTGGCGGTGAAAATCCCATTTCGAGCGACGACGAGCTGCTGATCCATCTTTTCGAGCGGTACGATCACACCGATTCCACCGCGAAGATCGAGTATTTCGCGGAGAACCGGCGTCTCGACGAGACCGGCGCCGAGATGCGCACCGAAGCGTCGACGCAGGTTCGTTTTCGATCGAGCAAAAGCGCGCGAAAGTACGCGTTTGTCCCGGCGTTTCTCCGTGAGCTTCCAAAGTCGCCGGAGAAGACCAAGCGGTTTGCCTCGACGATCGCGCAGCTTTCGAAGACGTGTCGGTACGACGTCGAGACGGCGACGCTGTTCTCGCAAGGGCGGGCTGTTCGCAAGCTCGTGGAGCTGTCCGGGAGCGAGCGGGATGCGTTGCTCTTGGCCGCCACGGCGACGAACGTGGGTTTGTCGCATTCGATTGTCCTCGTGGATCGACCCGAGTTGATGGCGAGTTCGCCGCGGGACATCGTGCCGGGCCTCGTCGCGCTTGGAGCCGACAATCAGCTGTTTGTCGCGACCGCACGTCCCGCGTTGGCGAGCGGAGCGCGTCACGTGACCATTCATCTCTCCGCGCAAGGAGTCGCGTCGTGATCCCGTATTATTTTGACGAAGCCATGCTGCACTTGCCTCGCGTGACCGGCTTGGTCGATCGCACGCGGCATATCCTGGACATTCAAACGGACGACGGCGCGGAGTTTGGCTTGGCCATCGTTCGCGGGCCGTTCCCTCCGGATGTCACGCTACGGGCTTGCATCATGAACGAGATCGAAGAGCACCAACGTTCGTTGCGTGGTTTCGAGCTTCTTTCGTGCACCGAGCGGTCGTACGAAGGGGTGAGCGGCATCGAGGTGCGTTTTCGTTTCATCGACAAACCCGGGCCGACGTTCCACCATGAGTTTCATACGGTTTTGGGTTCGGCGCGCATTGGATTTTTGGGTATGGCGCTGATGGTCCACGCCAAAGCTTGTGATGCGTGGATGGTCGAGGCGCTGAGCAACTTGACGCTCCGCACGTGAGGCATGGATAATCGGGTATGGAGCACGGTTTATCCAGGTCTGGATCATGGTTTACCCAGGTCGGGATCGTTGGGGCGTCGGGCGATTGACGAATACGTGTCGGGTAGCTCGCGCCGACACTTCTGCGGTTGGATCAGGCATTGCAATTCGAGCCGAGCAGGCGTTTTTGGGGATGAGCCAGGGAAGAGGTCGACATGGGAGATAGACTCGATCCGACAAAGACCAACAATCCGCCGCAAGCTGCGATTGAGGTAAAACCCAATGCGGCGGTGCACATCAAGACCGCCGACACGTCCCCGGGCAAACTGAACGAAATGCGGTGGAAGGACGCGGGCGCAGCCGAAAACAAGCAACGCGCTGAAAAAGCCGCCGCGGACAAACAGGCGACGGACGCCTCCGAAGCCGCGGCGAAAGAACGTTACCGGCAGTATTACGAATCGCAGACGACCACGAATGGGTGTACATTCGTGGGACGATGGAAGGGTTGGCAGCAGCCGGCGGTCGTCGACGCGTGCAACGCGCACGATGTCGATTACGGTCGCGGCGGGAACGAATTCCACCGGTTCGTCGCGGACTTGAAGCTGGGGTACAGGATCGCGAAGGCTGGGGATCCGACCCGAGCGTTGGTGACGTACAGCGGCGTTCGGAGCATTGGATTTGCGTTTTTCCATTACCGAGGCGGAGGTCCGTTGCCCGTGCCGGAAGGCCAGTAGTCGAACGGGTTTTCGCGGTATCGTGCGCCAAACCATTTATGCAGCGGTGCATGTAACGTCTCGGCCGTTGCGCTCGCGACCACCCCAAAAAATACGCTTCTGGTCGCGTGCGTGTCGAGTCATGACAACGCTACGTACGCTCACACGTGCTTCGCGAAGCCCCCTCGTGGACTGAAGTGCGAACTTTGGTCGTGGTTCGTGCAGTCCGCAAACTTGGCGTCATGGTTGTCGGTTCGGTTCGATCTGCGGGGTGCCTGATGCGTATGTTACACGCCGCCAAACCCATTCGATTGGACCCATTTGGAAGTGGCGGAGAACGATGTGGCTCGCGCCAACTTGACATGCATAGAAAACCAAGGGAAATACCAGCGTTGTCAGGGGGGTGATGGTTCCGATGAACCCCAAGCCGATGCCATAGAAGAAAAATACGGCCATGACGCTTTGGGTCAGGTAATTCGTGACGGCCATTCGCCCGGTGGGTGAAAAAACGGCGAGTATCCGCTTGAACGCCGGATATCGAAAAAGCAGCGTAATGCCCGCGACGTAGAATGCTGCGGTCCCCGTCGATTGTACAATACGCAACCCTCGGTTGAAAATGGGCACGATGCGTGACGAAGAGGCCGGCGAGGTCAAGCCATACACTGCGAGTTCGCTAAGCAGTGCAGCCAAAAGTCCCGCGACGAGGATTCGGCGCAGGGTTGGGTACCGAGATTCGATGGTGTCGAAAAAGCGAATTCTTCCGGCATGATAACCAAGAAGAATTTTCCCGAGAAACTCCAGGTCGAACCCGAGCGAGGGCAAGTCGACGAATCGGCCCCAATATCCAGCGGCATTGGCGCGCACGATGTCCAGGTACGAACCTTGGGCAAACGCTGTCAGCATTGACGCATTCAACTGGGCTGCGCGTGCGGCGTCTCGAGCCTGTTCGGCTGCAAGTGCGTCGGACGTCGTCAACAGAGGTGGAACGAATACCGTTGCCGCTTTCACCAACATCGGGCCGATGAATGTACAGAGCAGAGCCCACACAAAAAGGGCGCCTTCCGATTGTCGTCGAAACACCAGAACGACAAACCCGAGCAGCGCATACAGATGAAGAATGTCTCCGAACCACAAGCCAAATAAGTGAACCGCGCCGAGGAGCAACATCATGGAACCGCGGCGCAAGTAAAACCTGGATGCGGAGTCGCCGCGTGCGGCCGCACGATCGAATTGCATGGCGAGGCCGACGCCAAAGAGAAACGCAAAAATGGTGATGAACCTGCCACCAATGCAATAACGCTCGAACGTATCGATGATGACGTTGGGCAAGTGGCTCATGATGTCGCGAACTTGCGACGGCGGGAGAAAAATGCGCCCGGAAAACCACACGTGCACATTGGAGAAAAACACCCCGAAAAGCGCAATTCCACGGAGCACATCGAGCACATCGATGCGTTCCCGACTTGGTGTCGGCCCCTGACGAGGCATCATTGGCTCTTGCATTCGAGTTTTCTCACGCGTAACCGAGTGTCTTCGACGACATGGATCAATGCATGCGCCTTGCCCCAACGCTCCAAGACGACACGATAAGCATTGCATGCACCTTGTTTGTCGGAGGAGTGTTCGCGAGCTTGGCCCAGATAATAATGATCCAGTGTATTTTCCAAGGGCCGATAAAGAATACGGCAATCGCTCGCCGCTTGTGAGGAATGCGTGATCGCTTCCGCATAACGGCCGGCGAGCAGATACATGCGGCCGAGAGCGCTATGCAGTTCCGTCGGCTGCTTGATGTAATACGTGAGCGATTTCAGTTGTGGCGCGAGCGATAATGCTTCTTTGGCGTCTTCGGCCGTCATCACCGGCAGCACGTAGGCCGCGAGCCATACGATTGGCTTCATATCCAAAGCCACGCGTTTTTCCCAGGCTTCGACCCACGCTTTCCGATCCGCCGCGAAGGCTTCGGGGGAAATGAATCCGGCTTGCACTTTTCTCTTCAGAAACCAAAGCGTCGGATCGTGCCAAATCGAGCGCACGAAACCTTTGAGCCACACTTCGCGACGGCTCAAATATCCATCCGCAATCTTTCCCGCTTCAGTGGTTTTGCCAAGCGTTTCATACAAGATGACCAGGTCGCGGGCGATGTCTCGATGCACCTTGTCGAAGGGATTTTTGTCTTCCTCCGGTATCCACGCCAAAATCGCCCGTTCAGCGTCTTCCAGTCGGCCTTCCAATTGCGCGAAATGAATTTCGTCGAATCGTCGCCAGCGTTGCTGCGTTTCGGCAGGCGTCTTGTTCCATCCTTGTTCGAGCGCTGCGCGAACCGTCGTCGTAGGTCGCCCCTGCGCCAGCAGCGCCGTCGCGAGCGCGCGATGGGTGCTCCAATCATTGGCGTCGTTGGCAATGATGCGTCGAGCGTCTTCCGCCATTGATTCGCAATGACCGAGCCCGGCATGTATTTCCATTCGGTCCGCAATGCAATCGTTTGCCGCAGGCGAGACTTCGAGACAATGCTTCGTCGCCGCCTCTGCTTCGTCAACCCGTCCCAGACGCGCCAGTGCCGAAGCTCGAGGTTGCCAGCAATCGGCATATTGCGGATCAATCGCCACACATCGGTCACTGAGCTCGAGTTCTTCCGCCGGACTTAGGTTTGGCGCAAATGGAGCCAACGAGCGCATGGCCAGAAGCTCGGCATCTCCCGGGAATTGTTCGGAAGCCTGACGCAGCCGTTTGGCCGCCTCCTCCGCATCGGGCGGATCACGCTGCACGACGGGCTCGAGCGCCTCCAGAATCAAGCGATCTCGTTCGGCCAGCGTCGTGCGATGCGATATCGCTTTGCGGTATGAGCGCCGCACGTCTTCAGGTGTCGGTGAATGCCAAATTCCCGTAATGACAAGGCGTACGTACGCTGCGCCGAGCGTCGAGTCCAATTCGACGGCCTTGGAAAATGCCGCATGCGCGACGATGTACGCTCCATCCCGCAATCCTTGCAATCCTTCTCGATATGCCGCGATTGCCGCTTCGTTTTGGCTGTTCGGCGGTGGATGCCCGGTAATGGGCGTGCCTGCGGGGGCTGCGGAGGCCATTGCATCGCCGATGGTCGAGGAAACCACCGGCGTGGATGTCGGAGCCCTTGAAGACTTGGTTCCACGCCAAACCCAGGCACCAGCCATGACGGCTACGACCGCAACGGAGAAAACGATCAGCGGGAAGCGCTGCGTGCGTCGGAGAGGTTTGAGAGGCTCGGACTTACTCGAATGCGGCTGCAGCAGGTCGAGTTCTTCCAGAATGGCGCCGGCATGGGCATGACGTTCTGCAGGATCTTTGCGCAAACAACGTAAAATGATTCGCTCGAGGTCCGGTCGGACGTCTGGATTGAGCTGCGAAGGGGGAAGTGGTTCGTCTCGAGCGAGTGCGGCGAGAACGTCCAAAAAGTTTTTCCCGCCAAAGGGCGTTTTTCCTGTCGACATTTCATACAGCACGATGCCAAAAGAAAAAACGTCGCTACGCGTGTCCACCGGTAGAGCATTCGCCTGCTCGGGAGACATGTAACTCGGAGTGCCCAAAAGTCGGCCATGCGCGGTTGCCGTCGTACCGAGCCCCGAGGGCTCGTGCCCTTCGGCCAAGAACTTGGCAATACCAAAATCCAAGACTTTTACGGTTCCGCCGGCCGATACCATGATATTGTCGGGCTTGATGTCCCGATGCACGATACCCGCCGCATGCGCTTTGGCAATGCCGTGCAAAATTTGCTTTGCAATGTCGAGCGCCTCGGATTGCGGCAGCGGACCGTGTTCCAGCCGCGTCTTCAGGCTCTCCCCCTCGATGCGCTCCATCGCTATATACAGGCGCCCATCGACTTCGCCCATTTCATATACGGCGGCAATGTTTGGGTGACTCAATGCGGCCGACGCCCGCGCCTCGCGTAACAGACGTTGACGATGTTCGGGATCTTCGGCAACATCGACACTCAGGACTTTGAGCGCGACTTCTCGGGCGAGCGCAGCGTCCACGGCGAGATACACCACGCCCATACCACCGCGACCAAGCACCGAAAGAATTCGAAAGCGGCCGAATACCGTGCCGGTGAGATCATCCGAGTCGCTCGAAGACTGTGGTCCGTCGAGCCCTGCCAGTTCGCGTAGGGTATTTCCTGTCGAACCGAGGCTCGACTCGGTCTCTGTAGACCCATTACCATCGTCATGTCGCGACAACTTCGAAACCTTTCTCCCATCGCATTTATGGCGTTTGCCAAGCGAGGAAGGATCGTACTCGGGCGGCGAGACTATCGCAGATGAAACAGAGTAGGAAGCGAAAACTGTGCGGGCAACCTTGGGCGCCGCAATGGCGTTGCAGCTCGATACACGCGCATTGGCCAATTGCCCACGGCCTCATGGATACGCTCACCGATGTCGACGCTCGTTTTTCCCACGCCGCTTGGTGCGCTCGTTCATTGCCTTGTCGAGGCGCGATTTCTCCATGCTGCACTCCGAGAAATCCGGTGGCGTAGTTCGAATATCCCGATTCCCTCCTCACCCGCCACGATGGTTTCGGCCGAGCGGTCTCTGAATCGTCGAAAAATGCTCCCGCTCTTTCGCCACCAATTCGTAGAGGTAACTTACGAGTTGCACCGTCGTCAGGTGGGATGAAAGCTCGCTCCCCGTCTCCTCGCCTCGCAGGAATGAAAGAAGAAGCTCTTCCCGTGCCGCCTCGTTATGCGATCGCCACCTCGTTCCTTGGGCCTGGCCGAAACTCAGTTTCGTAAACGCTTCTCCGCCGCAAACCGCGATATTTCGGAAAACGTAAAGATCGAAATGATCCCGCTGTCCCGGCGCCGTTCCGGTCGGCTCCGAGGTGCTCGCCGACTGATAACTGTGTACCTGCAAATTCACAAGGCTCGAAAGCTTGAGGTCCACGCGTTCGTGCCGCACGCGGCCCGTGCCTTTGTACGGATCAGTCACGATTTTCCGCGGATCACGGTCGGAAAACGAGTTGTGCTGGAGCTGAAGATGAGCCTGCGTTTTGGGCCGTCCTTCGGACCGGAATTGCAGCAACGCGCTGACGTCGTATTCTCCAAGCGATTCCGGAGATACTTTCGGCGACACGCGGTGTTCGGGCGGAACCAAAGCATTTCCTTGCCAAAGAGCCAACGCTTCGGCAGGCCACGTCCCCTTCCCAGCAAGCTCGACGGCGTCGTAAGGATCGCCGTCCGTCATCCCGAGGAGCCAGCAAAGCAAGTCGACAAAGTGGTACCCCGAATGCATCAATTTTCCGAAGCCGTATTTGTAGGGATGATGCTCCCGGTCCCATTCGTCCGGTAAAACCCACATGCCGTCGGCGTGCTGGATGTGCACGGACGTCACCGGAACGCCAAACTCCTGGGAAACGTTTTGAAGGTAGTTCTTCATCCACCGGTAACCGGGGTGGACTCGACGTTGAGCTTGGACGACAAAGGGAATACCGCTTTTGGAAAACGCTCCAGCCAAGGCGACGGTTTGTCGGAGAAACTCGGACGCGACCATGGGATCCAAAGCGAGCCCCGGCAGCGCGAAGACGGGTTTGTCGGCCAGGACCGCGATCCTGTTGCGAAGGGCGAACTTGTAATACGGCTCCCGGCAAAGCGGATCACAGGCGATGATCAGCGCATAGAACGCTCGGATTGCACAGGCTCGTTCCAGGGCGGAGAGAGCATCGGCCTCCGAAGAAAGAAAAATCGCCTCCGTTCCGATATGGGCCTCGTCGAGAAGGCGTTCCACCGTTGTTTTTCGCCCATGAAGCTCGAATACGTGGGTCAGCTCGATAGCCCCACGTTTCGCCAGGTCCGCGAGGAGCGGGAAGTAGATCCGCTGCGCGTGGGGACCAAGGCCCACGAGCGCAACGCGGCGATAGCGGAATTCTGCCGCGGTCACAGGAGGAACCTCGCGAGCCGGTAAAGCACGAATAGTTTTTCCTGATCAACGATGAAGCCACGACGACTGCGACCATATTCTTCGACAAACTCGTTTTTCAATGTTTCGTTGGTGTTGTACCCCGCAGACCAGGCCGCGATCGAAATGTCCCAATGCGGGTCACTCAAACCGATGGACCCGTTGTCGATGCAGCCGATGACGTCGCTCGAGGCATCGTCGACAATCAAGTTCGGTGCACAAGGATCACCGTGGACCAGGCAATCGTCGGCGAAAACGATAGACCTACAGATCGCTTGGATTTCGTCGAGCTCCGCACGCAAATCCATCGCGCTTTCGACTCCATACTTCTTCACGAACGACGACGCTTTGACGATGCCGCGCGACAGCCGAAGTTCGGCACGATCGAGGAGAACGGGAATGGATCGGTTGGAGAACGCATTACGGGCCCCGGGTCGAAAATCGTGAATGCGCGCCAGCGCCCGAGCCCAGCATCGAAGCAGCTCGCGTTGCCGATGCGGATTCTTTTTGAGCGCGGCCTTCAAGGTCATCCCCGGGATCTTTTTGGACAAAAGCGCGGTGACATTCGGCGTGAGTTTCACTTCGCAAACAACGTCCGGGAGCAGCAACGGAAAACCCTCGGCACGCAAAGCCCGCAAGAGCGAACCCTCGGCGCTTTGGGCATTCGTCAGCGCTGTTTCCGGCACGAGCTTGAGGTAAAGATCGTCCGTTGCTCCGGAAAAACGATACACAAGAGCTCGTTTGCTCAGGTTCTTTTTCTCGACCGAATAATTCGTCAACAGATCGCAAAGGTCTTTCGGGAAAAACTGCGCGGCGAACTCGTAGAGTCTCCGGTCGACGAGGCACCGAATCTCTTCGACGATGTGTTCCGTGGACTGTTCGGCGTCGATCTCCGTGAGTTCGTCGCGTTTGGCGAACTGCTCCACGAGCGGATACGTGTCTTGGTTCCAGTCGATCATCCGCGCCGCGAGACCGTCCGGCGTATCTTCCGGTCGAAGGACGAGGTCCGTTCCCGCGGCATCTCCGGATCGTCCGCGATCCAAGATCCGCCGGCGCTGGGTGGCTTCGGAGATTTTCAAATGCACCGCGCCGAGCAGCAACCATTCCGATCGCTCCAACAGCAACGACTGCGAACGCATTTTCGGAAACCCGTCGAGCGCGAGAAACTGATACGAAAACGTTGGATAGATACTCCGGAGGATTTCGGCACATAAGTCGTCCGGGAGCCAGGCTCCCGGTTTTCGTTCCGGCCCGTGCACACGTGCGCGATGCGCGCGGTGGTTGCGAATCCGCTCGCCGAGAGGATCTGCGGCAGCGGCGCGTTCTCGAACGGTCGCGCCAAAGTTGATGGCTGTCCAGCCGGGCAGCTCGTCGAGGGCCTTGGCGAGCGTACTTTTTCCGGCGCCGGGGGGACCGAGGAGCAGAACGGTTCGTTTGAGCGCCGACTCGCCACCAAAAAGCGCTTCTTCGAGGTTGAACGTCGTATCTCGATAAAAAATATCGGTACGAATGATGTACTTGTCGCGTGGTCCGGGCGTGATCGGGAGACCGGAATGTCGTGGGCTCGATGGCCCATAGTGCGGAAAAACAAGGGCCATGCCTTGCTTCGGCTTCACGCGGATTTCGGTCCGATCCGTTTGTCCCGGAGGCATCTGATCGCGCGACTGTCCGTCGGGGTAGAAACACGTTTCTCCGCCTTCGAAGTCATCGTTGAGGTAAATGACGAGGCTCAGGAGAGACCGGTGGTCGATACGTTCGGCATAGCCGGAGTCGAAATGGGGGCGAAACGCTTGGCCTTCGCGGTAAACGTTGAAGCGCCATTTGGGATTGAGGAAATCCGGAGCCGGTTTCCAACCGGGCCCGACGCTCGACATGTCCACCGCTGCGATGGCGTCCGCGAGCCTGGGCTGGATCTTTTGAAGGACCTCGTCCGGGGCCAGATACAGCGTGCGTTCGTTGTTTCGGATCGGCGGCCCGGAGCGTCGGCTTTTCTTCGGCGCATATCCCTGGCCCTCGGAGATTCGAATGAACTGCTCGCATTCGTCGGGCGTGAGGCACCCCGAGATTGTGTAACAGTCCGGGACGCCGTCGATCTTCGTAAGCAAAGGCGTTCTCCTGAAAAAATCCTTTCCATGATGCGCGACGATCGCCTCATTCGTCCAATCATTTTTTGTTTTGGACAGAAGTCTTCTCGGTGGTTCGAGGCATCCGAATCGTAACGGCAACCAGAGGCGGTTAAGTATGCAATCACTCGGTGCGTGGATGAAGCGCAGCAAATGCATGTTCCCGCACGAATTGAGCCTCGATCCCTGCCGAACTTCGCGACACTCCTCAAAACGAGCGCTGAATGTCGAAAGTCCAAACATCTCGTGTTTGGTATGAATCGTGCTGTTTTGTCATACAGGCACTTTGTGATCAGCGACAGTGGTGTTGGGAGAAGGAGTTCGAAGTATGTTTAATTCGCGTTGGATTCGCGATGTGGCGACGGCGTCGATGATGTTGCTTGGGGCGCTTGCGAGTTTACCTGGATGTGGCGAAGAACAATCGATCGTGAGTCAATCGGGATTCGAGCGACTGACGATTGCGGGGGCATGGTGTTGGTTTGCCGATCCGCGCGCCATTTATTATGAGGGGCAATATCGGCGTACGTATGGCGGTTGAGTTTCCCCCAACGGCACGATTCGGTTTGGCACGTACGATCATGACAACGGGCAATTGCGACGGATGTCGTTACACGAGAAGCTCAATCAGGACGATCATGCCAATCCGGCGCTGCTGCTTTTGCAGGACGGGCGCATGGTCGTGTTTTATTCGGGACATGCCGGTCCCCAAATGCGTTACCGAATCATGGAAGAGCCCGAGAATATCGATTCTTTTGGTCCCGAGCGCACGGTCGTGCCTTATGAACCCAGTTTGGAGTACGAATACACGTATCCGAATCCCGTGCGTCTGACGGCGGAAAACAATCGCATTTATTTATTTTGGCGGGGGAATGTCAACGAGCCGGTATTTGCGACGAGTGAAGACGACGCTTTGACCTTCGGACCGGTTCGCCGCTTGATGACTTCGTCGGACAAGGTGCCGTATGTCAAAGTCCACGGAGATGGCGAGCGACGCATTCATTTTGCGTTTACCGAGTCGCATCCGCGTTACGATGAATTCAACAGCGTTTATTACGCATCCTACGTTGAAGGGAAGTTTGTCCGAGCCGATGGTTCGACGATCCGAGACATGGCGCAGTTGCCATTTAACGTCGAAGAGGGCGACTTGGTTTATGACGCCAAAAAAACCGGCGAAAGAGCTTGGGTTTGGGATGTCGCCGCCGACGTGAATGGGAGCCCGGTCATCGTTTACGCGCGTTTCCCATCGGAGACGGACCACCGATATCATTATGCTCGCTGGAATGGTTCGGCGTGGAAGGATTACGAGCTCACCGCCGCCGGGGGCGCTTTTCCGGATACCCCGGCAAACGTGGAGGAGCCCGAGCCTCATTATTCCGGTGGTATCGTGATCGATCACGAAAACCCGTCGGTCGTGTATCTCTCGCGTCCCATTCGTGGCGTTTTCGAGATCGAGCGGTGGACGACGCCTGATTTTGGTGCGTCGTGGAAGGTCGAAGCGGTGACCAAGGCTTCCATCAAGGACAACGTTCGACCTTATGTGATTCGTGATTATCCGGCGGGCAAAAAGCCTTCGGTGATGTGGATGCAAAAAGACCGCTACGAGACATATACGCAATTTCAAGGGTCGATTCTAATGGATATCGATGAATCGGCTTCGTTGGGTGGGCTCGACTTCGGCGTCGAATTCTAGTCGGCGTTGCCGCGGGAAATCGTTGCATGATGTGGTTGCGGCGTTGCAAGTGGCGCGAGAAGCTGTTGCATGAGATTGGGTGTCCGTTGAATTGGGGGGCAAGAGAATTGGTATCGAGTCCGTTGAATTGGGGGCGAGAGGGATTGAGGCCGCACGCGGTGAATTGGACGTTCGCGCCGGGCGCTAACAAGCGCCCTACGCGAAGAAGCTTTGTTTTCGATGGGGGGCTGCGCTCGCTGACCGGCGGCTGGCCTTCGGCCAGACGCCGACGCTCGCTTCGCCCCCCAAACCCCCATTTGTCTGCGAAATGGGACGAGCATTCCTTGATTTGCGGGCATGGGGGCACGCAATTCAACGGACGTGCACGCGATTCCCCAGCGTGCAAATCAACGGACCAGCTCGCAATTCGACTGCCCGCAGATTGACGGACTTGCTTGCAAACGCGTTCCGGCTGGTCTCGCCTTGACGGGCCCAGGCGGTTCGCGCCACGCCATCATCTTCATTGCTGCATTCGTATGCGTGCGTTTTCCAACATCGGACTTGCCCCGGGCGAAAGAGTCGACTACCGTGGCGCACTCGGCTCGAAATCACTGCGCCGGAGGCCAAGGAAACACCGTGATGGATTGCTTCAGCAAAACGTTCCTCGACGAAAGCATCGAGCTCATCAAGCAAATCGATGTCGCCAGCATCGAAGCCGTGGCTCATGGTTTGGCCGACGTGCGCGCATCGGCCGGACGATTGTTCATTTTGGGCGTCGGAGGTTCGGCGGGGCACGCGGGACACGCGGTGAATGATTTTCGCAAAATATGCGACCTGGAAGCGTACGCTCCGACCGACAACGTCTCGGAATTGACCGCTCGCGTCAATGACGAAGGGTGGGACACGTCGTTCTCGGAATGGCTCAAAGTCTCGCGTTTACGCGCCGGCGACGCATTGCTGATTTTCTCCGTCGGCGGAGGTAATCGCGAGAAAAACGTGTCGGTCAATCTCGTCAAGTCCATCGAGCTGGCCAAGAGCGTCGGGGCGAAGGTGTTCGGCATCGTCGGTCGAGACGGCGGTTTTACGAAGCAATCCGCAGATGCCTGCGTTCTGATTCCCACGGTCAGCTCGGCGCGAATCACGCCGCACACGGAGGGCATGTGCGCCGTCATTTGGCACTTGCTCGTGAGTCACCCGAAGCTGCAAAAATCCGTCACCAAGTGGGAATCGGTGCGGTAACGGCGGCTCGGACAAAGACGCCGACCACGTTTCGATTTTCCGATCGTTTTCAAAACACCCCGGCTGCGACAAACCCGGGCACATTGCGCCGACCATCCGGAATCAACGTGGGCGCGAGCATAAACCGAAAGGCGTTTTCGATCGTGTGTCGTTCGAGCTCGGCCGTCTTTTTCCCGGACGCCAATCCCACCACGGTCGACGTCGCTCCATGCAAAAACAGAGCGCCCGACCACGCCGTCAACGCGGTCCAGGCAGCTCGATCCGGCAACGTGTTTTTCGTCAGTTGCCATAGCCCCACGATAATCGTCGGCGCCGTACCCGCCATTTCGGACAAACCAAAGATCGTCCCTCCGAGACGCTTTCCGAAAGCTCCGCCCAGTGCGCCCGAGGTAAACGCCAAGTTTGCCCCGATGGCCCACGACAACCCATAAAGGTGAGATGGTTTTTCTTGGTCCAATGCGAGCGACCAGATCCCGTGCGTCGCCATTTGACTCGACCAGATTGCGGGCAAGATCATCCAGTTCAGCCGTGGCGATTCGTCGACGGTACCGCTGCCATGCGCCCACGCGAGCACACCGTTGCAATAAATCGCTTGAGGCGAAGTGAAAAGCGTCTCCCCAAGCGTCCAGCTCACCGCGGCGGGCTTCGTGTCCCCGGCAGTGACCGCATCGTGCACCGTAAATGCGATATCGCCCCCAGCGACGCCCAAGCCGACTGTGCCGACGATGGCGACATACGCGATTGCTGCCAAGGTCGCGTCGCCATCTGCACGAACATTGCGCGGAGCTAAAACGAGGAGCGCGGCGGCGACAAACGGCACGAGGATACGACGAGACAAACGTTTGCGGTGCGATGTGAACATGCCCGAGTATCCTTCGGCGCCGTGAATTCCACAACCCGGTCATGCACGTCCTTCGTCGGTGGAGACGATGGTGCCGGGTCGTCGAGACTGAAAAACATCGCGTCGTGGAAAAAGATGAAAGCCAGGCAAAATGATCTCGCCTCGAACGTCGACCCGGGTTATTTTGAGCGCCCGGGGCAAGGCATGCGTTTCATTCTGACGAACTACGGACACCGGTATTTGCAGCACCTCGTGCGTTCGGGGCGACTCGATGATGTGCTCGTGCAGAACGACGTGCGTCGCCTCGGTCGCATTTTCAACGCCGGCGTGCTTGCGGAAGAAGCCGATCCCGAACTTGGGGCGCTCGAAGTGCGCGGAATGATCGAGCCGGCTTCCGGTGAAATGGATGCGGCCGGCGCGCGTCTGCGTTACGATCGAAATCCCCTCGAACACTTGCGACGCGTCGTGTTCGAATACACCACCGTCTGCAATCTCGATTGCAGCCATTGTCGAAATTCTTCCCTGGAAGCGAAGGCCGAGGCCAATCCCGAGCGGCTGAAGCAAGTCGTCGACGCGGTTTTACCGATTGGACTCGAGCGTTTCGATTTCATCGGCGGCGAAGTCACGTTGTATGGAAAAGGCTGGCTCGACCTCGTCGAGTACATTCGGGCTCGAGGCGGCAATCATGTTTCAGTCATCACGAGCGGTTGGTTTTTCGGTGTCACGGATTTTCGAGCGGCTGGAAAGCGTTATGCCGACGATATGGAATACCTCGCGGATCTTCGCGCCCGCGGGCTTACGCATGTCATCGTTAGTCTTGACGGTCCGGCGGAGGTTCATGATGCTTGTCGCAAAACCCCGGGTCTTTATGATCGGGCTGTCGAGGGGCTCGAAAAGATACGTGCCGCGGGGCTGGAACCTCGCGTGTCGCTCGTCCTTGGAATGACGTCTCGACGCGCAGAGATGATTTTATGGCTCGCCGACCTTGCGCGTCGCATTTATGGTTCGGGGCTGGAAGAGCATATCGCTTTGCAGCGGCTGGTGGGAGACGAATCCAACTACGTGAGCAATTTCATTGATGTCGGCGGCGCCGTACAGCTCCGCCGTTCCCGGGGGGATCTCAAGGCGTATGGCAATGACGAACTGCGGTGCAAGAATTTCTTTCGGCCTGCACCGACGTTGCGAATCAAGGCGACGGGAGAAATCTCGCTGTGCCCCTTGATCGAGGGAGGTGATGGTTATGGCAACGTGCATGAACGCGATATCATCGAGTTGCTCAACCATTTTCAGGACGCATTCGTGTACAAGCTGCACGCCGAGCGTCGTGTCGGCGAGCATTTGCGATTCGTGGACCCGGAGATCTTCGGCGGCAGCATCGGGCATGCGTGCAGTGTTCGCGTCGCCATCAATATGATTGCGCGCAGCATGCATGATCATGGCATTGCGGAGGACGACAAGGCGGCGATTCGTAAGATCAACGTCGAGGTGGCCGAGAAAATGGGCGTATTGCCCAGGTCGGGTATTCATCGCGCGAATGGTCATGCTCGACCACGCTGATGCTGTCGTTTCGCACACGTCGATTCGAGGCGCCGGCGTGGCCATAAGATGTCGATTCGTAACGTTTTTTGCGTCGCGACGAGGCTCGTGAAAAATCGTCCGTCCTTATGAAGCTGGATGTCTCCGGCGGCGGAAAAGGGATGTAACCCCCGCTCACTCCGGGTGGGCGCATTTCGCTTCAGGAGCACGTCCATGCATCGAGACCCTACGAATCCCAGGCCCGCTTCTCCCATTTCGCGCTCGAAGAACATCACGGTATGGCTTCGGCGATTGCTTCCTTGGGCGTGGGTCATTCCATTGGCGTGCAGTTCGACCACCGGAGTCAAGCCTTCCGGCGCCGGTGGCGATGGCGGAGTCGCAGGAACGGGTGGAGTCGGCGGCATGGGTGGGATGGGCGGAACCGTTATGGAAACCGACGGGGGAACCGCGATTGCCGCCAATACGCCGGCACCTTTTTCCAGCATTCTCGCTTCGAGTTATGCGCCCGCCACAGCCTTGACGCCCGTCGATTCCCTCGTGACGAGGGAGCGTTATCTGCTGTCCACTTCGAGCAGCACATCCGCACCGGGCAATACCTATTTGGCGATCGATCCCGCTGCGAATACGGCGCTCGGCATGACCATGCCGTCTGCGGCGGCATCGACGTATGCCGATTATTTGCAAAGCCTGGTTCAGGCCGTGGCGAATACCGATGCCGGACAACCTCCATGCTTCCGATTCGATTCGCATATCAACCCGAACTACGCGCTCGATTTCGACGCTTCGACCAGCGCCCTTGTTTTCCGCAACAACTGGGGCGCTGCGCCCGTCGCGTACGGGTACGTGTGTTTTGCGTACGACGGCGCGAAGCATACCTTGCAAGCAATTCGCCGTTATACCTACGACATCACGACGTATACGCATGCCCTCGATAACAGCTTCACGGCCGCCGGCTGGTACGTTCATTACGAGGGCGGTAAGTTCTCGCTCACGTCGACGGTTGCGAATGCGACGCCGTTGTACGTGTTCAAATCGCCCATTGACGTGAGTATTCCCACGGACTTCAACCCCAAAGGTATTCCGTACCAGCCGAATGCACCGGTGAACATTGCGAACTGGCTCAAACACAGCATTTCGATGCTCGAGGGGTCGAACAACAACGGGCAATTCACGCAAAACCTGAGCCCGAAATATACGCCTCAAGTGGCGGTGTCCGGACCGGATAAAGATACGCTCGCGGCTTCGAACGCAATGCTTCAGACCATTGCCACCACGCTCGCGGCGGAGAACCACGCGCTTCGTTATGACATTTCCGTATACGCGGCATTTCGTGCGGGGTTGCTCGAACGCTCGATGCTAAGCGACGGGACCGCAAACGGCGCTTACAAGCATGCCGTGGCGCCGTATGTGTATTTCACCAATGAGGCGGATGCGAACGGGAGCCATCATCCGTTCATGGTGATTGCGTGTTATTCGGTATTGGAGCGGCCGCATCAATTGCTGGACATTCACCGACCTCCGGGAGCGCCTACGCCGCAAGCGCCGATGTACCCACAGCAAGACGTGACGCGTAATGAGACGCTGCAGAATTACCTGGTGAAGATCCCCATGCGCGATTATGGCCTCGTCGACAAACTGACCGATAATGCCATGACTCCCACGCAGACGCTGGCGGGAACGGCGAAGATGCCCACGACCGATTACACGGTTTGGAATTACGCATCGGTGAACGAAAGCGGCGTATTGATCGACGGTGTCGTTTACTTTCCCGCCTACAACAACACGCTGGTTCCAGCGCAACAAGAAGCCGAGTTGACGGCGAATGGTTGTCACGTCGGGCAAGGGATGGGCATGCATTGCCATGCCGATGGTTACACGGCGCAAAACAACAACTTCAATTTGTACAATGACGCCGATTACGTCGGTCAATCCCATCCGCCGCTCATTGGATTCGGTTTTGACGGCGTCGCGGTATATGGGGCCTATACGTCGAGTTTCCCCAATATGGATGGCTCGACCGTGGCGCTCGATGAATACGGCGGACATCGTCACGATGCGGCGTCGCCGTACCATTATCATTCGCAGGTCATGGATCCGCCCGTGGGCGCGGGTGTGCCTTACAAGCTGCACGTGTTGGGCAATGTCGGGGCCTGGCGCGGAAACATCGTTGATGTTCCCAATTTCTGGAATGGCGACAAGGTTGCGGATACGACCGGTCAATCCACGATTTGGGTCAAGGGGCAATAAAAGGTGCCGGGCACCTCGTAGATACGCGGTCGTTGCCGATTTCCTCGCGTGACGGACCGATCGTCCTACGGGAATGGTCGTCAATATCCCCGATACCGACGTCCCGCCAATTGTCGCCGTTGCATCGCCTCATTCAGCTCGCGGCGGTCCGCCTCCAAGTAATGCTGCGGAATCATCTGCAAGTGCACCAGCTTGCCCAGCGGCGTCAATGAAAACGTCCCGAGCAGCCGATTTTCCTCGCCCAAACCCAGCTCCACCCACCGCGCGAATTGCTGCCGATGATGCGCCATCGTCGCCGCCCCGTATTTGTTTGCCCGAGATCGCACCCGCGTGTACGGGCTGTACAGCAAATCAAAGGTCACGTCACGCGTCGCCCGTTGCTCGTCATTCAGCGTTCGCCAATATCCGATACCGAGCCCGCCTTTTTCGATCGCCGCGCAATAATCCTGGACGTCGCGGTGATTCAAGAACGTCGCACGATCCCCAATCGAAAAACTCGAATTGCCGAGCCCATGATAAAGCACCTCGCCGTACGCCGGATTCACGCGCACTTTGGCCAATTCGAGCAGCTCGCGCCCGACATGGCGCGGGGACCGGTAAAACCGCGCGCCCAGCTCTTTCCACCCGAGCCGCGTAAATAACGCTCGCGCTCGCGCATCGCTATGCGCCGTCTCGATGAAGGACGGCACCGTCTCGAGTTTCCCGTACGTCCCACTGCGCGGATCATCGTGGTATGGGTAAATAAAAACGCTGTCCACCGCGCCGCTCATTGCGAGTCGCTCCAATTCGTCGAGCGTCTTTTGCCATGACGCGGGCGTTTGTTTTTCCAATCCCGTCATGATGTCGATGTTGATGTATTCGAAACCCGCTTTTCGAGCGCGTTCGATGGCGTCGAACGCAATGCTCAGGTCCTCTTTGTGGTGGTGAAAAGCGTACAGCTCCGGATCCAGCGTTTGCACTCCGAAATTGATACGCCGAAAACCCGCCTGTACCAACGCCCAAAGTTTGTCGTCCGATGCCGTCACCGGCTTTGCTTCCACCGTGGTCATCGCGGTTCGCGGAGGTCCCAAATGAAACAAAAGATTCATCAGGAACCGCTCGAGCAAATGCACGGGCAATGCCGTGGGCGTCCCGCCGCCCAAGAAATACAATGCGGGCTTCACCTTGGGCGTCAACGCTCGAACACGCCGCATTTCGAGCGCCAATGCATCCACGTAACGCGCCATGAGATCGTCGTTTTGCTTTGTCGTCAGCTCGTAATGGAAGCAATATCGGCAGCGATATTTGCAAAAACCAAAATGGAAGTAATACCCCGCCGCATCGAAAGGCCCGAGCGCGTCGCGCAAGTATTCCTCTTCGCTCGGCGTGTGCCGATATTCCTCGCGTTTCTCCATTTGCACCGCGGGCGGATACGTGAGCTGATAATCGTGCATCTCGGGCCGCGGCACAAGCGTCGGCTCTCGGGTCCAGAGCATGGCCAGCCGATCCCCGAGCTCCTTTTCCGTCGCCGTATTCACGTCCAGAGATTCAATGGAACTCGAGCGTTTCATCCAAGCCATGAGCGTCGCCCTTTCGCCAATTGATCCGCGGTGC
>WBZU01000658.1_pt1 | contig 25309 bp, 28 predicted proteins | sample 5204311 | NCBI WGS metagenome assembly WBZU01 (sample SAMN12344359, study PRJNA552823) | activated sludge metagenome | biome: Activated sludge suspended growth; feature: Nitrification reactor; material: Wastewater; isolation source: activated sludge from nitrification reactor of wastewater...
CGATCGGCGGCCTCAAGGAAAAACTGCTGGCGGCCGTGCGCGGGGGCATCCGGCTGGCGCTGATTCCGGAGGAAAACGTCAAGGACCTTGCGGAAATTCCGGACGCCATCAAGGGCAAGATCGAAATTCGGCCGGTCAAGTGGATCGACCAAGTGCTTGAGCTCGCGCTGGAGCGGATGCCCGAGCCCTTGCGCGAAGAGAAGCCGGCCGAGCCCATCGCTGCGAAAGCGGCCGATGCGACCGACGCCGCCGTGGTGACGCACTAAGGCACCGAGAATCTCATTGACCCTGGCCGGAGGCGTAGGTAGAATCCGCGCCTCTCGGGGTGTAGCGCAGCCCGGTAGCGCGCCTGCTTTGGGAGCAGGATGTCGGGGGTTCGAATCCCTCCACCCCGACCAGGCACCGCGCACCCCGATGCTTGCTCGGAGAACCGCCCGTAGCTCAACCGGATAGAGCACCGGCCTTCTAAGCCGGGGGTTAGGGGTTCGAGTCCCTTCGGGCGGGCCATGGTTTTACACAAGCATTTGTTTTAACTCCTGTTTTTAAGCCCTTGTCGGGCCTCTGCGTAAGACCGGCGGTGCAAATCGCACAAGCCGGGTTTTCTGACCAAGGAGACCGACATGAATGCAGTTCATGAACCGGCTGTTGCCGCAGCCGTTCAACCAGTGATGACCCTGGCCGATGCTGTTGGCCAGTATCTCGCCATCTATGCCATGCCTGAAAGCCTGGGCGGCATAGGCGGGCGTGATGAGATGCGACCGCATCGTCTGAAAGCCTGGGTTTGCCTTCTGGGCACCCGGCCTCTCGCCGGCATTACCCCCGATGATGTCGAAGATGGCTTGCGCCAGATTGCCGCCGTTCCGGCTCGCGTCTATGCTGGCAAAGATGCCGATGGCCAATCTGTCTTTCGCAAGCTCGGCACGGGGCGCCGCTCCAATGCGACGGTCAATCGCCATCACGTCGCCCTGGCCGGGTTGTTCAGTTGGGCGCGCAAGCAACGGCTATTGCCACGCGATTTCGTGTCCCCGACCCGTCACGTCGAAAAGCTGCCCGAACCGAGGGGCAGGGTGCGCTACCTCAAAGACGACGAACGCGAACGCCTGCTGACTGCCTGCAAGGCCTCTTCCTGGCCGCGCCTCTACTTGTTGGCGCTGATGGCCATCACCACCGGCGGGCGGCGTAGCGAGCTACTCGGGCTGCGCTGGTGCGATATCGATACCGAACGTGGCGAGGCGATCCTGCACGACACGAAGAACGGCGAGCGGCGGGTGTTGGTGCTGTTGTTTCAGGTACTCGATGAACTGGCCAAGTTCGCTCCTGCCGATGCATCGACGAGCACGGCCCTGGTGTTCCGATCACGCCTGCGACCATCGCAGCCGTTTTCGTTCAAGTCAGCATGGGGCGAGGCGGTCGCGCTGGCTGAGTTGCGCGACTTCCATTTCCATGACCTCCGGCACACGTTCGCGAGCTACTCCGCGCAGCACGGCGCCAGCCTGCTTGAATTGGCCGATGCCCTGGGCCACAAGACGCTGAAGATGGTGCAGCGGTACAGCCACCTTTCGACCGACAGCCGGCGCCGCATGGTGAGCAAGGCTTTCGAGGGGAGGTTGTGATGAGCGCCACCACCCAAGCCCGCGCCCAGCGCCGCGCAGAGAATGTGCTGATCAAGAAGGCTCTCAGGGTGCTCGAAGAACGACTTGAGTATGAGCGGGTTACCCTTGGCGGCCCCGTGGCGGTCCATGATTACTTGTGCCTGAGATTGGCCGAGGTCGAGCATGAGGTCTTCATGGTGATCTGGGTTGACGTGCGCAATCGGGTCATCGAGGTCGAAGAATTGTTCCGGGGTACGCTGACCCAGACGAGTGTTTATCCCCGCGAAGTGATCAAGGCCGCCCTGCGGTGCAATGCCGCTGGCGCGATCTTGGCGCACAATCATCCGAGCGGTACCAATTCGCCTTCGACAGCCGACGAGAAGCTGACCGAAGTCTTGAAGAACTCCCTGGCGCTGATCGACGTCAGGTTGCTCGACCATTTCATCGTCGGCGGGGCTAAGCGGCCGTTTTCGTTTGCGGAGCGCGGGCTGCTGTAGTGAGTTCCTGCCCAGCCCCTTCGTTTTTTGACCGGGAAAACCGGGGAAACCGGGAACCCCTGTATTTATGCGGGTTTCCGGTCACCCGGTTTTGTGAAATGCGACCGGGGAAAACCGGGGAAACCGGGATAGAGCAGCCTTTGCTTCCGGATTCAAAACCATGAAAAAAGGCTATCCAAAACCGGCAGAGTATCTACCCACTTGGGCGCGGGCTTATTTCGACCGGTGGCGCGATGACTTCAACAAGAACGATATGGTTCCCGTCGCGCCCGACGGCACCAAGCTATGGTGGAAGCGCCATTTCCCCGATGCTGGCCTCGGTCCCGGCGAAACGCTCGCCCCGACTTACCGGCACGATGCTTTCTATCGTCTGTTCTGTACCGACAACAATGGCATGCGCGGCATGTGGCAACGCGCCGACGAGGTGATCGTTATCGACCTGAAGGCGCGGCCTGATCCGGATGACGGTCGCTGGTTCCTGGGCGACGCCATCCTTGGTACCGACGCTACGTTCCCCGACCAAACGCTAACAACCCATCCTCGGCTACCCCGATCACGTTGCGGGGGTTGCGCAGTACCCATGCCCATTGGCCGCTAACCGCGAAATCTGGCACGTCGTCTAGGCAAGCGGCATGAAGATCGGCAGTGGTGAGCGGCCGGCAATCAACGAGTTCGACGGTGCAGACCTGACAGCCGGCGGGCAGTGTGTAGCGATGCCCATCGATGTCCACCTGCAGCGGTTTGCCAGAGGCGACAAGCAGTAACGGGCCGCGATGAGTGGTGAGCCAAGATCTGACTTCGATGGTCTTGTCGCCTTCGGCGATAAGGCTTACCCATGGTTGGCGAATGGCGAGGGTTTTCATAGGGTTCGTATTGGAAAAAATATCGATACAGCGGGATATGACTTAAGGGTGACACCATGTCTTGAGACAACTGTCGCGCTTGAGTATATGTGAATCATAGATTACAATTCAACGATGATCGAAATCCGCAAAAGCGACACCTATGAAAGATGGTTTCGCAAGCTGAAGGATCGGCATGCTCAAGCCCGCATCAATGCCAGGCTGCGTCGTATTGAAGAATCCGGCAACTTCGGCGATGCGAAACCAGTGCGCGAAGGTATCGGCGAAATTCGTATCGACCATGGCCCAGGCTATCGCATCTATTTCATGCGACAGGGGACGATATGGGTTGTGCTATTGGCCGGCGGTGACAAGAGCACGCAGGACGCCGACATCGATGTGGCGATCAGGATCGCAAAGGATTGGAGGAGTTGAGCATGGCCGATAAGTTCACCCGCTGGGATGCCGCTGATTACCTCGAAACCGAGGAGGATATGGCGCTTTACCTGGATGCCTGCCTTGACGAAGATTCTGGCGATGGCAGCCTGGTTCGCGCCGCGCTCAATGACATCGCCCGGGCGCGGGGCATGTCGCAACTTGCACGTGATACCGGTCTGACGCGGGAGGGCCTCTATAAGGCTCTGTCGGCCTCGGGCAATCCCGAGTTCTCAACGGTTTTCAAGGTTATTCGCGCACTGAAGATCAGGCTGCATGCGGCTGCAGATGCTTCTAACAAGCCGCGCCGCGCGGCGCGCAAGAAACCCTCTGACAAATTGGCGACCGTCTGATTTTCTACTAAGTCCGCTCCCGGCTTCCCCGGATTTTCCCGGTCGCATTTCACAAAACCGGGTGGCCGGAAACCGGCATAAATACAGGGGTTCCCGGTTTTTCCGGTTTCCCCGGTGAAGAAATGAGGGGCTTAGGTGAACCCTACCGCCGGCTTGATAAGCCCACGAGCCAAAACGTGTCATTTTGCGTATAATTGCGGCTTGCAGAGTGTCCAAAAGGCCTTCTAAGCCGGGGGTTAGGGGTTCGAGTCCCTTCGGGCGGGCCATGACAGGTTTTTTCGGTGGTGGCTGTAGCTCAGTTGGTAGAGTCCCGGATTGTGATTCCGGTTGTCGTGGGTTCGAGTCCCATCAGCCACCCCACCAAATTCAAAGGGTTGCGGAACTAGGGTTCCCTTCCACCACTTCCGTGTGCCGTAAATGTGCCAAGACACCGTCCAGCACCTTTACATGTGGCACCAGATGATGAGCAGCAATGTGCGCATACCGCCGCGCCATCTTGCCATCCCGCCATCCGCCGATAGCTTCGATCACATCCAGACTCACACCTTTTTGGCGTAACCAAGAGAACGAGGTATGCCGTAGATCGTGCCACCGGAAATCATCAATTCCCGCTCTTGCTAAAGCCTTCTTCCAAGCTAATCCAGGTGCGGCTACAGGTTTTCCCTTGTAGGTGAAGGCCCGGATATGATGCTTGCCGAGCTGCCGTTTTAATACTTCGATGGCTGCATCAGAAAGCGCCACGCCGTGATCGTCGCCGTTCTTGAACTGCACCCCAGGAATGCGGATAACACGATGCTGCATGTCGATCCAACTCCATTCCAGGCGAAAGACATTGGCTTGCCTTAATCCGGTCGCGAGAGAGAACAAGACCGCTTCCCTCAAATGCTCCGGTAACTCTTCCAAAAGTCTTTGTGCCTGTTCGGGCGTAATCCAGCGAACCCTACCTGGCTTTTCCTTATACCGCTTCAGACACGGCACCGAATCGATCCACTCCCATTCCCTACGTGCCTTGTTCAGAATTGCCGAGACAAGAGCGGTGTAGCGATTGCGTGCCATTGATAGCGAGATGGTCAATCGGCTTTTCCGGTTTGCCTTTCTGCCGGAGAGCCTTGTTGCGATCCTCTCTATCCTTGACGATCTGCTCGCGCAGGAAATCCAGAACGCCGTTCCAGACCTCCCGCTTGATTTCAGTGAGCGCCTTTCCCTTCAGTCTGGGCGTGAGCCGCTTGATTCTGAGAGCATCGTCATAAGCCGTTCGCTTGGTTGTTTCATTCAGCCAACGTAATGCCGCTTCTTCCCAATATCTCGCAGGCTTTTCGCCCAGCTTTGCTTCCTTCCACAACTCGGCTTTTAGTCGGTCATGGACTTCTTGCGCGGCGCGCTTATCAGACGTTCCAACAGATTGTCTAATTCGCCCACCGCTTGGTTTGGCAAGGTCGATATACCAGACCTCACCACGCTTGCGGATTGACATACTTTCTCCTTCCGCAGCGCCAGCCGGGAACCATTTTGGGACCAGCGCGGAAGATTGACAAGGTCATCACGAAAAATTCGCCACGTTCGACCAATACGTACTGCGGGAATTTCGGCGCGATGAACAGCAAGAAACAGGGTTCCATATGAGATGCGGAGCAGTGCTGCGGCTTCGCGGAGTGTTAATGTTTTTGCGTAAACACCCACAAGATTGTCATCGGAGGGTGCCATTTTTTCCCCGCTCATACCGATCCGCAGCCTCCGCTATTCGCTCCTCCTCGATGCGTTCCAGGATTTCCCCATCGTTCAGCACCGTATTGAACTGCCGGCACTTCAGGGCAAGCGGTAGGAGACCTCCTGAACGAGACATCTGACCTCTATTTCCTGGCGAACCAGGTGACCTTGTTATCGCTTGGACGCATTTCCCTGGGCTCAAGGGCTGCGACTCGCACTACATCGTCGAGTCAAGCCGATCAACAGGAAACTCCATCGCCGCGCGGTATTGACCAAATTTTGCGATCATGGGCAATGCCGCGCGAAAGGGCGGATAAGCCAGAAGAAAGGAAGATACCTCTTGCCAAGCAGATCGTAGCGTTCAGCGATCCGAGTGATATGCTGACCTTCGATGTACCTGCCATCGAAGGTGCTACCGTCGTCAACGTCCACGTCCGTAACGCTTGCCCCGTACTTGGAATTGGCGCTGACCCTTTCAAGGCTCACGGTGGCCATCTTGGCGCTGACGAGGTAATTACCCGCCTATTCAAGTCCAATCGTTGACCGCAGCGACGGCCATCTGCATGCCCGCTCCCACTATAGATACGGATGCTACCTTTGTCCAAGGAAAGCATGTAACTCCGAATATTGAATTAAGAAAGCGTTTCCTTGATCGGAAAGAACTGGCCAGCAGCGAGGTCTGCTTTCCGAGTTGCTCGGGTTGCGCATCTTCGAAGTATGGCAATCTTAAGACGATGATTTGTAATCATGAGCCTCAACTGTGCCGCGCGAGGGCAAAAATAGAAAGTAAATGACCAAGAACGACTTAATGAACTAATTGGCTGGCGCTGCAATTCTCATTAATAACAGTCGGTTATAAGCGCTAAAGTGAAATTGTGATTCCGGTTGTCGTGGGTTCGAGTCCCATCAGCCACCCCACCCCATCTACGTTTCCGTGAGAGTGCCGGCTGACCTCGCCATTGGGCGTGGCCGAAAGTGTGGCCGCCGACGCATATTGCGCGATGAACGAGAGAGAAAAGTCCAGCCTTAAATCATAAGTGCCGGATCAATCCAACCGTCGCAGACCATCGGGATGCCAACTGGCCGGAGAGAGGGTCTGCAGGGGCATGGTTCACATACTGACGAAGCACGCGCTGGACGAAGCCATAGAGTTGCAGGTTGTCTGACAACGCATGAGTCAGGCCTGGGCTTAAGCTCCAGGAGTGCCCACCCGAAGCAGGATTGGCATTGATGCCCGTATCTCTGGAACGATATTGGCCATTCAGTTGCATCAGGGCGGTAATGCCTTGGCCAAGTTCGTAATGCAGCCCGATATCCAGCTTGGTTTCATTTCCGGGCCGATAGTGACTCTTGGTCGCCATGGCCGACTGATGCTGGCCACCGACAAACCATCCCCAGGCATTGTCCGGCACATTGCTGAAATAATGTGCGCCAACAATTGCATCCGTGCTGCCGGTCCCGGGCTGGCTTGATCGTTCAAGCAGGTAGGGGGTGCCGGGATTTGCCGGATCGCGCGGTGACATGGTCTTGTCGGTGCTGCCGGTCGGCAGTTTGAGTCCGAAACTCAGCCCCAGACCTGAATTGCCGATACCGAAAGGGATGCTGTGTTTGCCAAGCACGCGCGTATCCCCGAACTCGCTGAACTTGGTTCGTTGACCAAATGCGCCGGTCACGGAGGAATCGAAGGTGTGCGCGTGGTCACGAAGGACGAATGGCAGGCCCACGGAAATACCCCACCGGGCATCGATGGCGTAATCGATATTCAGATTGATCAATTGATTGGTGGTACGGCGATTCTCAATTTCTTCATCTGACCCCGAGGGTGCCGGAACCGGCAGCTTTTTCCACCCAGAACGCCACTGATCGGCCTTGGCGTAGGAGTAGCGCAAATCAATCAGCCAGCCAGAATCATGCGAGAACCCTTGGGTATCCCAGTGGGTGTTGACGGCGCAGAACGACGAGCCGCAGGAGGCGTAGCCGTAGGGGCTGGCGATTAACAAGGCGAATGACAATATCTTTTTGAAAATCATGGGTATCTTCACGGAAGCGGTCACGGCGATTGTAGAAATGTTCTCCTCGGTACTGCTGCGGTAGATTGTCGCAGCCTGCCGGGGCAGGCCAATTTTCCGGCAACGTTCGCGGCAACTCACCGGGCTTGTCGGTCTCAGTGCGCCATGGATGCCATGGGCGACTTGCACCGACATTTTTCGGGCTACGGCACGATGACGAAGTCCGGATTGGCAACGGCAAACACCGCATCCCTATCGGGAGCCGGCGGGTAAATCCACTTTGTCGTAATCTCCTGTTTCAGGAGTTTGCCCTCATTACGGGTGAGATGGATTTGCCGATCCCATCCTTCCGTGTAGAGCGCGCCCCACGCGCCGATATCAAGGCAGGTGACGTACTTCGGTTGGCTGTAGGGGTGCAAGGGCAGATCAAGCAGCTCGGCGGCGGCGTTGTGCCCGGCTACTCGCCCGAGGCTCATGGCATGCTGGCACGACATGGCGGCCACGTTGCCTTGGTCGTCGGTTGCCGCATTGACGACGTCGCCCGTCACGAAAATATCCGCGGCGTCGGGAGCGCGCAGATAGGCGTCGCCATGGACCCGACCGTATTGGTTGCGCTTTCCGGGAATTTGGCCCGCCAACGGATGGGCGCGTGCGCCGGCGGTCCACACCACGGTATGGGTGTCGATGTGCGTTCCGTCCGACGTCGTCACGCCATGGGGGGTGATTGCGATGACCGAGGTTCCCGTAACGATTTCGACGCCGCATTCGGAAAGCGCCTCCTGAATAACCGGACGCGGTACCGGTCCCAATTCTGGACCGATATCGGGCGCCTGTTCAACGATGACTACCCGGGTGTCAATATCGCCTGCCAGGATGCCGCGCAGCCGCTTCGGCATCTCGGCCGCCGTCTCGATGCCGGTAAAGCCGCCTCCGGCAATGACGACCGTATTGCGTGCCTTGCTGGCCGGTTTGCTGGCGAGCGAGTCGAGATGCGCTTGCAGTTTCTTGGCATCCTCGAGCTGATCGACATTGAATCCATGCTCGGACAGGCCGGGCACCGGGGGCTGGAACAAGCGGCTGCCGGTTGCCAGGACGAATTTGTCGTATTCGAGGCTTGTGGGGACGCCACGTTCATCGACGACTTCGAGTCGATGAGCTTCAGGATCGATCGATGTGATGCGCCCTTTGACATGGAGGATCCCGGTTGCATCGAAAAGCTGCAGCAGGTCGGGATCCATCCCCTCGATCGTCGCCTCGTAGAGCCGAGGCCGGATGACGAGCGTCGGCGCGGGCGAAACGACCGTGACGCCCACATCGTCGTTCCGGCCCGCCAGTGTGATGGCGCGCGCCGCCGACAGTGCGGCCCACATTCCGGCAAAGCCCGAGCCTGCAATGACAATTTGCTTTTTCATGGAAAAACTCCTGAAGGGTTTTCGGACGTGAGATAGTCCCCATCGTGCCGGTGCACGACGACACTTCGGTCGGTCCGACGTAACCGAGGGGGAGGCGGGTGGCGTGTCACGGCCGTTGCCGCGGATGAATCAGGATGAGGCCGTATGCGTCTTGAGGCGGCGACCGGGGCGCCGGCCTTTCATGCGTCCATCCATCCATTCCTGGATTTCGACTTTGAAATCCGTGGGCGCCTTGCGCACCACGGCGACGGCAACATCGGCAAGCGTATGCGCAGCCAACTGGGCGCGCATCGCATCTTCCGCCTTGATCATCACGGTATGGATGGAGCATAGACCGTCTGTCGCCCAGGCCGGCGGGGTATCGCCAAACAGGGCAATCCGATGGCGAATCTCCTGGCATTCGAACAGCGGCTTGAAGCCTTCGATGGCGTCGATTACTTGCAGGAAGGTAATTTCCCCGGGCGGACGAGCCAGCACATAGCCGCCCCGCACCCCTTCGTTCGCCTTGACGATGCCGGCCTTCTCCAGCTTAGGAAACAGCTTGGCCACGAAGCTGGGGGAGATGCCTTGCAATTCGGCGAGATCCCGGCTGCTCAGTGGTTTGTCACCGGCATCCATGAGCCAGAGCAGGCAATGAAGGCTGTATTCGACGCTTGCGGTGAGGTGTGCCATGAAGGGCGCTCCTTGAACGATTAATAACGCAGACTATATCAGTCCGTGTTATATGCCGCAAGAGAACAGTGAGTAAATCAGTCTTAGATTATCGTTTGGCTAATCCTAGGCGATTGAATTCACGCTGAGGCTGTCCTCAGTCAATCGATTACTAATTCTCGTGACCGGAAGCGAAAAAGATCGCCTCTTTGTCTTAATGACTGGCCTGCAAATCGAGTTCGACATCCATGTCCACGACCGCGTCGAGTACGGTGTCGACCAGAGCGGCATTGCGATCCGACCACTCGGCATCCGGCGCATCGGTACTCGTGGCGAGCGGCGCGAGGTCGAAATCGACGAACTGGTCACCGATTTTCAAGACGACCATGCCGGAGGCATGCTCGGCCAACGACCAGCTATCGGGTACTTCAAGTTCGGCGCGGATCAGGACCGTAAGATTTTTCATCGCGATGCTCCAATCGGAAGATGGCGCGACTGTAGCAGTTCGGCTCGGTCCTGCGCGATAAAGTATCGATGTGCGGCGGAGGTGGCCGCTACGACGCGCTATCTTCTGGCCTGCGGTGGTGCGGGGATTCTGTGCGGTCTTCGGCTAGAATCGCACGCCTTGACGCATCTTTTCCAGAGCTTGCGGCGTACGCAGTTTTCTTCCTTGTCCGCATGTTTGTGATTTCAGTCGTCGTGGGTTCGAGTCCCATCAGTCATCCCCAGTGGCATTGCTCCGGCGCAAATGAGTGAAACCCGCCTGATCCATGGCTTCCACGCGATAACGGCCCGATTGCGCCGTTCGCCGGAATCGTTCAAGGACATTCACGTCGCGGGGGAACGCCACGACCAGCGCATGCGGGATTTGCTGAAACTGGCCGATGCGGCGGGGGTGCGCGTGATTGCCACCGATGCCGCGCGGCTGGATGGCATGGCGGGCGGTGCGCGGCATCAGGGCGTCGTCGCCCGCGTCGACTCAACCGAGCGTTACCTGACGCTGGATGATGTCATGGCGACGCTGTCGGGGCCGGCCCTGTTGCTGGTGCTCGACGGCGTCACCGATCCGCACAATCTTGGCGCATGTCTGCGCGTGGCGGATGCGGCAGGCGCGCACGCGGTGGTGGCGCCCAAGGACCGTGCCTGCGGGCTCAATGCGACGGCCATCAAGGTGGCCAGCGGCGCGGCGGAGACGGTGCCTTACCTCATGGTCACCAATCTCGCCCGCAGCCTGCGCGCCTTGCAGGAAGCGGGCGTCTGGGTGGTGGGGGCGGCCGGCGAGGCCGAAAAGGACATCTACGCCGCGGACCAGCGCGGTCCTCTCGCTTGGGTCTTGGGCGCCGAAGGCGGCGGTCTGCGACGGCTGACTCGCGACACTTGCGACGAATTGGCGCGCATACCGATGGTCGGCAGCGTCGAAAGCCTCAACGTATCGGTTGCCGCGGGTATTTGCCTGTTCGAGACGCGCCGGCAGCGCGCGCGGTCGGACGGCTGACTGCGCCGCCTACCAGGAAGAACTTACCAGAACTTCCACCAAGGCTTGGCGTCGCCGCTGCCGTCCGGCTTGAAGTAGCGGCTGTTGGGGAAGTTGGCGCGCATCACGCGTTCCGCGTCGTCACGCAGATCCTTCATGTCCAGGGCATCGTAGGACTTGATCAGGATCAGCAGCGCATCCTCGCGGGCGGGCGAGTCCGGGTAGGCCTTGATGGTCGCTTGCGCCCGATTCGCCGCAGCGATGTAGGCACCGCGGCGCAGGTAATAGCGGGCAACGTGCACTTGGTGGGCGGCCATGGCGTTGACGAGGTAGTTCAGACGTTGGGTCGAGTCGGCGGCGTAGCGGCTTTCCGGAAAGCGGGTGACGAGTTCCTTGAACGTGTCGAACGACTCGCGCGCCGCCTTGGGGTCGCGTTCGGTCAAGTCCTGGTTGCCGAGCATGCCGAGCAGTCCGAGGTCCTCGTTGAAGTTGATCAGGCCTTTCAGGTAATAGGCGTAGTCGACGTTCGGGTGGTTCGGGTGCAGGCGGATGAAACGGTCGCATGCCGAGATGGCGGAGGCCGTTTCGCCCTGCTTGAAGTGGGCGTAGGCAACTTCAAGCTGGGCCTGCTGGGCATAACGTCCGAACGGATAGCGAGCCTCGAGCTTTTCAAAGTACTTGACGGCCTTGTCGTAGGCGCCATCGCCCATCGCGCTGCGCGCTTCGGAGTACAACTTGTTGGCCGACCAGCCCAGGGTCTCGTCCTGTTCCTCCGGTAGCAGGCCGCAGCCGGCCAAACCCAGTGCGATCATCAACAAAAGCGGGGCAAGCAGAGCGGCTAAACTACGCATGATGAGCACCAGAGAAACGGATGCGGCCGATTATAGCCCAGCGGTCACGGCCATTCCGGCCAGCTGCGCCGGCCTGAGGCTTGACGCGGCGCTGGCGCGCTTGTTCCCGGCGCATTCGCGCAGCCGCTGGCAGGCCTGGATGAAAGAAGGGCGCGTGACGCTGGACGACGCGCCGGCCGATGCCAGCCGCAAGGTGTTGGGCGGGGAAATGGTGCGCGTCGGGGCATTGCCGCCGCCCGCCGAAACCAACGTGACGGCGGAAGCGATCGCGCTGAACATCGTTTACGAGGACCAGCATCTCCTCGTCATCGACAAACCCGCCGGACTGGTGGTGCATCCCGGCAGCGGCAATTGGTCGGGAACCCTGATGAATGCCTTGCTGCACCACGCGCCGCAATTGGCCGGCGTGCCGCGCGCCGGCATCGTTCATCGACTGGACAAGGAAACCAGCGGACTGCTGGTGGTGGCGAGGACATTGGCGGCGCAGACCGAGCTCGTGCGCCAGTTGCAGGCGCGCAGCGTCAAGCGCCACTATCTGGCGCTGGTGCATGGGCTGGTGCCGCGAGGCGGCTTGGTGGATGCGCCGATCGGGCGGCATCCCGTGCAGCGAACGAAGATGGCGGTGGTCCGCCTCGGCAACGGCGCGCGCGAAGCGCGCACCCATTACGAGGTGCGCGAGCGATTCGCCGCCGCCACGCTGCTCGAATGCCGCCTGGAAACCGGACGCACGCACCAGATCCGCGTGCATATGGCCTCGATCGGCCATCCCCTGGTCGGCGATCCCGTCTACGGCAAGCGCAAGACCACCACCTCGAACGGCGTAGGCCTCGACGATTTCCGGCGGCAGGCGCTGCATGCCTGGCGGCTGGCCTTGGCGCATCCGGCCAGCGGGGTCGGGATGGATTGGGAATCGCCGTTGCCGGCAGATTTTTCCGGCTTGCTGGCGGCGTGCCGCCATGGCTGACTTTCTCATCCCCGACTGGCCGGCGCCGACGAACGTTCGCGCCTTCGCGACCACGCGCGCCCATGGCAATCTGGCCGACCATGTCGCTTACGAAAAGTCAGCCGTGGCGGCACGCCGCGCCGAATTGCGCCGGCACCTGCCCGGCGAACCGGTCTGGCTGTCCCAGGTCCATGGCACGCGTTGCGTCGAAGCCGAGGCGTCGGCGCCCGGCGTCGAGGCCGATGCTTCGGTGGCGCGCACGCCCGGCGTCGTCTGCGCTGTGCTCTCCGCCGATTGCCTGCCCATCCTGCTATGCGACGAGGCGGGGTGCGCAGTGGGCGCCGTCCATGCCGGCTGGCGCGGCCTGGCCGCCGGCGTGCTGGAGGCGGCCGTGGCGGCCATGGCGATTCCCGGCGAGCGTCTGCTCGCCTGGCTCGGTCCGGCCATTGGTCCGACGGCTTTCGAAGTGGGGGACGAGGTGCGCGCGGCCTTCGTCACGGACGATCCGGCTGCCGCCGATGCCTTCGTCGCAGGGCGGCCGGGCAAGTGGGGATGCGATCTTTATGCGCTCGCGCGACGTCGCTTGAGGGCGCGGGGCGTCGAGCGCGTCTTTGGCGGCCATTTCTGCACTTTTTCAGAAGCCGGACGCTTTTATTCCTATCGCCGCGAAGGCGTGACGGGGCGCATGGCGAGCCTGATCTGGACCGTATAATCAATCGATGACTACTCTGACCTGGATCGTCGGCTCAGCCATCGTCGGCGGTCTCCTTTCCGTGCTCGTGGCCGCGGTGTTTGCCTTCAGGGTGCGTACCTCCTGGGTGCCGATGCTGGTCAGCTTAGCCATTGGCGCCCTGTTGGGGGCCGCATTTCTCGAGGTATTGCCGCAAGCCATCATCGGCAGCGGCGACGCCACTACCACCAGCACCATCGTCCTGGCCGGCATTCTGGGCTTTTTCGTGCTGGAAAAACTGGTGCTTTGGCGCCACTGCCACATCGAGTCCTGCGAAGGCCACGAACCGCATGGCCACGGCGGCTACGATGGGGGGCGCAGCGGCCTGATGATCCTGGTCGGCGACACTTTCCACAATTTTGTGGATGGGGTTTTGATCGCCGCTGCTTTCATGGAAGATCCGCGCCTCGGGCTCATTACGGCTGTGGCCATCATCGCTCACGAGATCCCGCAGGAAGTGGGCGATTTCCTGATTCTCCTGCACTCGGGGTATTCGAAGGCGCGCGCCCTGGTCTACAACTTGCTGTCGAGTCTTGCCATGCTCGCCGGCGGCCTGTTGGCGTGGTTCGCGCTGACGACGGCGCAGGGCGCCATACCGCATCTGCTGGCGCTGGCTGCCGCCAGCATGATCTACGTCGCGGTGGCGGACCTGATTCCGGGCTTGCACAAGCGTCCCGAGCTCGGGGCGACGCTTCAACAGGTGCTATTGATCAGCGCCGGCATCGCCATCATCGTTGTCACCCATCATCTGGTCGAGGGGTTCGGTCCCTCCTGACCGACGCAATCGGGCCGGAAAGCCGCACAGCCAAAGCAGCAGGGCCAGGGGCAGCAGGCCGTATAAGGAAAACGTAAGGATTCCGGCGGTAACATTCGGCTCGGTCAACGCCATCAGCGCGGCAACGTAAATCCAGGCGATCGCGATGATGTGCATGGCCCGGATTATAGAAACCGCAGCGTTTGCCGAAACCAGAAGCGTACAATGCTGCAATGCAAAATCGGATTCGCCTCGCAACGGTCCGCAATTGCGATTCAACAGATCTCAAGCGCGCCTGGCTTCGCCGACAACGATCGGTGCGGGGCGCCGGAAAGGAGGGTGCATGTCGTCAGCTCCGGACGTTAGGTCCATCAAGGCGTGGATGGAAGCCTGGCAACTGCAGGGCGATGTCCTGACTGCGCTGCAAAGCGAATGGCGCGAGCGCCATGCCGCCCTTTGGCAGGCCATGCTGGCCCGCCGCGAAGGCGATGCTTCGCCGACGATCGCGCCCGCCGAGCCCGGCGATCGCCGTTTCGATCATCCGGCCTGGACGGAAAGCCCGATCTTCGATTACTTGCGCCAAGCCTATCGCATCAACGCCGATTACCTCAAGAAGGCCGCCGAGGCAGCGCCAGTGGCCGAGGGCCAGGCCAAGGACCGTTTGCGTTTCGTCACCCGTCAGTTCGTCGATGCGATGGCGCCCTCCAATTTCATCGCCACCAACCCCGAATTCGTCCAAAAAGCCATCGAAACCGAGGGTCAGAGCATCACCCAAGGCATCCAGAACCTGATCGCCGACCTCGAGAAGGGGCGCATCTCGATGACCGACGAGTCGCGCTTCGAGGTCGGTCGCAATCTGGCGATCACGCCGGGCGCGGTGGTCTATGAAAACGAGCTGATGCAGTTGATCCAATACGCGCCCCTCACCGACAAGGTTGCCAAGCGGCCTTTCGTCATGGTGCCGCCCTGCATCAACAAGTACTACATCCTTGATCTGCAGCCCGAGAACTCCTTCGTTCGCTACGCGGTGGAGCAGGGCCACACGGTGTTCCTCGTGTCATGGCGCAACGCCAAGGCCGAACAGGGCCACCTGACCTGGGATGACTACATCGAACAAGGCGTGCTGACGGCGTTCGGCGTCGCCAAGGACATTTGCGGCGTCGACCAGGTCAATGCGCTCGGTTTCTGCGTCGGCGGCACCATCATCAGTTCGGCGCTGGCCGTGATGCGGGCGCGCGGCGGCAATGACGTCGCATCGCTGACGCTCTTGACCACGCTGCTGGATTTTTCCGGACCGGGCGAGCTCGGCTGCTTCATCGACGAGGCCTCCGTCGTCGCGCGCGAGAACACCATCGGCAAGGGTGGCCTGTTGACCGGCCGGGAGCTGTCGACCGTCTTTTCCGCGCTGCGCGCCAACGATCTGATCTGGCAGTACGTGGTCGGCAACTACATGAAAGGCATCACGCCACCGCCTTTCGATCTCCTGTACTGGAATTCCGATTCCACCAATCTGCCGGGACCGTTCGCCGCCTGGTACCTGCGCAACATGTATCTTGAAAACAATCTGCGCATTCCCGGCAAGCTCGCCATGTGCGGCGTCAAGGCCGATCTCGGCAAGGTCGACATGCCGGTATTCATCCTCGCCACCCGCGAGGACCACATTGTGCCCTGGCAGAGCTCGTACCTTGGCCGCGCCTTGCTGGGGGGCAAGACCACGTTCGTGCTCGGTGCCTCCGGCCATATTGCCGGCGTCATCAATCCGGCCGCCAAGAACAAGCGCGGTTACTGGATCAACGACAGCGAAGCGGCGAGCGCCGACGAGTGGCTGGCCGGCGCCACCGAAGTCAAAGGCAGTTGGTGGCCGCGCTGGGCGGAATGGTTGAAGTCGTTCGGCGGCGGTGAGACGCCGGCGCGCGGTCGTTTGGGCAGCAAGGCGTATCCGGCCGGAGAGCCGGCGCCCGGCCGCTATGTCAAGGAAAAGGCAGCATAACAACGCAGCATCCTACGAGGAGGAGTCAAAATGCAACGAGTGGCACTGGTAACAGGCGGCATGGGCGGTCTCGGCGAGGCCATTTGCATCAAGTTGGCGGCGCTGGGCGACAAGGTGGTGACCACCTACAGTCCGAACAACAAGACGGCGCAGGAATGGCTGCGCAAGATGAACGACATGGGCTTCGGCTTCAAGGCCTATGCCTGTGACGTCACCGATTTTGATTCCTGCAGCGCCTGCGTCGATCAGGTGACCAAGGATCTCGGCCCGGTCGATGTGCTGGTCAACAACGCCGGCATCACGCGCGACATGACCTTCAAGAAGATGACCAAGGCGGACTGGGACGCGGTGATGCATACCAACCTCGACTCGGTGTTCAACATGACCAAGCAGGTCATGGACAGCATGGTCGACCGCGGCTGGGGCCGTGTGATCAATATTTCGTCGGTGAACGGCACCAAGGGCGCCTTCGGCCAGACCAACTACGCGGCGGCCAAGTCCGGCATGCACGGTTTCACCAAGTCGCTGGCGCTGGAAGTGGCCAAAAAAGGCGTGACGGTGAACACCATATCGCCGGGCTATATCGGCACCAAGATGGTCATGGCGATTCCGCAGGAAGTGCTCGATTCGAAGATCCTGCCGCAGATACCGATGTCGCGGCTCGGCAAGCCGGAGGAAGTCGCCGGTCTGGTGGCCTATCTGGCTTCCGAGGAGGCGGCCTTCGTCAATGGCGCCAATATTTCCATCAATGGCGGTCAGCACATGTCCTAGGTCTTCGCGACCCGGACAGGTCGGCCGCCTTTTTTCAGTAAAGGAGTAGTAAAAATGACTCAACGCGTAGCTCTCGTCACCGGCGCCATGGGCGGTCTCGGCACTGCCATCTGCCAGGCGTTCGCGAAGGATGGCTACAAGGTCGTGGCGGCCTACCACCCTCAGTTCGACAACAAGGACGAATGGCTGAAGGAAATGGCGGCGGCGGGCTTCAAGGACTTCGCCTGCGTCGCCGGCGACGTGTCCAATATCGACGACTGCAAGAAGATGGTCGCCGATGCCGAAGCCGCCGCGGGTCCCGTGGATATTCTCGTCAATAACGCCGGCATCACGCGCGACCGCTTTTTCGCCAAGATGGACAAGGATCAGTGGGACGCGGTGATCTCCACCAACCTCACCAGCCTGTTCAACATGACCAAGCAAGTGGCGGCGAAAATGGCCGAGCGCGGCTGGGGACGCGTCATCAACATCGCGTCCGTGAATGGCGTCAAGGGCCAGGCCGGCCAGACCAATTACTCGGCTGCCAAGGCCGGCGTGATCGGCTTCACCAAGGCGCTGGCCGCAGAAATGGCGACCAAGGGCGTCACGGTCAATGCCATCGCGCCCGGCTATGTCGCCACCAAGATGGTCATGGCCATCCGCGAGGATGTGCTGAAGGGCATCATCGATTCGATCCCCATGAAGCGCCTGGCCAAGCCGGAGGAGATCGGTGCCCTGTGCTCCTATCTCGCCTCCGAGCCGGCGGGCTACATGACCGGCGCGACGCTGAACATCAACGGCGGCCTGCACTTCCAGTAAGCGTCAGTGGCGGCGGCACGCCACGACCGGCAACCCCCCCCCGCTTAGGTCGGGGGGTTTGCTTATATAATTGCTGCACTGCCACGATCTGGTGGCTGGGGAGATCGCCGTGGCCGAGCAAGTCAGACTGATCAAGAAATACCCGAACCGCCGCCTCTACGACACGCGGACCAGCACCTATATCACGCTGGTCGATGTCAAGGATCTGGTGCTCAAGCACGAGGAATTCCAGGTGTTGGACGCCAAGTCCGGCGAGGACCTGACGCGCAGCATCCTGTTGCAGATCATCCTCGAGGAAGAAGCCGGCGGGGCGCCGATGTTCTCCTCCGACGTGCTTTCGCACATGATCCGTTTCTATGGCAATGCCATGCAGGGCATGATGGGCCAGTATCTCGAGAACAACATCAAGGCTTTCACCGACATGCAGAAGAAGCTGCAGGATCAGGCGCGGCATCTGTATGGTGACAACGCCTCGATGAGCAAGGAGCTCTGGTCGCAATTCCTCAGTTTTCAGGGGCCCGCCATGCAGAGCATGATGGGGGCCTATGTCGAGCAAAGCGCCAAGATGTTCCAGCAAATGCAGGACAACATGCAGGAACAGACCCGCAAGCTTTTTTCAGGTTTCCAGTTTCCCGGTTATCCCTCGGGCTCGGCCGACAAGGCCGGCGAAAAGAAATAAGTGACTCGGCGCAAACAGGCGCCCACGGTCGGCTTCGTCTCGCTCGGCTGCCCCAAGGCGACGGTTGATGCCGAGATCATCCTGACCCGGCTGCGCACCGAAGGTTACGAGCTTTCCTCCTCCTACGACGGCGCCGATCTGGTGATCGTCAATACCTGCGGCTTCATCGATGCCGCCGTCGAAGAATCGCTCGAAACGATCGGCGAGGCGCTGGACGAGAACGGCAAGGTGATCGTCACCGGCTGCCTCGGCGCCAAGGGCAACATTGTCCGCGCCACGCATCCCAAGGTGCTCGCCGTCACGGGGCCGCATGCGGCGTCCGAGGTGATGGCGGCGGTGCACCAACACCTGCCGCCTCTGTCGCCCAATGAGCATGATCCGTTCGTCGATCTTGTTCCGCCGCAGGGCATCAAGCTCACGCCCGAGCACTACGCCTATCTGAAGATCTCCGAGGGCTGCAATCATCGTTGCAGTTTCTGCATCATTCCCAGCCTGCGCGGCGATTTGGTCAGCCGGCCGATCGGCGAAATCGTCCACGAGGCCGAGAAACTGGTCGAGGCGGGCGTCAAGGAATTGCTGATCGTCTCGCAGGACACCAGCGCCTACGGCGTCGATGTCAAATACCGCACCGGCTTCGTCGGCGGCCGGCCGGTGAAGACGAAGCTCGTGGACCTTGCCCGCGAGCTCGGTCAGTTGGGCGTCTGGGTGCGCATGCACTACGTCTATCCGTATCCGAACGTGGACGAACTGCTGCCGCTGATGGCTGAAGGGAAAATCCTGCCCTACCTGGATGTACCCTTGCAGCATGCCAGCCCGCGCATCCTCAAGTTGATGAAGCGGCCCGGCGACATCGAGAAGACGCTCGATCGCATCGCCGCCTGGCGCACCGTGGTGCCACAGCTGACGATCCGCTCGACGTTCATCACCGGCTTTCCCGGCGAGACCGAGCAGGAATTCGACCAACTCTTGCAGTTTCTCGATGCTGCCGAACTCGAGCGCGTCGGTTGCTTCGCCTATTCGCCGGTCGAGGGCGCCAGCGCCAACGCGCTGCCCGGCGCGCTGCCCGAGGCGGTCCGCGAGGAGCGACGCGCACGCTTGATGGCGCATCAGGAGGACATCAGCACGCGACGCCTGGAGCAGCGCATCGGCCAGACCATCGAGGTGCTGGTCGACGATGTCGACGACGAGGGCGCCATCGCCCGCTCCAGTGCCGATGCGCCGGAAATCGACGGCGTGGTCTACGTCACCGACGGCCATGAGCTCGAGATCGGCCAGTTCGCCACGGTGACGGTCACCGATTGCGACGTACACGATCTTTTCGCCACGCTGGCATGAAACCGACGATCGGTCTGGCGCTCGGCAGCGGTTCGGCGCGCGGCTGGGCCCACATCGGCGTCATCCGCGCGCTGGAAGAGGCCGGCATCCGTCCGGATGTGCTCTGCGGCTGCTCCGTGGGCGCGCTGGTCGGTGCTGCGTATGCCGACGGCGATCTGGCGGCGCTCGAGCGTTGGGTGTCGGGATTGGCCTGGAAAGACGTGGTCGGGTTGCTCGACCTCAGCTTGGCCGGCGGTTTGCTGAAGGGCGACAAGCTGATCGCCTTCTTCGAACGCCATTTCGTCGACAAGGAATTTTCGGCGCTGCCGCTGCCGTTCGCCTGTGTCGCCACCGATCTGGCCAATGGTCGCGAAGTCTGGCTGCGCGAAGGTTCGGTGGCGGCGGCGGTGCGCGCTTCGATCGCGCTGCCGGGATTGTTCGCGCCGGTCAATAACGCTGACCGGCTGCTGGTCGATGGCGGCCTGGTCAATCCGGTGCCGGTCTCCTTGTGTCGCGCCCTGGGCGCCGACGTCGTCATCGCGGTCGATCTCGGCTCGGACATCGTCGGCAGTTCGCTCCGGCGCGATCCGGATGCAGCTGCGTGCCAGGGACCGGACTGGTCAGACCGGCTGCGGGCCAGCCTCGGCCTCAAGCGCGACCCTGACATGCCGTCGCTGGTCGGGGTGCTGTCGACCAGCATTCACATCATGCAGACGCGCATCGCCCGTAGCCGCCTGGCCGGCGAGCCGGCCGACGTGCTGGTGGCGCCGCGTCTTGCCCATCTCGGGTTGATGGATTTTCACCGGGCGAGCGAAGCGATTTCGGAAGGCATCGCGGCGGTGAAGCGGATGCTGCCGGCCATCGAGTATGCGCTGAATCCATGAGCAAGCTGATCGACTCCCTGAAAGCCGTCGTCGGCGCCGGGCACGTGCTGACCGGCATCGATGCTGCGCCGTTCGCGACCGACTGGCGTGGCCGTTACAGCGGCACCTCCTTGGCCATAGTCAGTCCTGGCGACACGCCGGAAGTGGCCGAGGTGGTGCGCCTGTGCGCGCAGGCCGGCGCCGCCATCGTGCCGCAGGGCGGCAATACCGGCTTGTGCGGCGGCGCGACGCCGATCGCTGGCGAAGTCGTGGTCAGCCTGCGCCGGCTCCGGCGCGTGCGCGATGTCGATGTCGCCAACAACACCATCACCGTCGAAGCCGGCTGCACGTTGTTCGAAGTGCAGGAAGCCGCGAAACGGGCCGATCGGCTTTTCCCCTTGTCGCTGGCGGCGGAAGGCACGGCGACCATTGGCGGCAATCTGTCCACCAATGCCGGCGGCGTGCAGGTATTGCGCTACGGCAACGCCCGGGAGCTTTGTCTCGGCCTGGAAGTCGTGTTGGCGGACGGCCGCATCTGGAACGGCTTGCGCGGCCTGCGCAAGGACAATACCGGTTACGACCTGAAGCACCTGTTCATCGGCGCCGAAGGCACGCTCGGCCTGATCACCGCCGCGGTCCTGAAGCTCTTTTCGCGGCCGCGCAGCGTGGCCACGGCCTGGGCGAGCGTGCCGACACCCGAGGCCGCCGTGATCCTGCTGACGCGGCTGCGCGAGAAGATCGGCGGGCGCATCACCGCGTTCGAACTGGTCGGCCGGCCGGCGCTCGATCTCGTGCTCAAGCACATTCCCGGCAGCCGCGATCCGCTGCCGCTGTCCTCGCCGTGGCAGGTGCTCGTCGAGCTTTCGGACACCATGGCCGGCGATATCGCGGCCGCCCTCGAAGACGTCCTGGCCGAAGCCATCGTCGCGCGCGTGGCGGCAGACGCCGCCATCGCCCGGAACGAAAAACAGGCGCAGGCATTCTGGGCGCTGCGCGAGAACATCTCCGAGGCACAGAAAATCGAAGGCGTTTCGATCAAGCACGATATTTCGCTGCCGGTGTCGCGAATTCCCGAGTTCATCGAGCGCTGCGACGCCGCCCTGGCATCGGCCTTCCCCGGCGTGCGCATCGTGTGCTTCGGCCATCTCGGCGATGGCAACCTGCATTACAACCAGTCGAAGCCGCAAGCGCAGGACAACGACGCCTTCATCGGCCAGACGGCGGCTGTCAATCGCATCGTGCACGATCTCGTCGCCGAACTCGGCGGTTCGATTTCCGCCGAGCACGGCCTGGGGCAACTCAAGCGCCAGGAGATCCTTCGCTACAAGAGCGAGGTCGAGATGGACCTGATGCGCAAGGTCAAGCAGGCTCTTGATCCGCGCGGACGGATGAATCCCGGCAAGGTGCTCTAAAAAGTTTGCGGCACGGCTTTACAGTCCAGGCGGCGATCCATATAATGCGCGCTCTCTTGTGGGGGTATAGCTCAGCTGGGAGAGCGCTTGCATGGCATGCAAGAGGTCAGCGGTTCGATCCCGCTTACCTCCACCAAACGATAAGTCCCTATCGTCTAGAGGCCTAGGACAATACCCTTTCACGGTATGAACCGGGGTTCGAATCCCCGTGGGGACGCCAGCTTAACCCCACTTCGCTGGGAGATCCGATAACGGATCTCCCCAGCGCGAGTGGCTGGATCGAGGTAGATTCCCTCGATTAGGGTTCCGATGAAATCTTTCAGATGGTCACGATCCAATGTGGCCATGTCGTCGGCCAGCGCATCCAGCATCTTGCGGACGTCGTTTTCCTGAATTGCTGCCAAGGCTTTGGCGCGACCAGCTTCCTCTATCAGCTGGGCCAAGCGCTGCTGGATATCGGCACGAGTCACCTCCAGCTCTTCCAGTCGCCGCAGTAACGGGCCTGGAGCACTGGTCTCCTCAACCAGGTTCGTCAACTTCTTCATGCGGATGTCGGTATCGCGCAGCTCATTCTGTAGCCCACGAATTTCCTGGCCGTCGCTGGGCTGCTGAGCCGCCCGTGCCTTTTCGGTCATGGTCGCTACCATCAGGTCGCTGCGGATATCGATGGCAACCTGCTGCAATACCGCCTCCTCGAGAATGGAGGATCGGATATTGGCTTTGCCGATTCGATAGTTCCCTGAATTGCCGTGCCATGCCTGCCCGTCCGGGGTGAGCACCTTGCCTGCCAGCAGGTAATCCGAGATGCGGGCCCGGGGAGCGCGTGATTCGCGTGCCGTCTCCAGCCGGGCCAGAATGGCCAGAGCCGTGTCCTCGGTAATCAGCGCTGGATGCGTATCGCGTTGCATGATCCACTCGGATCGGGGACGCCTGCGGCCAGCACCGACTTCCTCCTTGCCCCTGTGCATGTTCCATACCGTGTGGCCGGCGTAGGTCAGCGCTGACCATTCGAGATGCGACAAGGTGCTCTTGGCCAGTTCGATCCCGAGTTCATCGGCCAGTCGGCTGCCATTCTTGTTCAGTGCGCGGCCCTGCAGCCATTTGGCAATCTTCGGGCCGGCAACAGAATCCAGGTCGAGACGACTCTTGGTCACTGCTTGGCCGTCGCGAATCTGGCCCGTGTCGATGGAAATCAGGCGATAACCATAGGGCGCACGCCCTCCGGCGCGAAATCCCTGGCGAACATTCTCGGCCATGCCGGCGAGCCCCTTCTCCCGGCTCATTAGGCTGTGGACTTCATCCATCGCCTGCAACACGCTGTCCAGAATTACCTGGGAGATCGGATCAACCTCGGGAACCTTGGCGAAGATGATCTCGACGCCGAGTTTCTTGCACTCGTGGCGAAATGCCTCGGCGATATAGCGGCGGCGTCCAATGCGGCTGGTGTCGTAGATCAGTATCGCCGACCAGGTTCGCTCCCGTGCCTTGAGTTCACGCAGCATCTGCTGAAATCCGGGACGGTCCGTGTCCTTGCCGGATTCGACGGCATCGGTAAATTCAGCCGTGACGATGAGATTCCGGCTTTTCGCGAGATCCAGGAGATCGTGACGCTGTGCTTGGATCGAGATCGCGCTGCGGTCCTTCGATGATCGGCAATAGAGGGCTGCTTGTCTTGGCATGGTAGTCGAGAATCAGTGCAACGGCCGCTTCGGCGACAACGGCCGGATCCGGTGAATTGATACTGCGAATCGTCAGTGGCAGGCGTGCCATCTGTCAGGATCCAGCATAACGCAGAGTGCCGAAACTGCAAGCGAGCCCCCGGCACTGATGGCGCGGGAAGGGCATTCGTCGCCAGAAATTCCGCTGATCTGTGTCGTCCGTTGCATAGTACGGCATTGAACGCGACGCCGAGGGGGCCCGGATTTTGAAATGCGCCCTTTCGGGCCGCATTTCAAAAATCATGACGCAATCGACATGACTACGCTACGCGCACTCCGAATGTCGGAGTTTCATGTAGAAAGGAAATGTTTATGTCGAATCCCGTTTGCCAACCAGAGCCGATCGACTATGACAAAGAGATGCTGATATATGCGACCACGGCTTATGCCGACGCAAAGCAGCTCCAAGAGAAATTCATCGATATCCGAAAGGGTCTTCCACCAGAGATACAACTCCCTGCGCAACGATTGAGTCTTCGAGTTTCACGATATCAGCACCGGATTCGCATTCGTTGGTATTACCGCGACAGGATGGGAAAGAATCATGTGTTGGTCCGCGTATGCTGCTACAAGACCAAATCAGGCAGGCCGTACCTGAAATACGACAGTCGCACATTTGATCTGCATATTGGAGGTGCCGAACCCGACGTGCGACCGATGATCGAATTTGAGAACCGCGTCTGGCTGCTGATCAACCATGCGGAAGATATCAGTGACATCTGCAAAGAGCGCAAGATATCTCTCGTTCCGGCAGCGGACTGATCGCTATCGATGTCCGCTGTATTGCTATATGACGAGCCTCCAATAGCAGTTTCTCCGACACTGTGCCGAATACTCGGAGTTCAGGAGGCCGTCTTCCTGCAGCAGCTGCATTTTCGGCTGAGTCTGAAAAAGGCGGATCCCGTTACCTACGAGAGGTATCGTGTGGACGGCAGGGATTGGGTTTACTGGACATATGACCAACTGCTTCGTGAAATTCCCATCGGTAAATCCAATGACCCTCACAAGCGCATCATCAAGCGGCTACGTCAGATGGGAATCCTTCTGGTCCGGCAGCTGAAGGCAGTCGATTGGGATCGCACGAACTACTATTCCATCGACTACAAAGTCCTTTTTTCGCTGGTAGGCCCTCCTGCCAAGGTCGACGCGTCGATTGGTGGCAATGCCACCGATCGAGAAGCAGCCAAGCCACCAGTCGATCAGGGGAAACGACGCCGGTCGAAGGGTGGTGCTGCCACCTGTCATACTACAGAGATAGCAACAGAGAGTGATTCTGAGATTTCGTATGGGAGAACAACAACCACGACAGCGCTACCTGTTGCTGTCGCAATCGAATTTCACCCACATTGCGAGGAGTACCGTGGTCTCATAGAACCAGCTATCACGGGCCTGCCAGAAAAACTGGCCCAGCAGGTCGCTGATGAAATTGCCGGTGCCATGATGGCGGCAGAGAAGGGACTTCGTGCAGAAATTCAGGGGCTCCACGGCTGGATCCAGGCAGTAGCCAACAGTCC
>WBZU01000816.1_pt1 | contig 25265 bp, 11 predicted proteins | sample 5204311 | NCBI WGS metagenome assembly WBZU01 (sample SAMN12344359, study PRJNA552823) | activated sludge metagenome | biome: Activated sludge suspended growth; feature: Nitrification reactor; material: Wastewater; isolation source: activated sludge from nitrification reactor of wastewater...
GACAAAAAGGCGCGCCAGATCATGGCCGACCTCGACGCCGTGGGCAACACGACCAAGGCCATTACCAAGGGCATCGCCATCGGCTCGGCGGTCATTGCCGCGGTGTCGCTCTTCGGCTCCTTCCTGACCGACGTCACCAAGGTGCAGGTTGCCTCGAATGCGACGGCCACCGCGGCCGGGCAGGCGCTGCCCTTCCTGCAAACCTTCCTGGACACCGGCATCCGCATCTCCATGCCGCAGGTCTTCGTTGGTATGTTGCTCGGTGCTGCGCTGCCGTGGATGTTCTCCGGCCTGGCCATCAACGCCGTGAACCGTGCCGCCCGCCTCATGGTCAATGAAGTGCGCCGCCAGTTCCGCCTGGGCGTGCTCGAAGGCAAAGTGCCGCCCGACTATCGCCAGTGCGTGATCATCTCGACGTCGGCCGCGCAGAATGAACTGCTCTCGCTGGCAATTCTGGCCATCGTGCCGCCGATCCTGGTCGGCTTGCTCTTCGGGGCGGAGGCGCTCGGCGGCTTCCTGGCCGGTCTCATCGTCTCCGGCCAGTTGCTGGCCGTCTACATGGCCAACGCCGGTGGTGCGTGGGATAACGCCAAGAAGGTCATCGAGGATGAGCCGCGCGACCCGGCCAAGAACTTGGGCAAGAACTCCGAACGCCACAAGGCCGCCGTCGTCGGCGACACCGTGGGCGATCCGCTCAAGGACACGGCCGGCCCTGCGCTCAATCCTATGATTAAAGTAGTCAATCTGGTTTCGGTGATCATTGCGCCCATCGTCGTCACCTTCTCGGCGATCAATTTCGGCGTGATCGTTGCCTCGCTGGTGCTGCTCGCCCTGCTCGTGTGGGCGGTGTGGAAGAGCAAGCACGAGGTCATGACCGATGTCGAGGTGTCGGCTTTGCCCGCCATGGCGACGGCGAACGGCAACCCGGCGGCCAAATCAGCCGCCAAGCCCGCGACAAAGCCTGGCCAGAAGAGCCCAGCCAAGAAGAAGTAGCCGGTTCCTCCTGTCACTCATCCGGGCGGTCCGCACGCCGCCCGGATGAGGCAACTCCGCAACCGCCGGTCAGGCGATCAATTCGAGAATTTCACGCGCGATGTCCCGCGACGCGTGCGGGCGTCCCAACAACTCGGCCTGCCGTCCCATCTGCGCCAGCCGTTCGGGCGACGCGAGCAACGCCAGCGTGGCAAGCGGCACCATCTCCGGCATACGTAGCTGAATCCCGGCGCCGGAGCCGGCCACGAAGTCGGCGTTCCACTCCTCCTGGCCGGGAATCGGGTCGATGATCATCATGGGTGTGTTGCGCGCCAGCACCTCGGAGACGATGAGGCCGCCCGCCTTGGAGATGACGACATCGCTCGCCACAACCAGGTCGTCGACATAGTCGATCATCCCTTCCTTGCGCAGTTCCATGTGCTTGCCGCTCTTGAGCGGGCGCAGCGCCGCCGCCAGATCCTGGTTGCGCCCCGCCACCGTGACGAGCAGCGAGGGCGTCTCCGCCTCTTCCAACATGCGTTCCACCAGCAGGCGCACGCGCTTTGGCTCGATGCCGCCGCCAAAGACGCTGATCACCGGCCGGTCGAGGGGCAGGCCGTGCGCCACGCGCATCTCACGCGGCGTCTTGGTCGCGCTCACTTCCAGCTTGATGGGGATGCCGGTGGCATAGATTCGCTCGGCCGGCACGCCGCGCCGTTCCAGCACATAGCCCGTCTGCGGGTGCGCCACGAAGTAGGCATCGACGTTTGGTGCCAGCCACGAAGCGTGCACCATGAAGTCCGTCACGACGACGAAGAGCGGTTTGCGCAGCCGGCCCTGCTGCTTGAGGAAGCTGACCGCGGCCAGCGGGAACTGCTGCGTGCAGACGATGGCGTCCGGGTCCATGCGCTCGATGAACTTGAGCAGGCCGTGCAGAAAGGGCGTGTAGAGCGCGTCGGTGAGCAGGTTGGAGGTCGTGGCGAAGGAAAACTCGTCGACGTCGGTCGATTCGTAATAGGCCTCGTAGAGCAGCGGCGCCTTTTCGCTCAGCCGTTCGTAGATGCTCGACACGGTGCTGCGGAGCGTGGAGCCGACGTGCTCGAAGATATCCTCTACCACCACGACATGCTCCCGGTTCTCCTCGCGGAAGCCCGCGGCCAGTGCCTTGGACGCGCTCAGGTGGCCGGAGCCAAAGGGGGAATAAAAGATGAGGATGCGCGCCATGGGTGTCTCCGTCTGTTGCATCAGAAAGGGTCGATCAGATTGCGTCATTATACTCGGCACCACCTGAGGCAGGTAACGTCGGAACGCCGTGGGGTAGGGCAATGCTCTCCTGATGCCGCAACTTGAATTGATCCTTGCGCGTGTGCGTACGCGCGAAATCGTTGACTTTGCCGCCGCGGCGTGCTACGATTGCAGCCGGTTGAGAATGATGAGGCAGATCATGTACGTGAATCATCGGATAGAAAACAGCTTGGCTGGCACCGATTCCGGCATCCGTCGAGATGCGGGGACTCCTGCCGTGCGCCGCGCTGCCTGTCCAGGATTTGCGATGATCTGATCTCGCACCCTGTTCGTGGTTCAAGCCGCAGGCCGCACGGTCTGCGGCTTTTTTATTATCCCCCTGGAGGATGGATGAAGACACATACCTTGTTGGCCGCCTATCGCGAGCGGCCGAACTTTCCCGAGATCGCACAGGCGGCGGCGCGGTGGGCACGCGAGCACCCCAAGGCAACGCCGGAGGCGCTGCACGCCTGGCTTGCCGCCACCTACCCGCTCGAGCGCACGGTGACCATCGCCGAGCGGCCGGCGCCCTTTGCGCTCTTCGGCGAGCCAGGTGCCCACATTCCCTACAACGCAGTCGAGCAGATGCAGACGGTCATGCGCCTGCCCGTTGCGAAACACGGCGCGTTGATGCCCGACGCGCACCTGGGCTACGCCATGCCCATCGGCGGCGTGGTGAGCCTGGATGACGCCATCTCGCCGTCGTTCGTCGGCTACGACATCTCGTGCATGATGCAACTCTCGCTTTATGACCTGGCGCCGGTGGACTTCATGGCCGAACGCCGCCAGCTCGCCGGCGTATTGCGTGGCGAAACATCGTTTGGCCTGGGCGCCGACTTCAAGGCAGGTCAGCGCCGGCATGCCGTCATGGACGACCCGCGCTGGAAGGCGACGAAGTTCATGGCCGGGCTTAGGGCTACGGCCGGGCAACAGCTTGGCTCGTCGGGCGGCGGTAACCACTTCGCCGACCTGGTGATTCTGGAGTTCGTGCGCGACCACGCCCACTATCGCGCCGGCGAGCAGGCTGTGGGGTTGCTGACGCATAGTGGGAGTCGCGGCGCCGGCCACAAGACGGCGACACACTACGTGGAGATCGCCGCCCGCTACACGCGCCAGATCGCCCGCAAGATCCCAAACGGCTACGAGTGGCTGGCGCTCGACCATGAGCTGGGCCAGGAATACCTTTCGGCTATGCAGTTGATGGGCGCCTACGCCCGCGCCAACCACGATCTGATCCACGATCACTTTGCAGCCGCGGCCGGGCTGGGCGAGCGTCACCGTGTCTGGAATCGCCACAACTATGCCTGGGTGGAGGACGAAGGCGTCATCCACCGTAAGGGCGCCACGCCGGCCGAGGCAGGCACCATCGGGCTCATCCCGGGGTCGAGCGGCACGGCCTCGTACCTGGTGCGCGGGCTGGGCAACGCCGAGAGCCTGCACTCGTCGTCGCACGGTGCGGGGCGCTGGTTCTCGCGCACGGAGGCCAAGCGCCGCCACGACGAGCAGGCCTTTCTCAAGCACATGGCCGCGCGGGATATCCTGCACTTTGGCCTGGAGCCGGACGAGACCTTCCAGGCCTACAAGGACATCGAAATGGTCATCGCATTGCAGGAAGGCATTCTCGTCGAGGTCATCGCCCGCATGACGCCCAAGGTCGTGCTCATGGGCGGCAAGAGCGACGACGGAGACTGATCGGCATGCTTTTCAGTTTGCTGTGAAGCTGTCCGAACAGCCCACCACGAAGCCGCAAAGGGCGCAAAGAGGCACGAAGGGGTCTATGGCGGCATGCTATCATATGCTTCTTTGTGCCTCTTGGCGTGCTTTGAGCCTTGGTGGCTTGTCTTTCAACCAGTCTTGAGGAAAGAGTACAACGATGGCAACTCATGAATTTGGCCAGGCGGCGCCGCATGTCTACTGGCTCTCGCCCGACGGCACGACCGACCGGCCGGTGTTGGGCGTGGTGACAGGGGCCAATGGGTCGCTCGTTGTCGATGCCGGCAACTCGCCCGCCCACGCCCGCGTCTTGCTCGACCACATGGCTGCGGCGGGACTGCCGGCGCCGCGCTTCCTGGCGCTGACGCACTGGCACTGGGATCACTGGTTCGGCACGGCGGCCTTCGACGCGCCGGCCATCGCCCACGCCGCGACACGTCGCACCCTGCTGGAACAGGCGGCATGGGACTGGAGCGACGCCGCGCTCGATGGCCGCGTGGAGCAGGGTATCGAGATTGCTTTCTGCCGCGACATGCTCAAGGCCGAACTGCCCGACCGCAGCGACCTTGTCCTGCATGCGCCCGATGTCGACTTCACCGGCGAGTTGACCATCGACCTGGGCGGCATTACGTGCCGGCTGCTCCATGTCGGCGGCGACCACGCAACCGATTCGGTCATCGTCCACGTGCCGGAAGCGGGCGTCGTCTTTCTCGGCGATTGTCGCTATGACGACATCTACCACGCGCCGCCGCGCCTGACGGCCGCCACGATCCTGTCACTCTATGATCGGCTGCTGGCACTCGACGCCGCCTGGTACCTGGGCGGGCACGAGCCGGAGCCCATCGCGCGGGCGGCGCTGGTGGCGGAAAGCGAACTCGTGCGCAGTATCAGTGCCATCGTCGATCGCCAGGGCGTGGATCGCGCGGCGGTGCTGGCCGCGCTGCGCGAGCAGGCGGGGAGGCCGCTGGATGAAGATAGTATTGCGATTGCCGATGCCCTGCTGGCCGGGGCGCAGGCCCGCCGAACCATGCCGCCTGGCTAGGTTGCGCGTAGCGGCGGCTTGCCGGCCGAAGGGAGATCTGCGTGCGCACGGCGGGGGGAGTGCCGTGCGCACGCAGCGTGAAGTCAGTTACCGGCCAACGAATGGAATGAACATCCGCTCAACCATGTCGGCGGCGAAGCGGGTGCTGCCAGCCACACTGTTGGCGTCGGTCGAATCGTAGAGCGCGCCATCGTCGACGGCCGCCCCGTTCTTGCCCTGGCTCTTCGGCACGCTGACGGTGACTGCGCCGGAGCAGGTGTTGTTGCTGCTGTCCGTGGCGGTAAAGCCGATGTGGTAGACGCGGCCGTTGCCGTTGCCGGCGCGCTCGGCACGTACCTGCGCTGTGGGCGTGTCGATGCCGGCGCCGTCGGGTGCAGTGTCGCCATCGCCCGTGCCGTTCACCGGCTCATCCTGGAAGATCGAGTCGATGGTGATGGCCACGGGGTCGCCGTCCGGGTCGGTCACGCCCAGCACATTGATGGCGACCATGGCATGGTTGACGGGCCACAGCGTCGCGATCGATGGCGCTGCCGCCACGCAGACCGGCGGCGCGTTCAGGTCGAGACCGATGATGACCGGATCGTGGTCCGAGGAGCGGTAGGCATCCGGCGCGTAGATCGCATCCTGCGCGGGCTGTTTGAAGGACATGTCGTAGTCGATCAGGTCCGGCTCGTCGGCGTTGATATGCCACACTGTCGTGCCGGCCACCTGCGGCGTGAGTGACGCGCCGCTCAAGGCATGGTCGAGATAGCCGGTCTTGCCGTCGAAGACGTAGGAGTATGCCGTCTCGCCCTGGAAGGTGCGGACCAGATCCGTATAGTCGTCGGCGGTGCCCAGTCCATCGTCACTGCCGGCCAGAATGGCGTCGATCGGGTCTTCCTTGTCATAGGAGTTGAGGTCGCCGATGATCAAGTAGTCCGCATCGCCGCTGCCGGTCGGGTCGGTTGCCAGCCAGTCGACCAGCGCCTCTGCCGCTGCCTTGCGCGTCAGGTTGCAGTTGCCCGCGCCGTCGCCCAGGTCCAAATCGCCCGCATCATTGCAGTCCGAACCCTTGGACTTCAGGTGGTTGACGACCACCGTCACGGCGGCGTTGTCTGCCGTGCGCGCAAAGGTCTGCGCCAGCGCCGGGCGATTCTTGGTGTCGATGAAGCGTGCGTCGACTGAAGAGTCAAGTACCGCATAGGCGCCGACCGGCTGCACCGTGGCGGGCTTGTAGATGAATGCGACCTTGATCGCATCGGTGCCGATGATGCCGGTGTCGACGTAGGCGTAGGTGCCGGCGCCGACCACGGTGTTCAGCCCATCAACCAGGTCCTGAATGGCCGCAGTGTTGTTCTCGATCTCGATCAGGCCGACCACGTCAGCGTCGATGGCTGCCAGTGCCGCGAAGATCTTGGCACGCTGTCGCGCAAACTCCTCCAGTGTGTCGGCGCCGCGGCCGGCCGGGGCAAGCGTGGTGAAGTAGTTCAACACGTTGAAGCTGGCGACCTTCATGCTGCCGCCCACCGCGTCGGGTGCTGCCGTGCGCGGGTTGGCCGGCGTGTAGTCGGCGCCCCGCGTCGGCTGGATGCGATAGAGACCGAAGGAATAGTCCACCACACCTGTCACGTTCTGCACGATGTCGCCGCCGCGGAAGCTGTTGCTCAGATTGAAGATCGCCCCGTTGGGATGGATCGCTGGGTCCGAGTTCTGCGTGGTGCGGCCATCGTCCAGCGTGATGCGCGCCAGTGCCTGTGTCGCTTCGAGCGCCACGGCATCTGTGCCGGGTTCTACCACGGCCGTCGGCGTCGACTGGCGGTCGGTCGTCAGGACAATTTCGCCAAAGCGGTCGAAGTTGAAGTACTCGGAGATGGTGAGCGGCTGCGGGAAGGTGACCAGCATGCCCTCATACGCCTCGAGGGTCTCCAGGCTGGCAACCGGCAGCGACACCGCGGTTGGCGCCACGACATTGCCCGTGGAGCAAATCCAGAGGTTCGACAGGGTGATCTCGGTCATCCCGTTGAACTCGCTGACGGAGCCGCGCACGCGTACGCCGTCGCCCACCTGGACATCCGCGCTGCCGGGAGCGTAGACAAAGATGCCGTCCGAGGTGGCGGGATCACCGTCGCCAACCGGAGCCTGCACGTGGAAGCCGTTCAGGTTGCCGCTATCCGGCGCAGTATTGTTCTGGAAGTCGCCAACGACTACGCCTTCGATGGCCACGTCGGTGCCGGCCAGCGGGCTGGCTGCGCCGCTGCCCTGCACGGTGAAAATGGGTGTTGTCGGGTCGCCACACGCTTCAGGCGGCAGCACGTAGACTTGATTCGACGCGCCCGGCGTGTTATATGCCTCGCCCAGACCAATTGTACCGGCAAACCCGGGAATCCCGGCCAGGTCGAAGTCATTGCGCACCCAGTCGCCGGCTGAATCAGTATCGAGCCCATCCGGGATGCGCGAGGCGCCGCCGGGCGCAAACGAACTGACGCCGTCGTAGTTGGGACCAAGCGCCGGCGTGCCATAGGTGAGGTCGCCCAGACCGCCATCGTTCACTGCAACGGCATCGACGATTGTGTCCCACGGCGTTGTGTCAAAGACGCCATCATCGTTGGCGTCGAGGTCGGTGTTGAGCGCGCCGGTGAAATTCTTGACCAGCAGCAGCGTCAGCGTGCCGTTCTCCAGCGCGTTGGCGGGCAGGCTGGCCAGGTAGAAGCCGCCGGCGTCGGTGGTGCCGAGGCTGATGACCTCGTCGACTGTGCCGGCGCTGTTGCCGGCGCTGTTGCCCGCGTCACCCTCGATTTCGAGCACTTTGTAGGCGGCGAGGTCTGTGTTCGCCGGCCCGAAGATCTCAACGTACTCGACGTCGGCGCCGACTGTGCTGGCCGAGAATTCGTTGATCTTCGGTTCCGTGGCCGCGCCACAACTGGCGGCGTGCGCGCCCAGCCCGTCGAACGTATCGGTGGCAAAGCCTTCCCACTCGAGCGACGGATCGAAGGCGTTGCCCCCGTCGGGATCGCCGGCGCAGATGCTGGCTTTGCGGCGCAGCGTATTGTCAGCCGTGCTCACCAGCCCGGTTCCCCATTCTGTGCCAGGATCAAAGCCGATCTGGCCGATGACGTCGAGGTTGGTGGTGCCCTTGCGCAGCACGACCGCATCGTCGCCGTTGAACCAGCCAGATCCGTTTGTCTGATCTGCCTGGGCGAGAATGGTCGCATTGGCGGAGGCCTGCGCCACCACGAACACGTCGCCAGCGGCCACACTGCCGGTCAGGTTGATGGTCACGCTTGCAGTAGTGTTGCCGTTGGAGTACATCTGGATATTGTAGCCGTCCGCCGCCAGGTCAACCGTGGCGCCGGTGCCGTTATAGATCTCGATTGCCTTATTGTTGGAGCTGCCTTCAATGTATTCAGAAATGAACAATTCGGTCGCTGAGCCGGCGGCTGCATTCACGCCGTTGCCACCGCTAACCAGGGGCAGAAAGATGGTGCCGCCATCACTCTGGGCGAGTACGGTGCCTGGAATCAAGCCCAGTAGTAAGCTGGCGAGTAGCACCAGCGCAATTGATCGTCTCATGAGATGGTTGTCCTTTGCTATTGTGTGGAGGAGCTGGAATGACAGGTTTGCCATGTAGCGACGCTGTTTTGTTGCGCGTTTTACCTTGCGGAGCATTCCCGGTTGGCTGCACAAACCAGCCGGTGTATGTGGCGCCAAGCATACCGTTACTCCCGGCACATGTCAAGCAAATGGCGCTACGGCACGACAGCGCTCCGGCGCACCACCCCCCCTCCCGCCGCGGCGGGTTTTCGGCCGGTCTTTCCTGCCTGCCTTGCGTCGATCGCGGCTGCCAACCAGCGTGCCGATTTCACCGATCGGTACTACGCCGGCGCGCCGCTTGCCGGGTATAATCATGCACGATGAGTGCTTCTGCATCCGACCCATGGGAAAGGCCCGCCATGACGACCTTCAGCGACAATCTGCCCGCCGCACTGCCGCCGGACAACCGCACCGGCTGCGGCGGGCGGCTGGTGGAAGTGCTCATCCTTGCCTGGGTCGTTGTGGTCGCCTTTGCCTGCCAGGTGTGGGGCTGGAGCGCCGGCGCCTTTGGCGCCGATGCCACGCCGCTGGACGCCACGTTGCTCCAGGCCTTGCTGCTGGCCGTGCCCCTGCTCCCGCTTGCATTTTTCTGGCGCCCGGCGCGCGAGGCTGCCCTCTACCGTGCCCTGCTCGTGGCGACGCTCTATCTGCTGGCGATGGCGCCGGCCCGCCTGCTGCCACCCACGGCCAGCCAGCTTCTCCTGCTCGTCCAGCTTGGCGTGACGCTCATGTTTCTTATCGTGTTGCGCGCGGCCGGCACGCGCCCGCCGCGCGGGAACGCTCCGGCCACCGGCTGGTATGTCGCCCTGGGCGCTGCGGCCATGGTGTCCGTGCCCTGGCTCCTTTTCGGTGCGGCTGGTTCGCCGCTCGACGTGTTGCTGGCGCTGCTGCTCGGCCTGGCCTTTGGCACGGCCTTCGCCCTGATCATGCACCGAACCTGGTTCGCCACGCTCCGCAGCCACACGCGCGGGCGCAGCGCCGACCTCTTGACCGGTGGGTTCACGGCCGGCACCGCATTGTTGATCATGGCCTCGGCGCTCTCCTTCAACGGTGCGCAGGTCATGCTCATGCTGGCGCTGCCCGCGCTGGGCTGGCTGGCCGTGGCGCTGGCCCATGCCGGCGACGGCTACGACTGGCGCCCGCCCGCGCTCTTCATCGGCCTTGGCGCCTTCGCGATGCTGGCGCTGACCGACACCGACGCCATGGCCGTGGAAGCGCTCGACCCGGCGCTGGGCTGGATCGCCGGTGCGGCCGCGCTGACCGCGTTTGCCGGCTGGGCACTGCTGCTGGTCGTGCTGGTGCTGCGTCGCCGCTGGGGAACGCCGGGCAAGCCGGTGCTTGCGGCCGCCGTGGCGCTGGCGTTGCTGGGCGCAGCCGCCGTGCTCTACGTCCGCTACGGGCAGCCGGGCTTCCACAGCGACCGCCTCTTTGTCATCCTGGCCGATGAGGCGGATGTCAGTGCCGCCGCGCAGATGGCCGACTATGACGCACGGCGCCGGTATGTCTACGCCACGCTCGTCAACCATGCCGACGCGTCGCAGCGTGACCTGCGCCAGACGCTCGACCGCTTTGGCATCCGCTCCACGCCCTACTATCTTGTCAACGCCATCGAGGTGGAGGGCGGGCTGCTGGCGCGCGGGCTGCTGGCCACACGCGCCGACGTCGATCGCATCCTGCCCAGCCCGCGGTTGCGCCCGCTGCCGGCCGCGCTGCCCATCGAAGCCGGGGAGCCAACCCTGCCCGGCGATCACGCGTGGAACCTGCGCAACATCGGCGCCGACCGCGTCTGGAACGAACTCGGCGTGCGCGGCGCGGGCATCGTCGTGGGCGAGTCGGATTCGGGCGTGCAGGGCGATCACCCGGAACTTGCGGATAGCTACCGCGGCCGTGCGAGTGGCAATGACTACAACTGGTTCGACCCGTGGTCGCATACGACTGCGCCCGTCGACTTCGGCGGCCACGGCACACACACCACGGCCACCGTCGCCGGCAATACCGTTGGCGTGGCGCCCGATGCCGAGTGGATTGGCTGTGTCAACTTGCAGCGCAACCTGGGCAACCCTGCGCTCTACCTGGACTGTATGCAGTTCATGCTGGCGCCCTTCCCGCTTGGCGGCGATCCGCTGGCCGACGGCGACCCCACCCAGTCGGCCCACGTGCTCAATAACTCGTGGGGCTGCCCCGCCTCACACGAGGGCTGCGACGCTGCGTCGCTGCAACCGGCGGTCGATGCGCTGCGCGCGGCCGGCATCTTTGTCGTCGCCTCGGCGGGCAATTCCGGGCCGGCATGTAGCACCGTCGAGGATCCCATCGCTATCTATGACAGCAGCTTCACCGTGGGCGCCGTCGACGAAGGCGGCAACCTGGCGCCTTTCAGCAGCGCAGGGCCGGTGACGGCCGACGGCAGCGGGCGCACCAAGCCCGACATCGCCGCGCCGGGCATGGCCGTGTGGTCGGCCTTCCCCGGCAATACTTACCAGGAACTGGACGGCACCTCCATGGCCGGGCCGCATCTTGCCGGCGTCGTGGCGCTGCTGTGGTCGGCCAACCCGGCGCTCATCGGCGACATCGACGGCACCGAGGCGATCCTGCGCCAGACGGCGCGGCCCTTCTCCGGGGCGATGGCGTCGCTCACCGACGCGCGCCCGGCCGAAGCGGACGGCGCCGACGCGGTAGCCGAGCAACTCGACGAGCTGCTGGTGGGCGGCGGCACTTGCCTGGCCCAGCTTGGCGCCGCCGGCACGCCGAATGACCTCGTCGGCTACGGCATCGTCGATGCCTATGCCGCCGTGCGCGCGGCCATGGAACGCCGCCCCTGATCGGTCACATCTGAATCCTGTCACGTTCCTGTCACACTTCTGCCACGCCGTGCTGTAACAATGGCGCCCAAGGCCCACATCGTGGGGGCCGGTGCAATGTCAGACGGATGTATCAGGAGGAAACCATGTCGTACAGGAAGCTTTGCGCGCGACAGCTTGTCGCCCTGCTCGTGGTGGTCGGCGCGCTGCTCGCCATCACCTTGTTCCCCGGTGCGGCGGCCCTGGCCGCACCACTTGCTGCCCCCGTGACCGTGACCGTCGAAATCGCAGCGATCGAGGATATCGGCGTCATCGAGAGCGCGCCGGCCTTCACCGGCGGCGGTGCGCCCTACTTCGTGCTGAATTCGCGGCCGGGCGGCGACTTCGACTGGAATTTCGTGCGCTTCGATCTCTCGGCGCTGCCGGCCGGCGCCACGATCAACTCCGCCCAGTTCCGCCTCTACGTCAACGCCTCGGCCAACCCGCTCGACATCGAGATGGGACGCGTCGACGGTGCGTGGAGCGAGGCGACTACCGCGTGGAACAGCAAGCCCGCCGTGACGTGGGCCGGCGCGGTGCAGAACGCGGCCGCAGTCGGCAACGTCGACTGGCCGCTCAAGCCGCTGCTCGAAGCATGGCTGGCCGGGACACAGACGAACTATGGCATCGCGCTGCGCGGGTTGACGCCGGCCACCGGCGGCGTGCGCGCCGACACGCGCGACGGCGCCATTGCCCCGCGGCTGGTCGTGACCTACACCATTCAGGTCGACGACGGCGCGCGGCCCGACTTCGGCGATGCGCCCGATAGCAGCAACCATCACGGCGTCGTCAACAGCGCCTATGCGGGGGTGCCGGGGCGCTTCCCCAGCGTGTGGGAAGGTACGGCTGCCGGCCAGCCTGCCGGCCCGCGTCACGCCAACCAGAGCATGGAAGGCTGGCTGGGCGACTTCCTCTCGCGGGAGGCTGATGCCGACATCGGGCTGGATCAGGACGGGCCGAATAATATCCTGCGCGGAGCCGGCGGCGCGATCGGCGACGTGGCCGACAACGACCGTGGCGATGACGGCTGGCGCAACCGCCAGATCAAGTTCTTCGACTGCCGGCGCACGGCGCTGGATGTGCGTATCAGCAAGGCGCCCGGCGCCACACGCAACTTCCTGTATCTCAATGTCTGGTTCGACGGCAATCGCGACGGCGACTGGGAGGACATCAGCCCCTGCCAGCCCGACGAGACGGGCCCGGCCCAGGCGAGTTATGAGTGGATCGTGCAGAACTACATCGTCGATATGACGGCGGTGCCGGCCGGCGGCGCGCTCGACTTCGCCGTCAACACCGAGAAGGTGCTCAACAGCACGCCAGGCGAGAAGCACTGGATGCGCTTCACCCTCAGCGAGACGCCGGCCGTGCAGCCATCCGGCGCGCTGGCCGATGGCCGCGGCCCGCACCCGGCGAGCAACCCGGACAGCTACCAGTTTGGCGAGACCGAGGACATTCTGCAGACGCCGCCCCCCGCCGGACAGGATGGCACCCTCGAGTTGCAAAAGCGCGTGATCACGACGGCCGAGCCGACCGAGTGGATCGACTATGTGACCTACGAGATTCGCCTGCGCAACAACGGCGGCACACAGCCTGTCCAGGCACAGATCCGCGATGTGTTGCCTTATCCGCTCATCGTCTACCCGACCATCGACGGCAGCGGCGTGCATTACGTTATCGTGACCAGCGCGACGGGCGGGGCGACGCCGCTGCTGGCCTCGCTGGACGTCAAGACGAACCCGGCCCCGAATCCACCGCAGCAGATCGTGAGCTGGCAAGGCTCGCTGGCGCCCGACGCCGAGGTCACGCTGAAGTTCAAGGTGCGCGTGCTGGCCCTGTGCGACCCCAATCAGCAGACCATGACCTTCACCAACACGGCGCAGGCGCGGCCCAAGGATGGTACGGCCATCACGGCGCAGGATAGCTTCGTGGCAAAGTGCATCGGCTACAACGAAAACGACGTGCAGTGGGAGCAGCAGCCGATCACCGACCTCATCGATCTCGGCGACCTGCTGCATCTGCCCGTGCAATACCGCGTGACGAACCGCAACCCCGTGTCGGTGACGCTGAACGTCTACCAGCCGGCCGGCGCCGTGCAGGCGAGCGCGACGGGGCAGCCGCAGGGGCTTGCCGTCGTCAGCCTGCTGCCCAACGAGACGAAGCTGGTTGATCTCGTCCTGCGCATGGAAAGCGAGTTCTCCGACGAACTGACGCTGCCCGACGACTACACGCCCGGCGGCCCGCTCGCCTTCTGCCTCATGCCGGATGCAGGCACTCCCTGTCCCGACGCGCAGCAGTACCCCAATCTCCACGGCGATTTACCGCCGGTGCAGGTGAAGGTACGACCCAACGACCTGGGCGACGCGCCCGATAGCACGAATCACGCCGCCGCGGCCATGACAGCCTATCCCGGTGTGCCGGCCGCTTTCCCCACCGTCTTCGACGCGGCGACCGGCCAGCCGCAAGGCCCGCGCCACGCGCACCCGCGCCCCTTCCACCTGGGCCAGCGGGTCAGCCTGGAAGCTGAGGCCGACATCGGCCCGGACCAGGATCCGCTCAACAACATCGTGCCCGCGGCCAACGCTCCCGACAACGACCGCGGCGACGACGGCACCAACCTGGCGCTGTGGAACCTGGCCAACTGCCAGCCGGCGGTGCTGCCCGTGCAGGTCTTCATCAGCCCGCAGGCGGTCGCCTACTTCACCCAGCTTGGCACGCCCGGCTATCTCAATATCTGGGTGGACGGCAACCGCAATGGCACGTGGCGGGATGCGGTGCAGTGTGGCGCACAGCCGGCGCCGGAGCACATCGTCATCGACTATGCCGTCAACGTGGTTGGCCTGGGCGCGGGTGTCCACACCCTCAACGTGCCGAGCGGGCGCGTGCCGCTGGCAGCGGCCAACCAGCCGGCGTGGGTGCGCCTTTCGCTCAGCGAACTGCCTTCCAACAAGACCTTCCAGGCAGGCAACATCCAGTACGGCGACGGCCGTGGTTATGCCCAGCCCTTCAAGACTGGCGAGACCGAAGACTATCTCTTCCACCCGGCGGGTGTGGCCGGCGCAGGCGCCGACTTCGACGTGCGCCTGTCGGCCAAGGCACGGCGCGGCGTGGCTGACTTTGGCGGCGTGCAGGCGGCAGCCGCCGACAAACTCGGCAACTTCGAGATTCAGGATTTCAAGATCGACTATGCCAACCGCGGCTCGGCGACTGCTGAGAACGCGCTGCTGGAGTTCCAGATCCCTGAAAAGTTCCGCGGCCAACTTGCGGCGGTGCAGGCGCCTGGCGTTCCCAGCAATGCCATTTCATTCAATTTCGACAAGATGATCGTGCGTTTCGGGTCGCTCATGCCGGGCGAGCAGGGCACCATCCTGCTCGGCTGGACGGGCTGCCTGACCTGTACCGTGGCGGCCGCCGCGCCGGGGCAAAGCGTCACGGCCAGCGTGTCGGTTTCGTTACCCGGCGACGTCGATCCGAGCAACAACCAGAGCAGCGCCACGCTCGAAGGGTTGCTCAGCTCGCCGATCGTCGGTGCGTTCATGGATTACACCGACGATGCGCTCATGGATCGCGTCTTCACCGGGCGCGCCGCCACCTGCCGCACCACGCAGACGCTGCGCGGTAATGCCGAACCCAACAACATCATCGCCATTCTCATCGATGGTGTGGTGGCGGGCACGACCAACACCGATACCAGTGGCTTCTTCAGCTACTCGGTAAACCTGCCTAATGGTGTGCATCGCATCGGGGCGCGCTATGCAAATGCGCAGGTCGCCAGTGCAACGATCACGGCACCCGCCGCGCCAAGCTGGTACGACGCATCGTCGCCCTACCTCGCACTTCGTGTCGATAGCAACCTGCCCTTCGACCCCATGAGCGTCACCTTCACCGACAGCCAGGGGCGCACGCTGGCCGTGCCGGTGCTTGGCTACTCCTTCGGCGCGACCCAGACGGGCAGCTTCTTCCGTGCGGGTGAAACATACAAGATCGGTGTGGATCTTTGCGACCCGAATCCGAATGCGCGCGGTTCGGTCACCTTTGAGGACGTCATCATCTCATCGCTGCTAGACCTAGATGGTGACGGACGCTACTACGGCTGGGCGACTCTCCCCTCGACGGTGCAGGCCGCGGCCGCAACGGCAACCGGCGAACTGGGACTCATCGTGAGCGACGGCGCCACCGAAAGCCGCTACGCCATGACCATCGCCGCGGGCGCGCCCGGCGTCATCACCGATCGCACCACGGGCCAACCGCTGGCCGGCGCCACGGTGGCCGCCCTGGCCGGCGCGACCGGCGCGGATGGCAGCACGACGTTTGCTGCGTGGGATACGAGCTTCGCCGGCCAGTCCAACCCGCAGCTCACCGGCGCCGACGGTGGCTATCTCTTCACGGCCGGCGACGGAATCTTCCAACTCGACGTCAGCCGCAGCGGCTACCAGGCCTACCGCACCGGCGAGATCGACGCGGCCGGCGAACCGCTGACCCGTGCCATCGCGCTCAGCCCGGCCATTGCCGAGGCCGCAACGCAGACGATCGCCATCACCGAGCACGGCTTTGTGCCGGCATCGGTGGCAGTGGCGCCGGGAAGCATCGTGGCCTTCGTGAACGTGGACCTGGCCGAGCACGCCGTGAGCGGGTCTGGCTGGGATAGCGGCATGCTGGCGCCTGGTGCGACCTATAAGGTGCGTGCCGCAACCGTGGGAAGCTTCTCCTACGCGGATGCCACCGACGCGCTCAACAAGGGTGTGGTCATCGTCGCTGAGGGGGCAGGCGCCAGCCGGCTCTTCCTGCCGGCGATTGTGCGCTAGGCGAAGCGTAGTGCACGGCCTGGCGGCGCTCGCGCAGAAGGTGCTGCCAGGTGTGACGTTCCAATGAAGAAGACCGGCAGGCGGGTTCCTGCCGGTCTTTTCGATCAATGCGGCTCGCCGCTCTCGGTGCCCACATACTACGCGTCGGAGTATTGGCCTATGCCGGCGTCTTCGGGCCCCGCACGGCATCGATGGCGCGCAGCAGCAGGCTCACCTGGCCAGCGCCAAACAAGACAAAGAGCAGGCTCAGCACCACGCTCGTCAGGTCAACGATCCCCGGCGCGGCAGCGGCGGCGCTGGTGATGCGCGCAGCCACGACCGCGATCTGGCTGTTCCACTGGTTGACGACCTGTTCGATGGATGCTACCTCGGCGGACGCCGCGGCGATCAGCGACTTCAGCCTGCTGCCATCGACGTTTGCATCGGTGAGGGCGCTCTGGATTTCACTGAACGTGCCTTCCAGCGTGTCGATGCGCTGTTCCGCCACCTGCAACTCGTCGGTCAGGGTGGGCACAGTGACACCGGGGATGCGATTGGCGCTCTCCAGTGATTGGTTGAGCGCCACGATACCGGTACGCACGGTGGCAAACGTCGTGCGCAGTGTGCTGATCGTGGGGCCGAAGCGCTGCTCGAAGGCTGTGGTAGCTTCGGCGACCGCGGCCGAGCGCGTCTCGGCCGTCATCCCTTCCATGCGAGCGCCAATCGCCTCGAGCTGGGTGCGCAGGTCGGCCAACTCACTACCGGCCGTGGTCGTCGTGTTGCCGGCCAGGGTCAGATAGCTTTCTGCCGTGTCGGATGTGGCGGTAATGGCTTCGGTCAGCGGACTGTTGGCGACCCACACGCCGATCAGGCCGGCTATGCACAGCAGTAGCCCGGCGCCGGCGGCGATTGCCACCAGAATCCACAGAATCTTGCGGAACATGTGCACGGCTCTCCTTGGGTTTTCATCGTGCCGGCGCCCGGCGCGATGCGGTGGATGAACTCACCCCGGTGCTTCGCTTACTCGTGCCTGGATGTCCGGCAGAGCAGCAGGGCAGGCGGGCGATGCCTGCGCGCCATTGTACCATTCTCCGACCACGAATACAGTTGCGTATTCTGCGCTTTGCGCTACACTATCCGGCGATTGTATGGGCATTGCGCTACGCTGTCGCGTATTGTCATCGGGCGTCGCCGGCAAGCTTGCTACGATGATATGGCCCGCCGTCGCCCGGGGCATGGCATCTGCCATGCTCTTGTCATAATCGCTCGCCGCTCAGGATATGGGCGGCGAGGTTCATATTGGCTGCTTTTTTGTCAAGGCACGGAGTTTACACGCTATGTCCAAAGCGGAGCAGGAACGGTTGGAGCAGGCCCGGACTAGTACGCAGCCCTGGAAGCTGTGGGGACCATACCTGAGCGAGCGCCAGTGGGGCACGGTGCGCGAGGATTACAGCGACAACGGCGATGCCTGGAGCTATTTCTCTCACGACCAGGCGCGCTCGCGTGCCTATAAGTGGGGCGAGGACGGCATCGCCGGCATTTCTGACGAGAAGCAGCGCCTCTGTTGGTCGCTTGCCTTGTGGAACGGCCAGGATCCAATCCTCAAGGAACGTCTCTTCGGCTTGACCAATGCCGAGGGCAACCACGGCGAGGATGTCAAGGAATATTACTTCTACCTCGACAGTACGCCGACCCACTCCTACATGAAGTTTCTGTACAAGTACCCGCAGGCTGCTTACCCCTACGGCGACCTGTTGCAGCAGAACCGCACACGCAATCGTGAGGAGATGGAGTACGAACTCCTCGATACTGGCGTCTTTGCCGACAACCGTTACTTCGACGTCTTCGTCGAGTACGCCAAGGCCGGTGCAACCGACATCCTGATCCGCATCGAGGTGGCCAACCGCGGTCCCGAAGCCGCCACCCTGCATCTCCTGCCCCATCTCTGGTTCCGCAATACCTGGTGGATGGCGCCGGACGCGCCGCGACCTGTGCTGCGCGCCGGCAAGCCGCGTAAGAACGCAACCGTCGTCGAGGCAGAGCATCCTGTCATCGGTAGCTACTGGCTCTATTGTGATGGCGCCGGCGACCTGCTCTTCACCGAAAACGAGACGAACCAGCAGCGGCTATGGGGCCAGCCGAATGACGTCGCCTACGTCAAGGACGGCATCAACAATGCCGTGGTTGGTGGCGCGGCCGGCGCCGTCAATCCGGCGCAAACGGGTACCAAGGCCGCCGCCCATTACACCATTACCGTCGCGGCTGGCGCCACCCAGACGATCCAATTGCGGCTCACCAGCACGCCGAGCAAGGGCAATGCCAATCCATTTGCCGGTTTCGACGCGACCTTTGCCTTGCGCAAGCAGGAAGCGGACGATTTCTACGCCGGCGTTATTCCCGCATCGCTGAGCGCGGACCAGGCCTCAGTCATGCGCCAGGCGTTGGCCGGCATGCTCTGGACCAAGCAGTATTACTACTTCGACGTCGATCGCTGGCTTGACGAGCACCACGCCAACCCCATGTCAGGCGGCACGCGTATCGTACGAAACCGCGACTGGTACCACATGGTCAACGACGATGTCATCTCCATGCCCGACAAGTGGGAATATCCCTGGTACGCCGCCTGGGATCTGGCCTTCCACACGCTGGCACTGAGCATGGTGGACATCGACTTTGCGCGCGGCCAGCTCCGCCTCATGCTCGATTATCTCTACCTCCATCCCAACGGTCAGATCCCTGCCTACGAGTGGAACTTCAGCGACGTCAACCCGCCCGTCCACGCCTGGGCGACACTCTTCAACTATATGGTGGATAGCGAGATTGACGCTGACGAACTCGCCTTCCTCAAGCGGACCTTCAACAAGCTGCTGCTCAACTTCAACTGGTGGGTCAATCGCAAGGACCCGGCCGGCCGCAATCTCTTCAACGGCGGCTTCCTGGGTCTCGACAACATCGGTGTCTTCGATCGCAGTTCGCCGCTGCCCACCGGTGGCTACCTCGAGCAGGCTGACGGCACGGCATGGATGGCCTTCTTCTGCCTCAACATGCTCTCCATGTCCGCCGAGATTGCGCGCCGTGACGCCGACTACGAGGAGTTCATCTACAAGTTTGTCGAGCACTTCCTCTGGATCGCCGGCGCCATGGATCGCATGGGCGACAACCAGGACGAGCTGTGGGACGAAGCCGACGGCTTTTTCTACGACGTCCTCACCCTGCCCGATGGCCAGGCACGGCGCGTCAAGGTGCGCTCCATGGTCGGGCTGCTCCCGCTGATGGCCGTGACCGTGCTCCCGGACGAGGTTGTCCAACGTTTCCCGGAGACCGTGCAGCGCATCCGCCGGTTTCGCGCCAAGCACCCGGAGTTGGGCGCCAACATCCACGATATCGGCAAGCCCGGCGTCAATGGCCGGCGCATGTTGTCGGTCGTCAATGAGACAAAATTGCGCCGCGTCCTTGCCCGCATGCTTGACGAAGCCCAATTCCTCTCTCCATACGGCATCCGCGCGCTCTCGCTCGAACACCTGGAGAACCCTTTCACAGTCAACGTCCATGGTCAGGAGTACATCGTCAAGTACCTGCCGGCCGAGTCCAACACCGGCATGTTTGGCGGCAACTCCAACTGGCGCGGCCCGATCTGGATGCCGGTCAATGCGCTCCTTGTGAGGGCACTGCTACAGTACTATCAATACTATGGCGATGACTTCAAGGTCGAGTGCCCGACCGGCTCCGGTCAGTGGATGACCCTCTACGAAGTGGCGCGCGAGATCACGCACCGCCTGTCCGCCATTTTCCTGCGCGGCGAGGATGGTAAGCGCCCGGTTTACGGCGGCTCCACTACCTTCCAGGAGGACCCGCACTGGCGCGACCTCATTCTCTTCTACGAGTACTTCCATGGCGACAACGGGGCCGGGCTCGGCGCCAGCCACCAGACTGGCTGGACCGGCGTCGTCGCCCGGCTCATGCAATACTTCGCCCTGGTCGATGCGCCGGCGCTGCTGGCAAAAGGCTATCGCCAGGCTCTTCAGGCAGCAACCCAATAAACGAGGAATACCATGGAGTCAGCACCAGATTTCAAAGCCTTTGCGCGCAAGGTCGGGTTCGATCCCGAGTACTTGGAAACCTTTGAGGCGAAGCTCTTTATCTCGGGCCCGCGGTCGGCGCGTCGATTGACCAACTTCTTTGTCCTCCTGCTCCTGGCCACGGTGATTGCTACCTACGGTGTGATCTCCAATTCCACGGCCACCGTCATCGGCGCGATGATCGTGGCGCCGCTCATGGGACCGATCATGGCCACGGCTGCGGCAGTCGTTGTCGGCTCGTTTGAGCGCGCGGCGCGGTCGCTGGCCCTGGTCATCGTGGGCGTCATACTCGTCATCACCCTCTCTTGGCTGCTCGCCCTGCTGGTGCCTGACGTGATCATTTCCTTCACCGAGAATGGCGAGATTGCCTCGCGTATATCGCCCGGATTGATGGCGCTCCTGACCGCGCTGGCATCCGGGGCGGCCGGTGCGTTCATCATGTCGCGCGAAGAGATCGCCGATTCCATGGGCGGCGTCGCCATCGCCATCTCGCTCGTCCCTCCGCTCTGTGTCGTGGGCATCTCGCTCAGCCAGGGTGCGTGGGGACCTGCCACCGGCGCGCTGATGCTCTTTATCACCAACTTCCTGGCAATCTTGCTGGCGGGCGGCGTCACCTTTATGCTCGGCGGGCTTGGCCGGCTGGCCTTCACCGGTGACAGCCAGCGCATGCGCCGCAGATCCTTCGTGCTGATCATCTTCGGCACGTTGCTGGTTGCCATCCCGTTGAGTGTGACCTCGTACGAGGCAATCGACCGGTCACTGGAGACGCGTGCCGCCACACAGGATGTCAACTCCTGGCTCGATGGGACGTCGCACTACCTGGTGCGCGTCGAGGTCATCGACGATCGCGTCGTGACGACGATCGAGGGCTCGGGCCAGCTTCGCGCGCTGCGCGATCTGGCCAATCAGTTGGCCGTCACGTTGAAACGGCCTGTGCGCGTCGACCTGCGCACCATTCCGTCGCAGGTGGAGGCGTCGGGGACCGATTCGCCATAGACGTACGGGAACGGGCTGGTAGAACCAAACGGGTGCTGGCGTGCGTCGCACTCGACAGGCTGCACGGTGCGGAGGCGAACACTGTGCAGAATGTACGCACGCCGGCGCTGAACTTGTCCATTTTCTGGGACGACCCCTGTTTGCGGAGCCTTTGTCAGCGCCCGGCGACTATGTGATAATGCCCGTCGTGAAGCTTAGCCGAGAAACCTCGATGCAGCAGACGAAGCTCCACCGTCCATCGCGCACGGTCGGCCTTTTGCAGCGCCCGCGCTTGCTGACGATGCTCGATGCTGCCAGCCACAGCACGCTCACCTTGATCGTTTCGTCGCCGGGTTCCGGCAAGAGTTCTCTGGTGAATCAGTGGCTCGACGAACGCGGCATCGTCGCTGCCTGGCTGCAACTGGACTCCGGCGACAGCGATCCGGCCCGGTATCTGACCTACGTCGTCTATGCCCTGCGCAGCATTGCACCTGACTTTGGCGCGGAAACGCTGCTTCTCCTGCGCAGCACACGCCTGCCCCCGCTGGAGTTGATCACCACGACCCTGAGCAACGAACTGCACGAACTGGGCAGCGCAACGCCCTTCTTGTTGGTGCTCGACGACTATCACCTCGTGCAGAATCCTGACATCGATCGGGTGATGGCGAGCCTGGCCGCCCGGCCGCCGCAGGGGTTTCACGTGCTGATCATGACACGGCAGGCGCCATCGTGGCCGCTGGGCCGCCTGCGGATCGAGAAGCGGCTGTGCGTAATTGGCGCGGCGGAGTTGCGCTTCACCCAGGAGGAAACGGCCGCCTACCTGATGATGAATGAAATCACGCTGCCGGATACTGCAATGGTTTCAAGGTTGCAGCGTCAGACCGAAGGGTGGGCGACCGGCCTGCAACTGGCAGTGTTGGCGTTACGCCAGCAAGCAGACGTTTCGCCGCTGCTGGGCAGCCAGCCCATGTTTGTCGGCAGCGACAACCGCTATCTCATGGAATACATGGTCGACGAGGTGTTGGCCCATCTGCCGGAGCGCACCGTCCAGTTCATGCTTGCGACCTCGATCTGCGACCGCTTCTGCGCCCCGCTGTGCCAGCAGTTGACAGGGCTGACTTCCAGTGCCGTCGATGAGTTGCTGCGCTACCTCAACGATGCCAATCTGTTCTTGATTCCGCTTGAAGTAGGCCGCCCGTCTGCGCAAGATGGGCATTTCGCCTGGTACCGCTATCATCACCTGATGCACCAGTCGCTTGCCGGCCGCCTGGAAGAGTCGTTTGGTCGCGAAGAGATGGCGTCGCTTCGTCGCAATGCGGCCGCCTGGCTCGGTGAACACGGCTATCTCGACGAGGCGCTCGGCCACCTGTTGGCGATTGCGGACTGGGATGCGGCGGCGCGCCTGCTCGTCGCCGAACTGGATACGCTTCTGGATCGCGAAGATCGCCGTGCCATCGACCATTGGCTCACGATCCTGCCCGACGCGGAGATTGCCCGCCGGCCAGGGCTTCTGCTGCTGCGGGGGTGGGACAGCTTCTTCAACATCGATCTCCCCTTGCTGGTAACAACGCTGCGTGAGATTCAGGCGCTGACCGCGCACGCCGGCAATGAAGCCGCCGGCGCGATCGACCTGCACCGTTGGCGCCGGCAGGAGGGCGAGGTCGAAGGCCACATCGCATTCCTGTACTGTGCGGTCGAGTACTTTTCCGGCAAGAGTGAAGGAGCGGTCAGGGAGGCGCAGCGAACGCTCCAACTGGTCCCGCAATCGAGCAGCATGGTGTACAGCAATGCATGTGTGCTGCTTGGCAGTGCCATGCAGATGCTTGGACACTATGCCGAAGCCGAGGAACTGTTGCGGAGTCGCTATCAAAGCCAGCGCCCCAAGCCAACACAGGCGAGTGCTCGCCTGCTCTTTGGCCTGGCCATGGTTCACCTTCACTCAGGACAGTATGCACGCGCTGTCGAAGTTGCCACCTTGCTGCTGCGCGAGGCAAGCAGCGCCTCTTTGCCGATCCTGGAAGGATGGGCGCATGACATTCTTGGCCGGGTTCACTACGAGCGCAACGACCTGGAGAGGGCGGCAGCGCACTTCACTGCCGTGACCGATCGTCGCTATGTCGTCAATCGTGGCTGCGCGTATGATGGCTTCACCGGGCGCATGCTGGTTGCCGCGGCGCTCGGTGACGAAGACGCGCTCGTGAGGGCGGGCGAGGAGTGGCGCGTCTTTGAGGAATCGTTGTGGGGACTGCTGGGGCCGCTCTACCACTCGGCCCGGGCCAGGTCCGAACTCCTGCTTGGCCACACGGGGGCTGCGCTGCGCTGGGCGCGTGCCTTCACCGCACCCCTGTCCGGTGCACCGATGCTCTGGGCAGAATTCAGCCACATCACAAAGGTTCGCTGCCTGCTCGCTGCCGGTACGCAGGAGGAGATGGCGGCAGCCCTCGCCCTGGCCGATGCCTGCAACGTTCACGCCGAGAACATGCATATGAACTGGGTCTATCCCGCGCTGAACGGCCTGCGCGCGCTGTTGCTGGCGCGTACCGGCGCGCGGAAACAGGCGATTGACCTGCTCACCAACGCATTGCACGCGTCCATGGGCGAAGGGTTTGTGCGCTCCTACGTCGATCTGGGGCCGGCCATCGTCGACCTCCTGCGCGACGTGCGCGACGAGACGCTGACGGGCTACGTTGCGCACATCCTCGCGGCGTTGCCTGGACGGTCAGAGCTGACGGCCGCCGCGTATTCGCAGATCCTCTCCGGCCCTGCCGCGACCCTCACCGAACGTGAATGCGAGGTGCTGATGTTGCTGGCCACACCCCTCACTCCTCACGGAATTGCCGCGCAACTATCGGTCTCCTATAGCACAATCCGCCATCACACCGCGCACATCTATGAGAAACTCGGGGTCAACAAACGCCGCCAGGCTGTCCTGGTCGCAACCGAGCTTGGCCTGCTGTCGTGATCTCCGAAAATAGGAAAAAGATAGGCAAACTTTCCTATCGTTGGCTGGCCGATCTTCGCTATGATAGAGCGGTTACCACAACGTTCTGCACGTGGCGACGACAATACGGATCGCTACCATCGTTTCGACACCAAGGAGAAAGTCATGCCCTGCCTGTTCGCGCTGTTGGGCGCCTTTGCGCCTCGTCTTGCCCTGTTTTTCCTGTGGATCTTCACGCCGCTGGTCAATGCATCCTTCGGCGGCTGGGCGCTGCCCTGGCTGTGGCCGATCCTCGGCGTGATCTTCCTGCCCTTCACGACGCTCATGTATGTCCTGGTCGTCGGCCCGCTGGGACCGACGAACTTCTGGGGCTGGCTGGTCGTGTTCCTGGGGCTCTTGATTGACCTGCGCGCCTATGCAGACGCCGCAGCAAACCGCAACCAGATTCCCGGCTTGGCGTCGAGCTAAGGGCATTGACTGTCAAGCGTCAAACGTGATGCGTGATGCGTGATGCGTGATGCGTGACTCGTGCCTCGTGACTCGTGACGCTTGATTCTTATCACCCGCATCCAACCTAGAAATCAGTATCGGATTGAATAAAGGAGACACACAATGGCACTTGGTCCACTTCAACTGGTGGTAATCGGGTTCGACAACCCGGCGCTGGATGGTTCCATCGTGGCCGAGTTGAACACAATTCGCGACCGCGGGTTTATCCGCCTGGTCGACGCCCTCGGCGTTCACAAGGACGACGAAGGGGCGATCTGGTCGATCGAGGTGAGCGACCTGAGCGAAGACGAGGCGATGTTGGCCGGCGCGGCCATCGGCGCGCTGATCGGCCTGGGCGCGGGCGGCGCGGTGGGTGCCGAGGCCGGCGCCGTCGAGGGAGCGCTGGCCGCCATGGAGCGCAGCGAATTCGGCATCTCCCCCGAAGATATTCTGACGATTGCCGACCAGATCCCGGCCGGTGGGGCGGCGCTGCTCATGCTGGTCGAGCACACGTGGCTTATCCCGCTGCGTAATGCAATTCGGGCGCAAGGTGGCATCGTCATCGCCAACGATTTCCTGAGC
>WBZU01000817.1_pt1 | contig 25256 bp, 32 predicted proteins | sample 5204311 | NCBI WGS metagenome assembly WBZU01 (sample SAMN12344359, study PRJNA552823) | activated sludge metagenome | biome: Activated sludge suspended growth; feature: Nitrification reactor; material: Wastewater; isolation source: activated sludge from nitrification reactor of wastewater...
GAATCAGGGGGCTTCGGAACATCAGATCGTCAGCGTAGCGAGTATGTGGAACGGTGTGACGATGGTGCAGCAGTCTGCTACGCAGCAAATGAGCCGCGCGAGGGAACAACCAGAGTCTGCGCGTGCGACTTGTAGAAGCTGAACAACCACGCGCTCGCAGCAGTCATGAGTAAAATCAGGCTAATACCTCCAAGACACGTCGCCGGACCAATCGTATCAGCTGCCCATCCAAAACCAACCATTCCGGCCATCGACGCAGCCATCCCTCCCGTGGCGAAGCTCGTAAAGACTCGACCGAGGAGATGCGTCGGCGTCAACTCCTGAAGCATGGTCCACACCAGCGGAGTAAACATGGCCGTGCTACCCCCGATCACTGCAATCAGCGCCGCCGCAGCGACTGGCGCATCAAGGAATCCAAGAGCCGCAACTGCAAGCCCACCGATCGCTAACGCGCCCGACATAAACCGCAGGCGCCACGAGACATCCCCTTGCGTCACCGACGTCAGACTGAGAGACGCCAACAACATCCCCACGCCGAGAGCCGACCACAACCAACCGAGCTGGACCGGCCCCACACCCAGAACCTCCTTCGCAAACACCGGCAGGAGAAAAATGAAGGCGCTGATTCCGACGCTATACAGCGAGGCCGTCAACATCAACATCAAGACCGTCTTTTGCTCGACGAATACGAAGCGGAAACCTGCCAGCAAATCAGAGGTAATACCGCCCATCAACCCATCGCCGGTTACCCGCCCACGATTAAGCGTTTCATGCACCTGAATGGGAAACAGGCACAGCGCCGAGAAGAAAAACGTCGCGGCATCGACATACAGGACGTTTTGCGCCCCGATGAGAGCAATCCCCAGTCCGCTCACGGCTGGGCCAACAAGCAGTCCCACGTTCGTCGTGGTTTGCATGAGTGCGTTGGCCGCCACCAATCGATCCTTTGCCACGATCAGCGGAACGGCGGAGGTCAAGGCCGGCCCGAACACCGTTGAAAAAATCGCTGTCGCAAATACCAACACATAGAGCCGATCAAGCGTCAATGCCCCCATTGCGTAAAGCAATGGAATCATGAGGACCATCAATGTTCGAAGAAGGTCCACGCCGATCATGACCGGCTTTTTCCTAACACGATCTAAATACACGCCGATCAGAGGCCCAAACAACAAGGGAGGCAGCGTCTGTAGCAGTCCCACCACCGTCATCTTGAGCGCCGACCCAGTCATCTCATAGACAAACCAGAGCAACGCCACCTTATTGAGGCTGTCCCCGATTTGAGAGATCGTCTGACCGGCAAACAGAAATCCAAAGTTTCTCGTTTTGATTAACTCCCACCCATGACCGCGGCGGGCCGTAGAGTGAGGTTCTGGTGAGTCAATGGCTGCTTCAGACATGTCGGCTTCCTCCGTTCACTTTATGCGCTGCAGCTTGCACCGCTACGCCTTCAAGAATTCGTTCGTACAACGCGACATAGTCCCGCGCCATCCGGTCGGCTGTAAACCGTTCGTCGAAGGCCGCTCGACAGCGTCGGCGCTCCAGGTGGGGTAACCGTCCCACCGCCTCGACCATCTCATCCAGGGTCTCACACACGAAACCGGTTACTCCATGATCGATGATTTCCGGAATGGATCCCCGTCGATATGCTATCACCGGCGTTCCACAGGCCAATGCTTCGATCAAGACCAGTCCAAAGGGCTCTGGCCAATCATAGGGACAGACCAACGCCATGGCGTTTCCAACAAAGTCATTCTTTTCGGCATCGGATATCTCGCCGACAAATTCGATCAACGGGTGCTTGAGCAACGGTTCAACCGCAGCCTCAAAGTACACTCGGTCCGCAGGGTCAACTTTTGCCGCCATTTTCAATGGGATGCCGGACCGCTTGGCGATTTCAATCGCCTGATCCGGGCGCTTTTCAGGGGAAATACGGCCAAGAAACGCCAGATACCCTTCACTCTTCTGATGGAAGCTGTAGAGGTTGCGGGGCAGTCCATGGTGGATAGTCCCAGCCCAGTTGGCCCACGGAAGCGGTTGGCGCTGGGAGGCCGAAATGGAGACAAGCGGCATTTCAATGAACTCGCGAAAGACCGGCTCCAGCTCGGGGAGATCCAGACGCCCATGTAAGGTGGTCACCATGGGAACCGCGTTTCTGCGTGCAACGGGGAACCCAAGAAAATCGAGATGAGAGTGCACGATGTCAAAGTTGCCGCTTACGCCAAGGGCTCGCTCCTGCTGCATAATCAGCGGAGCATCTCGATTGAAAATACCGGTATTCAATCGAAGCGCCTGCGGGCAAATCGCTTCGAGCTTGGCAGTTGTTTCCGAATCGCCGCTGGCGAACAGTGTCACGTCATGCCCCATCGCGACCAACTCTTCCGTAATGTACGACACAATTCGCTCCGTTCCACCATATAGTTTGGGCGGAACGCTTTCCCATAGCGGTGACACCTGCGCGATTCTCATGTCTTGTCCTTTCTTACACTGACCATCGACTGGATAACTGAGCCATCCGTCAATGTGTGAGGTGAATGGAGATTGGGTTGATTATCCAAAAGAGAAAGTCGGCCTGTTATTTTGCATCCATGAACCGCAAATCATACGCTGCTTCCCGTGACCCATGATTGTCATGTTACTCAGCACACCTTCGCGGACTCAACGGACAAAAGTTCATGAGCTCGGCGCCAATATATCCACTCAGGGGTCACTTGACTCCTCGTCGGCCTCATGGTTGGCCACACGAAGATTACCGCGTGAAGTCAACCCGAGGGGTACGACGGGCATCGACCTAGTGAGTCAGTCGAGCCTCTTTGATGATTTTGTCCCCTTTGATTTGCTCTAAGAAGGTATCGGGTGGGACCGGAGGGGGGAGGATCTGTACCTCTTGCCAGCCTTCGTTTTGGACTCCTTTATGCCCTTTCATCCCATTCACCCACTGATCGATACTTTCCTGAGTCGTGCCTTCGCTGAAAGTGACCCAGAAGAGAAACGGCTGTGTCTGGGTGCTCTGACGGCTATCGACGACCGGCACGAGTTGATGTTTTCTAGCCATATCATCCTCACGCGCCACCACACGTTCCGAACTCTGCTCAGCAGCTTTCGCAACATGTGCGATCGCCATATGCAATTTGGCCGTCAGTGTTCGGTTGTGCTCCTCCAGACCGGCGATTTGCTTGGATAAACGATCGTTGTCTGCGGCAAGACCGTGAATCGCTGTTTCAAACTGCTCTTGATCCACTCCCTCACGACCGACAGGGAGCCGGACCGGACGATCTGCCTCACGTTCAGCGCTCTCCTGCCTCTTCTCTATCTCTTCCTTCACCATTACGACGCTGGAGGCCACAGACTCCTGCGTCGACGACAGTCTGGCCATGGTTTGGTGGAGCAACGTCATCCCCTTCTCTTGAGCCTGGAGCGCGTCTCCAACCTTTGTTTGCATCGACCTCAGCTCCCGAAGTTGTTTTGCAAGCTGATCTATTTCAGCGACGGAGGCCGTACGAAGTGCCTCTGCCTGTACCGTCGACGCCACACTGTGCTCTGGTGCGAGCCAGATCATGGCTCGGTCGGCCACGAGCCCGATGACGGCTGTCGCCAAGAGCACTTGCGTAAAGACCACCGTTCGGATCCCATATGCCATCGTGGACTCCGAGCGCCTGATCATCCATCTGTCCGCCACATCGGCGAGGATGGTCCAGGTTCGATTCCAGAAACTTGGGGCTGGAATGAAGACCGCACTGAGCGAGCCACCCTGCACCGTATTCTGAACGCAGAGTTCGACTGTATCAGCTGAAAGCTGTACCCGCGTCGTCCGAAACCCAGACTCGGGAGCAACCAGCCCCCCCAATAATTGTCCGTCTTCGGTGCGAAGCTGCACCGTCTCAACATGATCGACACCGTGCACACGCAGTGTCGCCTCGATGTCCGCTCCCTTCAATTCACCCACGCGTCGCTCATTGACATAGACCTGTATAGGATCCGACAGGCCACGAACTGAGCGGCTCGGTCGTTCACTTATCGAGTCAAGGAGTTGCGATCGATAGAGTTCCAGATCCTCTTCCTGAACCATATATCCTCCTCCGCTCCTCTTTACTAATTTGACGGATTCACGGACACACGACCACCGTGGAATTGCAGGTGCTCATCCTTTACGGCCGCACCTGCAGCTCCAAACGTGGTTTTTCACCAGACGACTCACTGGATCCCAATCCCCAGGCCGTCTGCATACAGTCCAAACAGAGTGCCAGATGCCAAATCCGATAATCGCATCCGTACCCCTGAACAAACATCTCGGCCCACTGAGATCGTGATAAACAGGGGTAGTGATCCGGTTCGCTCTTTCGATAATGCCCCTGTGCCACACGAATCAGCCGTTCAGCCTCGCTGTTGAACCGCTGTCGATGACGCTGCCGCTGGTTGTCCAACTCCACCAACTCCGCCTTCGTCAAACCCATCTCGTCCATCGTCCGCTGCCAGCCGCTCTCACGCCATCGACGAAAATTCTTATAGATGCGTTGGCTCTCCAACCCATTGAGCCCGGTGACGGCGATGACATCCCCTGCACCCCATCCATAGGAGTGATGGTACAACGCAATCAAGGCGTCTCGGCTCACCACCGCCCGTGCAACCAACCCATCGAGAAACCGCCCAAGCGGCTTCAGCAGGTCCGGGTGATAGCAAAACGGTTCCGGTTTGCTATGTTGTTTCGCGACCAACGAATCAAACAGGAATAACGGTCGGCAAGGGACTTCCGTTCGTCCACAGACGAGAAAACGTTCCAAATATTCAGATCCCCAACGTAGCGCAAATTTTTCATGTTCGATGTCGTCGTTCCACTGACCGGTCTCGCGCAGGAATCGTTTTGTATAACCAGCCGCCCGATCCAACAAAATCGGCAAGGCCTGCGCTACGACCTGATCGAACTCATCCGAGGTCGCAACCACCTCTTCCAGGCGGCTCACCGTTGCTGTCCGATCAGCAATAATGTGGCTCTTCCTGAGCGTATTTTGCATCGTCGCCATACCTATTGTGCCTGCACTGCCACATCGGGAGCATTGGACAAATATGTGTTTTGAGCACTGGTTTTGTCTGTTGTTCCCAACCGCCTCACTCTGGTACAAATCTATCGTTTGCTATTATTCTGGTTGAGTGTTTCCAGCCATACGGTAATTCATCCGTTCAGTTTTCCGCAATCCCTCCCCCCTTTCGAATCAGGAAGAGTGCTTCGGAATCCGACTGACTAATCATTCCACCGCTCCCATGTCTGAATAATGGACACTGGCTCCTGCGCGGTTCGTTTAGGTAAGTGCTTGGGCGTGAGAGCCGTTCTCTGATTACTGAAAGTCAGAGTGTGATGGCACCGAATAGGTTGCAGCACGTGTGTCGTAGCGAGTGGCGATAGCGCGGAAATGCGTGAGTCCAGCGTAGAGGATCTTGATCAAATACCCTGCTCTGTACCGGTCTTTATTCTATTGGCATGCGATTATTCTGTTGGATTTGAGTTGGTGGCACAGCCGAACAAACATGGTCTTGATCTCCCCTAAAACAACGTGTAAATGAAAGGCGCGACAGCTGACCCTTGCGTGAGGACGATCAGTGCCCCCAACACCAACAGCACCATAAAGATCGGCAACAGCCAGAACTTCTTCCGTTCCTTCATGAACGCCCACAACTCAGTCAGGAATTCGCCCATACCTACTCCTTTGATCAGAAGGATCCTAAAATTGGTTCCTCATATGTTGATGAGACCGGGGAGCACGCACCACACGATAGGTCGTCGCTTCCTTAGCCAGGACGCGGTGCATTGAGTCTTTCCCGATGAGCCGCATCATCAGCCCCATTGGAGTAATGAGACCATAATAGACGATCCCCAGGATAATCTTCGTGTTGATCGCGCCAAGCACATGGCCCACTTGCATCCAACCCCAGTGGACCTGTTTAAGGCTTTGAGGTCTCACCCCACCCAGACCAATAAGCAGGCTTCCGAGAATCATCCCCCACAGACGCGGCGACTCACCGCGAACCAGCATCGGCCACAATCCGATCACGGCGAATACGCCCCCGACTACGAGACCAAATTGGCGTAACTCTTTGTTGTTGGCCTGATGATTCTGTCGCGCCATCGTGCGATCTCCTAGTCGAGCTCAAACTCCTTCTGCCAGCTCGTATCGTGCGTCAGAGGCTTGTGTTGCGTCTTATAGAGGACACAATTCTCCAACACCAAGACATCCATTTCCGTTCTCATGAAACACCGATGGGCATCCTCCGGAGTGCAGACAATCGGTTCCCCACAAACATTAACCGACGTATTGATCAGAACACGACATCCGGCGTGTGATTCAAATGCCCGAAGCAACCGGTCATACTGAGGATTGGTCTCCGCATGCACTGTCTGAATTCTGTCGGATCGGGGCACGTTTAACAAATCGATCCCCCAGAGGCCGGCCTGTTCGACCGGCACCGGAACCCATCGCGCCTTCGCGTATGGATGATCACTCTCACACACAGAGCAGCACAACAAATATTGAAACGTCTAGGATTTCTACCGTCCTTCCAGGAAGCCCTGCAACCCCATAACATGCTCACCCAATAACTGACGACATAGCGAGCCATCAGGATCCTGAAATCGGCACTATTGTGCTCTCATCATTCGCGCACCGCCAGCAGCTTGACCCAATGCCTCACGAACCGGATCGACCAGACATTTCGCGACGGCTGCATTGCCCTGTGGAGAATAGTGAGTCACCAGGTACCGATCAGCAGGCACAAGCTGAGCCAAACAAGGGCTGGGATCGAGGTAGGCAACACCGGCCTCTTGCAACACTTGCTTGGCAAGCGGCGTAGTCTCACTCGCTTCCCCCCATTCTCCACGACTCGGGAGATAGACAATAAGTGGGATCGCTCCGGCCTGGACTGCAGACCGAACAAACTCCTTGAGAATCCTGGCATTGACCAACCGCCGCATCTCCGCAGAGGAATCGGGGTTCTCGGCCGTCCACTGAGGAAAGATTGTGACGACCAGGCGAGCCAGATAGGAGCGATCAACGAACCGGTGCCGCCACTCACTTGGCCTGTAGCTTTCATCATACATCATGAAGGGAAGTCGAGACATCGCTTTGCGGCTAAAGATCGCGTCTGGCGAAAGGGGAGGGAGATTCTTGGGCACAAGCTGATCGTCTCGTAGAATAAAGCGCGGCTTCGAGAACGGCATTTTCCAGTCTGGCATGGCTAAAAACGGATAGACCCACGTCGTGCGCCTAACATCATGGGAGATGAAACTGAATATCACGACCGTTGGGTTCCATGTGCGGACGTCCTTCTCATACCGCAGATAGGCCTGGCCCAGCCCATACCCTTCAACCCCAAAATTCAAGACTTGAAACTCCGGGCCTAACGCTTTTTCTAGATGATATCCCCATGAGTCCTCATAGCGCACCTCTTCTGCGAAGGTAAAGCTATCGCCGATCAGGGCAATCCTTGTCTTCCCTGTCACTTCGGCGAACGATACACCCTGTTGTGGAGCACGTATTCCTTCAGTACTCGAATAGTACAGCCCGTTGGCACTCCGCTTATCTAGGCCAACCGTCCACCCCATCACCTCATCATACTCAAGATAAGTGAGACCAGTGGAAGCTTGTTCAAGGAGTTTCTGGTATTCAGCTGAAACCGTTATCCAGCTTTTCGGCTTCAGAACCGTCATCCCAAATATCTCGCCTTCTCCTGAAGTGTGAACACCGAGCCTCACGGCGACCTCTCCCACAAACAGGCCCACGATTAACGTTATAAGATTGAGTCCCACGACCAACCAAAAGTGGCGTGATGAGGTCCTGCGGGAAGCCATATACTGAAGCACAATGATGATCCCGGTGAGGATACCCACAGAGATGGCGACGACCAGCGCCTTGCCCGCAATGCTGGAAAGAAAGACCGCAATTGGTCTCACACCTTTCATGTGTAGCGCGATCGCCATGACAGCGAGAGACAGTTCCAAGATAAGCAGCGAGGCAAGAAGGCGCATCTCCTTGTTCTGAGAGGGAGCGGGAGGAGAGATCGTCGCCTCAGATATCGTATCAGCACCCACGACGCTAGGGTCACCATCACGAGAGGGCGGGGTCTCCTCAGAGCCTAATCGATCGTTTGTTGCCTTACTCATGGGCTCCTTCCATCCCATCATCATAACAAGAGAATGGGACATCCTTCGTTGCAGAAGCGGATGCTCCCCTCTGCCTTCACAGATGTGAAGTTCCAGTTCCTACTGAATGTGATAACCTGCAAACGAAGGCTAAACTTGAGGAGGATGAAAGACAGACTTGGGAAGGACCGGAAGATGAGTGACTGAAACAAATTCCTCGCGGAGACAAGGACGGCTTCTTGTCTCTAGCTCGAACGCTATTTCAGGAAGCGAGAATCCTTCAGAAAGAGTTATCCTCAATACATCGGTTGTTGTGTCCTGAGCGACCATCGCAAATGGTGATCCGAGAATCTGTACGATCACACAAACACACAGCAACACCACCAAGCAAACCGAACCTCGGTTTTGGAGTATTAGAGGAACAGTCATGACGTTTCTCCGAGTGAGATGTGTAGTTTACCCCCCCCCATATTTTTTTGACAACTGGATCGCGAGCAATCTCTTGATCCTCGTTCTTGGTCCTCACCCTTTTCGGCGTCTCAGCCATTTAAGCCCTTCAACAACGGCCAGCGGGAACAGCCCTATGAGAACCATCAGCGCCCAATCCTCAATAGGTAAGGGGGCGACTTTGAAGATAGGCTCCAGGATCGAAATGGTCAAAATGCCGACTTGTAGGGTCAGAGAAACCATCACCGCCCAGATGAGGGCACGGTTGGTCGTCACCCCCACGTGAAATAACGACCAGCGATCGCTCCGGCAATTAAAGGCGTGGGCCAACTGAGCGCCAACCATCACGGTAAACGTCACCGTTCGAGCCTGGTCAATCGACTGCTGCCAGACAAACAGACTATACGAAAAGGCGCCCAGGGCAATGACCGCCAACATCAGACCTTCGCCGACGATAGTCCACAGCCTGCCGCCATCCAGTAAACGCGCCTGAGCCTGTCGCGGGGGCCGCTGCATCAGGTCCGGCGCTTTCGGATCGACCGCCAAGGCGAGAGCTGGGAAACCGTCCGTCACGAGGTTCATCCACAGAATGTGAATCGGCAGGAGCGGAAGCGGCAGGCCGAACAGGGTCGCAAACAACATAACGAGCATCTCGCTCATATTGCACGACAAAAGAAAATGTACCGTCTTCCTGATGTTGTCGAAGATACCCCGTCCCTCCTCGACCGCGGCGGCGATCGAGGCAAAATTGTCGTCCGTCACGACCATGTCCGAGGCTTCCTTGGTCACATCGGTTCCGGCAAGACCCATCGCCACACCGATATCCGAGGCCTTAATCGCTGGCGCATCATTGACTCCATCACCGGTCATGGCGACAATCGCCCCGTTTCGCTTCCAGGCCTGCACAACCCGGAGCTTATGCTCGGCGGACACCCGGGCGTACACCGTCACACGCTCGATCTGTTGCATCAATTGCTCGTCGGTGAGACCATCAAGCTCAGCACCGGACAAGGCCATGTCGTCATTACGTTGCAATCCCAGCTCGCGAGCGATCGCGACCGCGGTCTCCTTGTGATCACCGGTGATCATGGCGGTTCTGATGCCGGCTTGCCGGCAGAGACGCACTGCCTCTGTTGCTTCAGACCGCAATGGATCTTTCATTGCGAGGAGCCCGAGAAAAATCAGGTCGCACTCGACTTCTTCATCAGCATTTACCTGGCGGCCAAGAGATCTATAGGCGACGCCCAGGACCCGGAGGGCTTGCTGCGCCAACGACGCATTGGCGTCGTTAATCTGTCGCCGATGTTCTTCATCAAGCACCTCGATCCGTCCTTCTGGCGTGATATGTGTGGTACAGCGCTTTAGTAAGACATCGGGCGCTCCTTTGCTGTACACCTTGCAGCCTTGCTCCGTTCGGCGGACAATCGTCATCATCTTCCGCTCGGCATCGAACGGAATTTCTCTCTCCCGTGGCGCTTGGCCCTCCAATTCAGCCTTAGTGAGACCGACCTTCGCAGCCGCCACGAGCAACGCTCCCTCGGTCGGGTCGCCGATGATCCGCCAGATCCCCTTCTCTTGTTGCAATGTCGCGCCGTTACACAACACCGCAGCGGTCAGAAGATCGTGTAGACCAGGGGGAAGTGCTGATTGCTGAGTGACGGGTGACGGGTGTTCCGAAGATGGGTGTCCTGATCGGTCCGATGACTGAGTGTTCAGTACTCGTACCTCGGAACTGTGTTCTTTGATTTCACCCACCGGCTCATACCCCTCGCCGGTTACCTCGAAGGTTTCGCTGCCGACAACCAATTTCGTCACCGTCATCTCATTTTTCGTCAACGTACCGGTCTTGTCGGTGCAGATCACCGTGGCAGAACCGAGTGTCTCGACGGCGGGAAGTTTTCGAATCAGCGCATGTCGCTTAGCCATCCGCGTGACGCCCACCGCCAATGTGACCGTCACGACTGCAGGAAGACCCTCAGGCACAGCCGCTACCGCCAGGCTCACCGAAATGAGAAACATCTCCACCAACGGTTCTCCCCGGAGAAAGCCGAGCACGAATACGATTGCGACAACGCCGAGCGCAAGCCACAGGAGCGTCGAACCGAATTGTTCCAATCGGCGCTGCAACGGAGTTTCGGTACGCTCCGCCTCAGCGGCCTTCTGAATCAGAGCGGCGATCCGACCAAGTTCTGTATCCACGCCGGTCGCCACCACCAGCCCGTGGGCCTTACCAGAGACAGCCACAGTACCCATGAAGACCATATTGCGCTGATCGGCCAACGGGACCTCGGCTTCCTCACACCACTCTGCCTGTTTCTGCACCGGTGTCGATTCGCCGGTAAGCGAAGCTTCTTGCGCTTGAAAATTCGTCGTGTAGATCAACCGCGCATCGGCCGGAATCCGGTCTCCTGCTTCAAGGGCAACCAGGTCTCCCCTGACCAGTTCTCTGGCCGGGATGGACTGCAGTGCCCCGTCGCGGATAACACGGGCCATGGACACTGACATCCTGCGCAGGGCTGCCAGCGATCGCTCGGCTCGGAATTCTTGCACAAACCCCAACACCCCATTAAAAAACACGATGGCGAGAATCGCCGCTGCATCGATCCAGTCTTCTAATAGCCCAGAGACAATGGCCGCCCCGATCAGCACCCATACGATGAGGCTCGTGAATTGCGAGAGAAAAAGTTTCAACAGCGAGGGAGGTTCGGCTTCGGGTAATTCGTTGGGACCTTCCTGCGCTCGGCGGCGTGCCGCGTCATCGACAGGCAGGCCGCTATTGAGGTCTGTCCGGAGTTCATCCGCCAGGGCTTGCGCAGGCCCGGCATACCAAGCTTTCCTCCCGGTGTTGTCACTCGGTGCCTGCGATCCCTTTTTCATACGACTCACATTCCTTTCCTAAGGCATTTCCCAGCAGGGTGCATGCCAAATGGAGCGCTCCCCATGATGCATTTTAGGTAGGGCATTGTGGCGTAATGCTACGTGAGCAGAGCAGCATGGTGGCCAAATGCAACAGGTCTGCGGTGAGGGACTGTGAGGAGTGGCTGGGGAGCTTCTTGTTACCCGTTAAAGAGGAGCCAAAGTCCCAGGACATAGACGATAATCGTTCACAAGCTATCCGGCTCGATCAGCATGAGTCGTCGTTCGGCTCGGTATATGATCCCCATTAACCCAATGTTCATCATGACGATCGACCACAGGACTGTAAGCGCATAGGTAGAGCTGACGGTGCTCGGCGTCCTCCCTATTGATAGGCGAGATCGGCAAAGACGAATCCCGGAATGCTCACGATTATTGCTCCGGATGGAGTCCGGGCAGAAGGACACACCTCACAGTCGGGAACAGACTACCCGGCAAGGTGTGAAGGTCCGATCACAATGAGGCGCGCGGGTGGGTGCCTACCATTGATCTCGGAAAAAGAGGAAGTATCCAATCGCGACTGCAATCGCTTGGAGCAGGATAAACCAGCGCAGGAGCCCCCAATGAGTTCCTGCTCGGCTCTCCACCTGTCTCATACTGGCCATCATCGACGGCTGAGAGAGGATGAACGACGCCACCACTTCCCGAGCATCTTCTCGGTTGAGGTTTCGCTCAAGCTGAACCTGCTCGATCGCTTTATTGCGGTCGCCCTGCAACAGCGCTTCCAGAGCCTTCTTGGGAAGATCAGCATCCCATTGAATTTCGTTCGCCATAGTGGGGAGAGTGTACCAGAAAAGACTTCTTCCCGTCTCCATGATTTCCACCCGATATTCGGTGAGGCTTCTGAATAACCTACCTCTCGATTATCCCTTGGGGACATCCTATATAATGTGGTTGTAAGCGACTCACCCCCCTATACCGCACCCTCAAGGCGGGGATCGAAAAAGGAGGACAATCATGACTACCGTCACTACACAAATCCCTGTACACGAACATGTTCAATCCTTTGTCCGTACACCTCGCAAGATGCTGATCGGCGGTCGATGGCGCGACGCTGCGTCGGGAAAAACATTTACCACCTATAACCCCGCCACCGGCGACAGGCTTGCCCACGTGGCCGAAGGCGATCGCGCCGATGTGGATCACGCTGTCACGGCAGCGAGAAAGGCTTTCGAGAGCGGTCCCTGGCGAAAGCTCACCGCCTCTGAACGTGGACGGCTGATCTGGAAACTGGCCGACTTGCTCGAAGCCCATGCCGAAGAATTCGCCCAACTCGAGTCACTGGACAACGGAAAGCCGATCGGCGTCGCACGGGTAGCTGACGTCCCGCTTGCCGTAGACCTGTTTCGGTACATGGCCGGTTGGGCGACCAAGATCGAAGGAAATACGATTCCCATCTCAGTCCCCTACACTCCCGGAGCTCAGTACCTGTCCTACACCCTCCGCGAACCAGTGGGAGTGGTAGCGCAGGTCATCCCCTGGAATTTCCCGCTGCTGATGGCGGCGTGGAAACTAGGGCCGGCCCTGGCTGCCGGCTGCACCGTGGTCTTGAAACCGGCTGAACAGACGCCACTGTCGGCATTGCGATTAGGCGAACTGATCTGTGAAGCGGGCTTCCCAGACGGCGTCGTCAACATCGTGCCGGGATTCGGCGAGACCGCCGGTGCGGCACTCGCCGCACATCCGGATGTCGACAAAGTGGCCTTCACCGGCTCCACGGAGGTGGGGAAGCTCATTCTTGGCGCCGCGGCAGGAAACCTCAAGAAAGTGTCATTGGAGTTAGGAGGGAAATCACCGAACATCGTGTGCAAGGATGCCGACGTGGAATCCTGCATCCCGGGAGTGGCTAGCGCGATTTTTTTCAACCATGGCCAATGTTGCTGTGCGGGCTCCCGTTTGTTCATCGAAAAGGGCATCTTCGACAAAGTCGTCGAAGGAGTGGCAGCCGACGCAAAGAAGATCAAAGTCGGGCCGGGAATGGATCCCACGACTCAAATGGGCCCCCTCGTCTCAGATGAGCAACAACGGCGCGTGCTCAGCTATCTGGAGTCTGGCTTTTCGCAAGGAGCAACGGCTGTGGTGGGCGGACGCAAACTCGGAAACAAGGGCTACTTTGTAGAGCCGACCGTTCTCGTGGATACGAAGCAAGATATGAAGGTCATGCAGGAGGAGATCTTTGGACCGGTCGTCTGTGCCATGCCGTTCACGGATATTGAGGAAGTCCTTCCGGCAGCGAACAACTCGATCTATGGACTGGCAGCAGCGGTGTGGACCCGGGACATCAGCAAGGCCCACCGTATCGCGGCGGAGCTACGGGCCGGTACGGTCTGGATCAACTGTTACAACATCCTCGACGCGGCCTTGCCGTTCGGCGGCTACAAACAATCGGGCTGGGGCCGTGAGATGGGCCACGACGCACTGGAACTCTACACCGAGGTGAAAGCCGTCACAGTGCGGTTGTGATGAAGTGAACCGCTTGCAGCCCCGCGCGCATCGTCCCCGTTGACTCGTAACGGATGACAAGATTCGCGCAAGGACAACCCGGATCGCTGTGGTCACGGCCTCCGGGTTGTTGGGTAGAATGTCAGCTGTGTTGATAGGCGGCGGCGAACCGGACATCTCCCTGCCACATCGAGCAGGCGGGTTCGATCTTGTTCTGACAACTCCCCTTGGAGTTCGACCTCGTACTCAAAGGCTGCCTCCTGTGAATTGCTGTGGTTGAGTGTCACTCTCGTCGTCACACCGGATAATGGAATGCCATGTCGGTCAGCATATATCCGAACCGTGATGTTCATACAACTCGCCAATGCAGCCTCAAGTAATTCATGCGAACGAAAACCCGACTCACTACCACCCTTCTCACATGTAGTGTCAGTGAGGATCGTGTGCACTCCGTTGCTGAGCCGAGTCCGGTACTCCACAGCTTCATCCGTTGCCTCAACCATCTCTGAGCCTCAACATTTCAGGTCGGTAGACCTAACTCGCGATACTGACAATAGCCGCTCCGATTGCCAAAACAAGACAGAGCGGAGAATACACTGCCGTATCCAGACACGCAAACCGAGTATGGCGGACACACTTAAAAAATCCGACCAATCGAAAATCTCCCATTGCACGCAAGAGTAATCCCAACGCCAACCCACGGGGCAGCCACACAAGGACGGACTTTGAGAGTGGAAGCGCCACCATTCCGGCAGTGGCGACAAGCAACAAAGTGCACAGCGCTAACCCTGCCGCTACGACGAACGTGGCCACAGCAGACGGCTGGAACACAGGTTTGCCATCAATCTCAGGAATGGCAGCCAGCCGCCCGACAGGCCCGCCCAACAGCCAATAGACATGCATCAGCGAAAGACTAGTGAAGGCGACACTCAGTGCAATCGCGATACTGGGGATCAGAGCCACCGACGCACCTCGTTCGTATAGGTACGATACCGCTCGGTAAATACCTCGCGCAACATAGCTTCCTCACCTGGGATGTGGAAGAAGTTGAAGACCACAAAGACACTCGGCACGGTTAGATACAGGGGCAGCATCCCAACGCACAAGGCGAGACCGACGAGCGAGACCAGGACTCCGACATACATCGGGTTGCGCGAAACTCGAAACGGACCGTCGCACACGAGTTGTGTGGACGACTGCCCGACAAACAAGGTGGTCTTGCGAGTGGTGAAGAGAACGCGTGCCCACAGCATGAAGCCGGAACCAAGTAGCATCAGTAGAGTCCCTATCCGGGGCATGCGTAGAACCGTATCCCATGGACCAAGAAAGGCATGCATCAGCCATGCGGTGACGACCATCAACATGGTGATGAAGGGAGGTTGGAAGACCAGCGGCATGGGGACTCCTGAGTGCCTCCCGGTGGAACTCGGTGGGGAAAGGTCACTGGAGTTCAATAGAGCGATGTGTTAGGCAGTTGTCTGTTGGGCGGCTTTTCCAATCACCTGCCACCGTGCCTCAATCGTGTCCACGGATAGGTCAGCCCCGCAGTCCCAGGCGACAAAGTAGCCGCCATTGATGATCTTCATAAATTCGTTCTGATCTCGAAGCCCCTCGAACGCCTCATATTGAAGGTAAGGGCTCACATCAAACCGACCAATACGACCGTCCTCTGCCACAATGGAGAGCATCCAGTTTGGTTGTGCCTGTAGTTCTGTAATTGTCATTGGTCAAGTCCTTTGATTGGAAAAGGCTTCTTCCCGTTGACCGCTAAATCCCAGTCGGCAAGCAAATCTTCTTGATGAATCTCGATCCACGCGACGACGAGTTTGTGCTTGTTCGAAGGCAGATTGCCTGCGAGAAGCGCCCCGTCAGGAATAGAGTATACCGCCACTTGGCCTTGGTAATCAGCGTGGATGTGTGGTCCGTGATGCCTCTCGATGTCTCGGAAGAACATCCGAATGAGAATCCCGTAAAACATGGAAATCGTTGGCATGCTACGCGTACCTGCTTGTCTCTGAGATCAGATTTCTCGCGTTGTCCCGTGCCAGTGAGCGTCCTTGGATGTCAATCTGTACGGATGTGGAGATGTGGTGCTGCAAGAATCAGTTCTCCTTCATATCTGCTCAAACACGCTAACGGAACCGTCTCAGCTCACGTTTGAACAGCCGAATGCCGTTCTCCCCTGGGTCGTTCCTGCGACCCAACGCAAGGCTAACCGGCTCGTTGCTGTTTAACGCGCCCGGTTGAGCGACGAGTGAGGCGTGCTGTGGTCACCGTGACATCCAAAAGTCCTCGCAACGCCTCGTTGACCGCCTTGGTATTCGAGAACACTTCGGCGAGCTCTGGCTCGAGCACGACCACGTTTGTCTCCATAGCAACCCGAGCCGCACCCTAAGTCCAGCACGGAGCCCCCCTGAGGGAAGTAGCGCCACGAAACGTTCCATCCACTCCCGCTCAAGGATCAGAGCGGCATTACGAATTCGACCCCAAGCCTCCGCCTGTCGCTCGTACAGCCCGATGATTTCACCAGCCCCTGAAGACATCGTATGTGCGTTCCTCTGCCGAACGTCGCGTTCAACAATATCAGGTCTTGCAACCCTACGGCCGCCTCTCAGGCCGACACATCTGCCCAGTGACGTGATCGCGAATCTTACCGGATTCCACAACGAATACAACGAGAAATCTCCGCGCTCTCTCAGTAAGGGGCGGACAACTGCTGAGGTGATAGGGAACGGGCTGACGAGGCCCAATGGGGATTGGCGCAGGTGTGACTTCAAGAGCTGCCCCTGTATCTGAACCCTCGTTCGCTGGGCGCATCTCCTGGTCATGCAAGGCCGTTGGCGCTGAAAAACTGTATCATGAATTGGGCGACTTCTTCCGGTGCGTCGAGCAGCGACCAGTGCCCACATCGGCTGATGGTGACCATCTTGGCCTGCGGCAACGCGCGCACGATGGGTGAGGCGTGTGACAAGGGGAAGATGGCACCCTCGGCACTCCACATGACCGGCACCCGAATGTGTGCGAGTTTCGAGCGTATCCGGTGCAGATGCTGATGGCTATAGCTGAGCCACAAGTATTGATGGGATTGAATGATCTGGTCGAGTACGGTACCGCCCCTCCGCCGTTCCCGCCTCATAGTCGGCGGGAAAGCGGCGCAGCACCGCGGTGCGATGCTCTTTCAGATGCTCCGGCGACCGGTGATAGGACCATAGCCAATCGTTCGGGGTGGTCTTCACTTGATCGATGACGCCGTCGACCACCGCATAGAATTGCCGTTCGATCTCACGAGCCGGAAAAGCGTACAGCAGATCCACCGATACCACGGAGTGTCCTGACGCCGCCATCTCGGTATTGAAACTGGCCGGGCCGTCGCCGACACCGATGATCGCTTGGTCGAGATCTTCGGAAGACAAGGCAAACATCGCCCGGTATTCATCCAATAAGCGTTCAAATGGAACGACTCTTTCCAGTTGCATCGCCATGCGTTCTATCCCTGCGTCTTCAGTGGGCAAGTTTATCGCAAAGGCCGAGGCTTCTTCATTAGCTCGGATTCAAGCTTCCGTTGTGGCCTCTCACCTCGATCGTGGAAGTCGTATCCTCATGCGAAGAGATGAATTCAATCAGTACGGATAGTCCATTTGGGCGGCAATTCGTGAGCGGGCCTCTGCACCTGCGAGTTTCTGTACGATATGCAGCCCTGCATCGATTGCGGATGAGACGCCGCCTGCCGTAACGATATCACCCTCGTCGACTACTCGGTCATGAACGACTGACCGACAGTAGGCTTGAAGTTCCGTATAGGCGTTCGGATGCGTGGTCGCAAGACGGCCATAAAGAAAACCCGCAGCGCCCAGCAGAAGAGCTCCGGTACAAACCGATACCTTCAGGCTCGCCGAGTGAGCAGTCTTCAGCCAATTGATGAACTCAGGATCATGCTGGAGAGTTCTCGTCCCGAACCCGCCTGGTACGAACAGTAGGTCAAAGGAACCAAGCGGCTGAGCGACGATGTCCACCTCGATCCGGAGTCCTCGGTCGTCGACCACACGATTTGAGATTGCACAGAGACGCCACTCGAAATCGTCCATGATTTTCATCGACTTCAGACGGGTGACGGGGTCATACAACCCGATGAAATCCAGAGAGGTCATACGATCAAAAATCACGAACGCGGCCTTCATGACTCTCCTCACTCCGTACGAGCGCTATCGACCAGCCGGCGACTCAGCATGTGCGAGACGTAGCTGGGCTGTTGGCAGTTTGCACGATTGAATCGTTAGGCAGGCTCCTTGGCTAGCCAGCTCACTCTTTTCTGAATGCCAACGCCGCTTCCAGCAGGTCATGAGAGTGAAGGCCGGATTCGTTTCTGCCCTTGTCTCGCGTGCTATCCAAGGCGGCGGAATGTACTCCATTGCCGAGCTGAGTCTGATACCAAACCAGTTCGCTCGTGGCCTCAATCATCTCTGGGCCTCCCTGCCTCAGCGCTTAAAGCACCATGGCATGGTCACATAAATATCTGCCGTTCTGGTGCACCAATACCATCTCCGCCACAAACTCGCCCTTGGCTTTGGTAAAGCGTTGTTTCCAAATGATCGCTGCCGAATCTGGTCGCTTGAACACGGCGACCGGCTGACGTTCCGCGAAGAATCCTTTCTCCGCCTGATATTGCTCACACACCTTCCGGAGATACTCTTTGGTCACGATTTTCTTCATCCGATCACTGAAATCCCTGACGTGCGCCTCGTAATCAATCCGGGTAGAAGCCTCCATCAGATGATCCATGATCGGAGTTGCGATCTCGAGAATGGCCTGATCTGACAGATCCTCAAAATTCATACTGTTTCCTTCACGAGTGAACGATTTGGTTCAGCCTGGAAACCCTATATAGGGAACCTACTCTCACACGCCATATAGGCTTCGTCTCACCACACCGCTCGACCGATCTTTTCGGCATCATAGTAATTGTTTTCGCCCTCATCGACATGCGTGCGGATCATCCGAAAGCCTAGACGTTCAAGCGCATGCGTGTACCCGATTCGCCCTAGAGACCAACATTCGAGACCTGTGCTGACATCCCGCCAGGTTCCCATTTCAATAGGCGCCGTGAAGAGGAAACGTCCTCCCGGCTCGAGGATCTCTGATACTCGATCAAGGAGAGCTAGCTGCTCGTCCTCGTGAAGAAAAGACACGAGGCCGATCGAGATAACGGCCTCGAATGTTCGCCCAAAGTAGGTACTGTCCAGAGCCGACGCGCATTGCGTGGGAATCGTGGGAAAGCGTAATCGAAATTGTCTCAGCAATGTGGGCGATGTATCGATTGCCCATACCGCGAGCCCAGAGTCCACGAGAACCTGCGTAATAGGATACCCTCCGCCGCAGGCGATTTCGACGATGGGAGTGCCAAACGATAGCGATCGCGCCCAACGCTCAATAAGCTCCACTCCGACACGGGATCGGTCCCGATCGTCAAGATACCTCAGGGCCTGCATTTCGTAGAAACGGCCGACATCGATCATACGGCTACTTCCTCCGATAAAGAATCATGGGTGAGACTGAGAGTCCTCCGGTTCGATGCCATGACCCTCAATCGCGCGATTCGGAAATGAAAGTTCCAACACCACACATCCCACATCCGTCTTGAATGGACCATGATGCTCGCCAGGAGGACGACTTGCGTAATGGCCTGCTTCCAGCCAGAGGCCAAAGGCGTCGTCATACAGACGTCCGCTCACAATGAACACCTCCTCCGGGTAGGGATGGGTTTTCCCGCCAAACTGTGAAGTGTCGGCACCAGGGAGAAAGCGTGTCAGCCTGGTGTACTCGCCGCTTGTGGGGTCGATACTCAGCGTAAGTTCCTCCGCCATCCCTTCCAGGCCACGGATAGGTGTCCACCGTTCTCGATTTTCAGAGCGTAACGGATTCCAGTACGGTGTCGTTGATTTCGACATTGATGAACTCCAAGCTGCGAAGTGGATGCAGGTTGCTGAACAGCCCACTGACATCCATCCCATAGGGTTTGGGAGTGAACGTCGTCTGTGCGGGTAGCCGCTGCCTATGTGGGGGTAAGAAGCTCACCGTATCGAGGACAGCCAGACTCTGCACCGACAACACAAACTACTCTCTTCGATGTGCTCACACAAGTCTAGATTGCTGGCATGGTTTACGAGACCACTGTTCGGAGGAACGATATCCAGCCGCTACATAAGCCCTATCCGCTTAATGCACAGCATCTGGTTTCCACCGCGTTGGAGCTCGTAAGGCACGGTTCGGATTTCATGGTGATAGCCATTGCGTGTCAAATCCTCCAAAAGCGGCGAGAGATAGGGAGACGGCTTCAACGCGAGAGTAAGCAGGGGAAAGACTCGGACTTCTCTCGCGACGCGCAACATCTCAAAGACAGCGGCACGGTGAAATTCATACGAGAAATGATCCGAGTATAGAAATAAGAAATGCGAACAGAGGGCGAGCTGAAATCGTTCATCAGAAAAACTCAATCGAGGAAGCTCACCAATAACATACCGACCCTCTGCTTTTCCGCCTTCATAATGTGCGAGGAAATGGGTGAGAGCATGCACACGGCGCGCCCGAAGCTGCTCGGGTGACTGGTGGAAGGTCCAGACCCAATCATCCGGCGTCTCGTTGACCTGCCGTATAATCTCATCGACGACCGCATAGAACCGCTGTTCAATCTCAGTCGAGCGGAACGCGTACAGCGGATCAACCGAAACCACATGCTTCCCTCGCGCATACATTTCAGCATTGAAGCTTGCCGGGCCATCCGCCACACCGATGATCTTTTTGTCCAGATCATCGGGAGACAAGGAAAACATCGCCTGATATTCATCGAGTGAACGACCGAATGGAACCACCTGATCTAATTCCATGGCCATAGGTGTCTACCATCTAGTGTGGTGTCTCATAAATTCCTTCACCTTCCGTTCGTGGTGAGCCTGTCGAACCATGAACGGAACCAGTTGAAAACACTTGCCCTTCGACAAGCTCAGGGCGAACGGCCAATATCAAAGTACTAATGAAACACTACACTAGGAACGAGGCATCACGATTCGGCACAACAGGTACAGCAACAGAATGCTTATGGTAATGACCAGCAGCAGCGCCCATTTGGACCAGAAGACCGGGGGATCGACCAGAGGCGTCGTATAAATGTACAGATCACCATTCTGGTAGACACGCCACGGGATGCCCGGAGCGAGATAATGGGCCGCGTACCGATACGTGGCTGTCCTCTTGGTGATCTTGTCCAATTCACGATCTAACAAAGTCAGCCAGTCACGATCGAACCGTGGGATGCCATGTGCGCCGAAGAACAACGTGTCGGCGGGAGCGAGACGTAACAGCCGCATGCTGCTCTCCTTGTATGCCGTCAGATCGGACCCCGATGCAAAGGCGATGATGCCGCCCAGATGTCGACACACGAAATCGCCGGTGAAGACCTGATTGCGACGCCGATCGAACAGCACGACCGATTCCGTGGTATGCCCCGGCAAGTTGAAGACCACAACCCTCCGGCCTCCAAGATCGAGGACCTCCCCATCCTCAACGAGTTGCGCGACCTTGAGCGGTCGCCAATCCGTCTCGTGCGACTCCAATGGACCAATCGTGTACATCCCGTCTCGGATAGCAGCGCGGATGTCCGGACGATCGATGAGAATGACGCCATCAAATGCAGCGGCATCAGAAATATGATCATAGTGAAAGTGGGAGAGGATCAGCGAGATCGGTTTGTCACCTGTGTACCGCTCGGCCACCCTGCGTATGGATCGAGAACCGGCCGGCCGTTCGCCGCTGCCCGCATCGAACATGAGCGCTCGGGTCTCTCCGACGAGGAGGTACGATGTGTTGTACTGAGAAGATTTCGGTTCGTTGATGGCAAAGGTCTGTGCATCGATCGCTTCGACCGCATACCAGTTATCGACCATGTGTGACGCAGGGCTGTAGGTTTCTCCTCGGTGCACGTCGCCAAACACATCGGCAGGTTCTGCAATTCGATCCATGCAACCGGTCAAGCTGGAAGCAGCGATGACTACAGCGATGGTCAACTTGAATGTCACCTGCTATTAGACCGTGCGTTCCCCTTTAGGTGTCAGCCAAGAAATAGCTGTTCCGCACGACAGGACCGCGCCTTCTACAAAGACGGTGGGCATGTATGCGTGCGAACGGATTTCACTGTTCCGCTGTATTCTTGGCCGAGACATCTTTGCTTTCCAGGACAGCCTTCAGGAAGGCCGTCACAAGAGGATGTGGTCTTGCTGGTGTGGAACGTTGCTGAGGGACAAAGAGCGTCCCGATGAAAAACGGGTGACCAGGGTATTCGACAACCCGCACTTCCCCTTCCATATCTGAGCCCGATATCTTCAGCGGCCCCTGTTTCCACAGAGAAACAGACTCGGGATTCACCCCGAAGTTGCAATAGTAGTGTTCCTGCACCGATGTCGCACCATAGATCCCAGCTGCCTGAGACCCAGGAACGAGACTCAACGTCATCTCACGGCCTACCAATGAACAGGCAAGCTGGGAAATAAAGAGGTTCGAGGCAGAGGGATCATATTCGGCATGGTGCGCATCCGTGAATCCCAGGACATGACGTGCGTATTCGATCACGAGATGTTGGAATCCGCCGCACGTGCCTAAACAGGGAACTCGATGTTCCCTCGCATAGCGAATCGCCCAGAGTGTCTTCTCCATGTTCTTGTATGGGCTACCCGGGGCAACCCAGATGCCGGAGTACTGTTCAAAGAGCGATGGCTCGATCTCTGCGGTTGACACCCAATCGGCGGCGATATCCGTTCCCAGGACTCTTTGAGAATGCTCAATCGCCGCATCGGTCGCCTGGTGCGGCTGATAGGAAGGTCTGTATTCGCCAAGTACAGCGATCAATCGTCGCATAGCGGTTCACCTGATAGGACTGTCTGTCCAGCACACGGAAGTACTATCTGCAATGTAAGCGAGAAAGTCTAGGCGCTCGCAAGGTTCCCAAAACATTGACGAGAGATCCATGCTGAATGACCTCGCCGTATCAAAATGGAATACTGGAACAGGTAATCTGCTCATCAGGGTTCCGATTCGTCATTGACGGGGCACAAGACGAATAGTAGCGTGACACGGGAGGCCCCTATGACAATCCATATTGCCTGTGCTGAAATTCAGGATGTAGAGATCATTGCCACCATGGTAGGCGAGCTCTTGAACGAAATCATGGCTGCCGTGCAAGACAAGGCCTTTGGGTTTGATCATGCCCGCACCGTAGATCGAGCCGAGTCATGGATGAAGCAGGGCTTGTACATAGTGTTGCTTGCACGGGTGGACGACCAGCCGATCGGGTTCCTTGCTCTCTATGAAAGCTATGCCCTCTACACAGAAGGTGTGTACGGAACGATTCCTGAATTCTACGTCCGATCACCACATCGCTCGCAAGGAATTGGATCCGCACTCCTGGCTGAAGCCAGAGGAATTGGCCTGGGACGAGGCTGGAAACGCCTTGAAGTCACAACACCCCCTCTGCCGCAATTCGATCGCTCTCTGAGTTTCTATCAACGGAGCGGGTTTACCATCTCGGGCGGACGGAAGTTGAAACTGAACCTGTGATGAAGCCGGTGATTCAACTTGCGAAAACTGGTTGCGGCATTGCGAGTGTGGCAGCGCTGGCGGGGGTGAGCTATACCGCAGCCAAGCGTGTGGCCAATCGGATGGGCATCTCTGTCACAGATAATCGCTTGTGGTCAGAGACCGCTCATGTGCGTCGACTGCTAAAGCAATATCGGCTTCGCGCATCAACAAGAGAAATGCCGTTCCATTCCTGGGAAACGCTCCCGGATCACGCACTCTTAGCAATCAAGTGGCATCGCGTAAAAAATCACGCCTTCTGGCATTGGGTGGTCTTTGTTCGTGATGCTGATGGCGTCTACATACTGGACTCAAAGCGGAGTCTGAAGCGGCATGTGCGAAAGGATTTCTACCGTATGAAGCCAAGGTGGTTTATTGAGGTACACTAATCGCATTCTTTAAATGTTATCGGCTTCTGAATTTTTGGTAATCGCGTCCACTTGGAAGCAGAAAAAGGCTAACTAGCCCATGCCGATCCTGCAAACCACCGTTCTCTACTTTCTTCTGGTGTTTGGGGCCGGATTCATCCTAGGAACCGGACGGGTCCTTATCATGGTTCCACTCCTCGGTGAGAGAGTGGCCGAACTGATAGAGATACCGATGATACTCACCGTGATTGTCGCCGCAGCGAGATGGATAGTTCGTCACAAGCTTGATGGTCGGCAGTCTACAGCACTATCTGTCGGCTGTATTGCTATGGGACTTGTGTTGCTTGCTGACTTGGCCGTGGGAATGTGGCTCAGAGGAATGTCAGCGACCGAAGTCTTTCTCCACCGTGACCTCGTCTCAGGCGTTGCCTACTACGCGGCGCTCCTGCTCTTTGCCGTCATGCCGGGCATCATCACTCGCTTCAATCAGGTTTAACAGGGGTCAAAACAACGGGTGGTGTGGAGCCGACGCAAAGGGAGCGGCAGCCGGCACCTCTCCCGCATTACCCAGGAATCGCCAGTTCTCACCGTCCTTAACCAAATAGTGAACCTCGCGGAACCAACTGTCGAGGGTCACTCGCTTTCCACTCTGTTCATCAGTGCCATACAGCCCTCCGGTGCAGGTCACCTCAACTCGTAGTTTTCCATCCACCTTCAGCACCTTGATGTCAGAAAACAAATGGAGCGACTCGAGAGCCTTGTAATGCTCGAACACTTCGCCCCAAACCCGCCGAACGTCGGCTTGTTTCAACCCGTGGTAGTCGTAAGACGGAGCATAAAACTGCATGAGCATATCAAGCGCTTCTTGTTGTAACCCTGATTCTGCCCGCTCAAATGCTGCGACGACCCCTGTTACCACCGGATGATGCAGTAAACTGTTCTGTCCACTGATCTTCTTGCCTTCCACGAGCAGCACCGTCTCCGGCAACACCTGTACCTTCGCCCACACCAAAACCGGTGCGAGCGCACAGAAGACGATCATACTCAACACAAGCAAGGGCCATGCACTGCGTGCACATGTCATGTTGCCTCCATGAGAACATCCCACCCTCTCATTACCGCATGTCGCGTTTGGAAGTGTTGGTTTCATGATAGGACTGTTAGACATACCCACATAGTCACAAACCCCAGATCACGAAATACGCGATGCCGGCCGCCACAACCAACACCCCCACCATCCATCCGATGAATCTCCGTTTGGCCGTGGTGAGCACCTGATCGATCTTCTTCTTAAGCGCCGGCTGTGTACCAATGTACGTGACCACCAGTTCCTT
>WBZU01000818.1_pt1 | contig 25253 bp, 25 predicted proteins | sample 5204311 | NCBI WGS metagenome assembly WBZU01 (sample SAMN12344359, study PRJNA552823) | activated sludge metagenome | biome: Activated sludge suspended growth; feature: Nitrification reactor; material: Wastewater; isolation source: activated sludge from nitrification reactor of wastewater...
GTCGAGGCCGAATACGTTTTTGGCAAAGCGCGCGAACTGGCCGGGATTGCGGTCGCGATACCAGCGCATCCAGGCCGGCATGACCACTGAAAGCCCGGCGCCGTGCGGCACATTGAAGAGGGCCGATAGGGAATGCTCGATCATGTGGTTAGGATAGCCGTAGCCGGCAGTGCCCGCATGGATGAGGCCGTTCAGGGCCTGGGTCGAAGCCCAGGCGAACTCGGCGCGGGCGTTGTAGTCGTCCGGATCGGCCAGCAGCGTCTCCGTTGTCTCAATGACCGTGTTGATGATGGCCTCGACCAGGCGCGATTGGAAGCGCGGCTGCACCGTCGCCGTGAAATAGCCCTCGATGCAATGGGCGATGATGTCGGCGGCGGAATAGACGAGATAGTCCCGCGACACCGTCTTCATCAGTGCCGGATTGATGATGGAAAACTTGGGGAAGAGATGCGGAGAAAGAATCGCGAACTTCTCTTTGGTTGCTTCGTTGGTGATCACCGCGCCGTTGTTCATCTCGCTGCCCGTGGCGGCCAACGTCAGGATATCGAATACCGGTAGCGCATCGGCGATGGGGGCTGTGCCGAGGAACAGGTTCCACACGTCGCCGTCGTAAAGAACGCCGGCGGCAATCGCCTTGGCGCTGTCGAGCACCGAACCGCCGCCGACGCTGAGGATGGCACCGACCTGCTGGACGCGCGCGAGCGCAATGGCTTCCCTTACCTTCGAGAGAACAGGATTGCTGACGATGCCGCCACATTCGACGAACTCGATGCCGTGCGCGCCGAGGCTCTTGATCACGACGGCGAACAGGCCGTCGCGCTTGATGCGGTCGCTGCCAAAGCAGAGCAGCACCTTTTTGATGCCATGCTCGGCGAGATGCTGGCCGACGAACTGCTCCTTGCCCGTGCCGAACTCGATTCTGGTCGGGTTGTGGAAGCTGAAATTGTCCATGGAGTTCTCCTGGGTGATGGCGAGACGCTATCGATGGACTGCACTTTAGACTTCAGATAAACATTAAACTATGGCATTTTTTAGGGAATCATTTACAACCAATAGATGTGAATAGGGATGGGCCATGGCGATCAACGAACTGCGTTCCATCACCACCTTCGTACGCACGGTTGAACTGGGTAGCCTGAGTAAAGCTGCGGTGGCGCAGCAAATCTCGCCGCAGGCCGCCAGCAAGGCGCTCGGGCAACTGGAGCAGTACTTGGGCGTGCGCCTGTTTCACCGCACCACACGCAGCATGTCGCTGACCGAGGAAGGGCAGCGTTTCTTCGAGGCCGCCAAGCCTTCGCTGAGCAGCCTCCAGCAGGCGTTGTCTGCCGCCCGGCAGACCCAGGAAGACCTGGCCGGTCCATTGCGCATTGTCGGGCCGCGTACGGTTCTGCAACCGGTCATCGGGCCGGTGCTGGACGAGTATTGCCGGCTCTATCCCGAGGTGCAGCCCGACGTCCAACTCGATGATCGTGTCGGCAACTGGGTCGAGGATCGGGTGGATGTCGGCTTTCGTCTCGGCAATCCGCCGGAAGAAGGCCTGATCGCACGCCGCCTGTTTGCGATGCAGTTGATCATCTGCGCGGCCCCGACCTATTTGCGCAAGTACGGGACACCGCAAAGCCTGTACGAATTGGACGCGCACCGTTGCAGTGGATTTCGGCGGTCCAGCGACGGACGCGTTGCGCCCTGGCGGGTGAGCGTGGGCGACAGCATGCAGGACCAGAACATTCGTCCAAGTTTTTCGACCAATGACGAAGCTTTTGAATTGCGCGCGGTCCTTGCCGGCGAAGTCATTGGCCAACTCGCCGGTCCCACGGCAGCGGCGCTCATTCGTTCAGGGCGTCTCGTGCCGTTGCTGCTTGAACACATGACCGACAACTTCAGCTTGTTCGTTTACTACGGCAGCCGCGTGGCCCAACCCGCCCGGGTGCGACGCTTCCTCGATCTGGTCATCGAGCGGCTGGTGGATAGCGCTGACTTCGTGTTGAGCAAGGATGAACTGGCGACGGCAGCCGGTCGCTTTCAGCGTGGAACGGACGTTTGGATGCCGGCTTCTGAGAATCCCTAATCGTCTGCTTGTCGTTGCGATGACCGCCGTCCCGCCAGCGCTGACTTTCAGGCCGTGACGAACCCTGGCAGCTTCGCGGCCTTCGCGTCGAAAGTGACGGTGGCTGTGCAGCCCATACGTCGGTTTTGGGCACCGATGAGGCAGTCGGCGAAGTTGGCGGTGGCGTCCTTCCAGAGGTAGAGGGCTTCCTCGATAGTGGGTTCGTTTTCGAAGCGCAGGTCGTCGGTGTCGAGCAGGCTGGTGAAGACGCCGAGAATTTCAGGTTTGGTCAGACTGTAGCGGCTACGCAGTACCCATTCAGTTTCCAGCAGCACGAGCAGGCCGATGCAGACGGGGCGGCCGGCGGCGGTTTCGCGGCGGATGAGCTTGCGCGCCTTCTCGAATTGCGTCTCGTCGTCCCGCACCAGGTAGCGGATGAGGACGTTGGTATCCAGCCCGAGCATCAGGGCGCCATATGCTCGACGGGAACGGCCTTGCGGCCTTTCTTGTGCAGCAGGCCGGCGAGATCGGTGGCGCGCTTGGTCTTGACGCGCATGACGACGGTGCCATCCGGCATCAGGGTGAAGGTCATGCGGTCGCCCGGCTTGATGCCGAGGCTGTCCCGGATTTCCTTGGGGATGGTGGTCTGGCCCTTGCTGGTCAGCGTGGCAGCGGTCGGCATGGCGGTCTCCTTGTTCCTTACTTTTTTCATTTTAGTAAGAATCGTTCGGCATGGCAATCGCGCCGCCCCATTGCGGAACGAGACATGTTGCCCAAATTCCCAGCTTTCCCCGGCATCGCCGGTCCCGTGGTCACGATCGTTATGGACGGGTGCCCTGTCATTCAGAAAGAGCCGAGGATGATCCTCGGCTCTTTTTTTCAAGAGGCTCTGAAGTTGACAAACATGGCCAATATGTTGACAATCAATATCATGGAGGTTGATAAATGAGCAAGGTTCGGGCGGGTGGTGAACCGGTACGCAAGTTCCTGATTGACAACATTGACGCTCATCCGGCAGACGTCGTAAAGATGGCTAGCGAGGAGTTCGACTATTCAAGGCAGGCTGTTCACAAGCATCTGAAGCGACTGGTTGACGAGGGCGCAGTTCTGGTTACCGGGAAGACGCGCAGCAAGCGCTATAGGCTTGCTCCACTGCTGGAATGGACGAACCAGTACGAAGTTACACGTGGACTGGCAGAGGATACGGTATGGCGCAGTGATGTATCGCCATTGTTGGGGAAGCTGCCAGACAATGTGCTGAACATTTGGCATTACGGTTTTACGGAAATGTTCAACAATGTCATCGACCACTCTGGGGCAAGCCATGTGATCGTCACCATACGAAAGACGGCAGCGTCCACAAGAATAGAGATTTACGACGACGGTATCGGCATTTTCAAGAAGATCCAGGCGGCACTCGGCCTTGTGGATGAAAGGCACTCGGTTCTGGAGCTTGCAAAGGGGAAGTTCACAACGGATCCGGCAAATCACTCCGGAGAAGGAATTTTCTTCTCGTCGCGGATGTTCGACGAGTTCGATATTCTCTCCGGTGAGGTTTTCTTCTCACACGAGTTCGACAAGAAGGAGGATTGGATTCTCCAGGGGAGTAAACCTCGCGGCGGTACACAAGTGACGATGTTGCTGCATAACCATACCGCGCGAACCACAAAGAAAGTCTTTGACAAGTTCTCCTCGGGTGAGGACTACGGATTCAACACGACAGTAGTACCCGTAAAGTTAATGCGATACGGAGATGACAACCTGGTTTCTCGATCTCAAGCGAAGCGACTCTTGGCACGAATAGATAGATTCAAAGTCGTGATGCTCGATTTTGCCGGTGTCGCATCAATTGGGCAGGCTTTCGCAGATGAGGTGTTTCGCGTCTTCAGGATCAAACATCCGGAAGTTGAACTGGTTCCGATACATGCCTCGTCTGAGGTCAAGAGAATGATCTCTCGTGCAATTTCGTTGGCAGCCGAATCTGGCGACATCGACACCTAACGGCTCATGATCGGCGACTATCCGGGAACGCCCCCAAAGGCGGTTCCTGGCCGCTTGTCGCTGTCCCGCCAGCGACGACTACTTTGCGGGCCGTCGCGTTTTGCACTGCAAAATGCGAAAATTCGCCTAGCGCAAATCCATTTTCGCGGAGCGGAACATGCTGGCCAAATCCTCAGTCTTTCCCGGTATCGCCGGCCCGGTGGTCACCATCGTCATGGACGGCTACGGCCTGGCGAAGACGGATGTCGGCAGCGCCATCGCCGCGGCGCGCCAACCGACCCTCGACCGCCTGTTTGCGCAATACCCGAACGTGCGCCTGCTGGCCCACGGCAAGGCGGTCGGCATGCCGTCCAACGACGACATGGGCAACTCCGAGGTCGGCCACAACGCGATCGGGGCAGGCCAGGTCTATGCCCAGGGCGCGGCGCTGGTCGCCGACGCCATCGCTTCCGGTTCGATCTGGGTGGGCCAGGCTTGGCGCGAGATCGTCGCCGGCGCGAAAAATGGTGAACGCGCTGGGCGGGGCGTGATTCATTTTCTCGGCCTGTTTTCCGACGGCAATGTCCATAGCCACATCGACCACCTCAAGGCGCTGGTGGCGCGCGCGAAAAAAGAAGGCATCCGCACTGTGCGCGTCCATGTGCTGCTCGACGGCCGCGACGTGCCCGAGACCAGTGCGCTCGATTATGTGGTGCCTTTCGAAGCCTTCCTGGCCGGCCTGAACGACGCCGATTTCGATGCGCGCATCGCTTCCGGCGGCGGCCGCCAGAACATCACCATGGACCGCTACGAGGCCAACTGGGCGATGGTGGAGCGGGGCTGGCATGTGCACGTGCTCGGCGAGGGCGAGCAGTATCCCGACTGCGCCACCGCCATCAAGGCCCTGCGCGACAAGCACCCCGGCACCATCGACCAGGACCTGCCGCCCTTCGTGATCGCCGCGGGCGGCAAGCCGGTCGGCACCATCGAGGACGGCGATGCGGTGGTCTTCTTCAATTTCCGCGGCGATCGCGCCATCGAGATCACGCGCGCTTTCGAGGAGGCGGCCTTCGACAAGTTCGACCGCGTGCGCTTTCCGCAGATCACCTATGCCGGCATGCTGCAATACGACGGCGATCTCAAGCTGCCCAAACGCTTCCTGGTCGATCCGCCGGCGATCCGCGATACGACCGGCGAATGGTTCGCCAAGTCGGGGATCCAACAGTTCGCCTGCTCGGAGACGCAGAAGTTCGGCCACGTCACTTATTTCTGGAACGGCAACCGCTCCGGCAAGTTCCAAGGCGAGACCTGGCAGGAAGTGCCGAGCGACGTGGTGCCCTTCGAGCAGCGGCCGTGGATGAAGGCCGCCGAGATTACCGATGCGATGATCGCGGCGCTTAAGCGCGGCCAGTATCGGACCCTGCGCTGCAATTTTGCGAATGGCGACATGGTCGGCCATACCGGCAACTTCCGCGCTGCGACCATGGCCATCGAAGCGGTCGACCTCGCCCTGGCGCGCCTGCTGCCGGCCATCGATGCCGCCGGCGGCGTCGCGCTGGTGACGGCCGACCACGGCAATGCCGACGAGATGGTCGAGATCGACAAGAAGACCGGCCAGCCGGCCACCAACAAGGACGGCAGCGTCAAGGCCAAGACCTCGCATACCCTGAATCCCGTGCCGCTGATCCTTTACGACAACGTCAGCGGCGGCCGGCTGGGACTGAAGCAGACCGCGACCGCGGGGCTGTCCAACATCGCGGCCACCACCGCCAACCTGCTCGGTTTAGAGAAGCACGCGAGTTGGGACGAAAGCCTGCTGACCGTGAAGTAAGCGATCGGGCCGGGCAGGCGCGGCTCATCGGGCTGCCGCCGCTCATCGGACCGGGCGCACGCGTGCTCGTGCTGGGCTCGTTTCCTTCCGAAGCTTCGCTGGCGGCCAGGCATTACTACGCCCACCGGCAGAACCAGTTCTGGCGCATCCTCGGCGCAGTGATCGGCCAGCCGCTGACCGAGTTGGATTACGCCGCCAAGCAGGCGGCGGTGCAGGCGGCCGGCATCGCCATCTGGGACGTGTACGCCGCCTGCGAGCGCGCCGGCAGCCTCGACAGTGCGATCCGCAATGCGCAGCCGAACGACTTTGCCGGGCTGCGAAAGTCAGCCGTGGCGCTGCGCCGCATCTGCTTCAACGGCCAGGCCGCCGGGCGCTTCGCACCGCAATTCACCGCGCTCGGCTACGAGGCGCTGATCCTGCCCTCGACCAGCCCGGCGAATGCAAGCTGGTCGTTCGAACGCAAGCTGTCGGCCTGGCGCGCAGCCTTGGCGGAGTAGTCGCGGGCCGCGGCAGGCATTGCCCGTCCGCGTTTCTCGGTGCATGATTGTCCGCCATGCTGACGTTGCCCAATCTCATCACCGTTGCGCGCATTCTGCTGATTCCGGTGGTGGCCTTCCTGCTGCTCGATCACGACTACGCGACGGCGTGCGGCGTGTTCGTCGCCGCGGCGGTGGGCGACTGGCTCGACGGTTTCCTGGCCCGGCGCCTGAACCAGATGTCCCAACTCGGCGCCGTGCTCGACCCGATCGCCGACAAGATGACCATGATGATCGTCGCCATTCTGCTGGCGGCGCAAGGCTTGCTGCCGATCTGGCTGGCGGTGGTGATCGTGCTGCGCGACGCCATCATCGTCGCCGGCGCCGTCGCTTATCGTTTCGTCGTCGGCTACATCGAAATGGCGCCGACGCGGCTGTCGAAGGCCAATACCTTCCTGGAGTTCGGCGTGCTCGCGCTGGTGATGGCGCAGGCGGGGCTACTGGTCGAGGCACAAGCCTGGCTGGCACCGCTGTTCGTGCTGCTGTTCGCACTGGTGCTCGTCTCGGGCATCCACTACGTCTGGATCTGGCGCCGCAAGGCGATCGACGAAGCGTCGCGGCGCTGATCCGGCGTCCACGGGGCGAATCCTGGAATACACTCGTCCCGACCCAATCATCGTCTGAAAGGTATCGTTCATGTCTCGTCATTCCGACGGCCGGCGCGTGGCGCTGGTCACGGGCGCCAACCGGGGTATCGGGCTGGCGGTTTGCCGGCAGCTCGCCGAGCAAGGTGTCGTCGTCCTGCTGGGCGCCCGCGACGCGGCCGCCGGCGATGCCGCGGCCCGGACCCTGCAGGCCGATGGCCTGGCGGTGCGCGCCATGGTCATCGACACGGAGAACCCGGATACGTTCGATGCCGCGCGCGACGCCATCGACCGCGCATTCGGCAGGCTGGATATCCTGGTGAACAACATCGGCATCGGTTGCGACTGGGCCTACACCGCAGCCAACGTGCCGATGCGCCTGTTGCGGGACACCTTCGAGATCAACTTTTTCTCGGTGGTGGATTTGACCCAGCGCTTGCTGCCGCTCATCGAGAAAAGTCCGGCCGGACGCATCGTGAACCAGTCGAGCGCCATCGGTTCCCTGGCGGGACACGCGACGCCGGCATCCTGGGCGACGGGCGATCGTCCACTGGCCTACAGCGCCAGCAAGACCGCCCTCAACGCGTTTACGCTCCATCTGGCTTGCGCGCTCAGGGACACGCCGATCAAGGTCAACGCCGCACATCCGGGCATCGTCAAGACCGATCCCAATCCCAACGGCCTGATCGGTCCGGAAGAGGGGGCGCAGACCGCGGTGGCGCTTGCGCTGCTGCCCGACGACGGCCCGACGGGCGGGTTTTTCCACCAGGGAGAATCCGTGCCCTGGTGAGGGGGCTTGGCATGCCGGCGTCAGCGGCCGGCGTTCACTCCTTGACGATCTGGCACATCAAGCCCTTCAGGTTGGTCGCGCCCATGCCGGGATCGAGCGGCGGCGCATCGTCGGTGAGCACGTTGATGTTCGATTCGCTCCAGCCGTAATCGGGCGGCCCTTGCTCGGGGAACCACCAACCGAACTCGGCGCTGACGACGCGCGGATCGACGCCGTCGAACACCCGGGCGCGCATGCGCACTTCCCCGCGCGGACTGCGGATGCGCACCCAGTCGCCATCGGCGATGCCTCGGGCAGCGGCGGCTTCCGGGTGGATTTCCACCAGCGGATCGGGATGGGTCTTGCGCAGGGTCGGCGACTGGCGATGTTCCGAACCGAAGTAATTGAAGATCCGCGTGCCGGTGGTGAGGATCAGCGGATATTGCGCGACGAACGCCGGCTCGCGCGCCGGGCTTTCGGGCGGCTCGACGAAACCGGGCAGCGGGTCGTAGCCCCAGTCGGCATATTGCTGGAGGAAGAGGTCCAGCTTGCCGCTCGCTGACCGGAATCCCTGGCTTTCATGCTTGCGATAGACCGGCTTGTTCTGCAGCCAGGGCATCTGCTTGAACTGCCGCCAGGTGACGCCGGCGGGCGCGAGGATGTAATCGAGCGAGTCCTCGTAGCTTTCCCAGAACTGGTCGGCGAAGCCGAGCTTGCGACCGAGGTCGTTGAGAATGACGTGATCGGAGCGCGCCTCGCCAGCCGGTTCGACCACCTTGTTGCGCGGGAAAACGTAGCCGTGCACTTTCCAGTATTCGGCGACGTTGTCGTGCTCCAGCCAGGTCGCGGCGGGCAGCACGATGTCGGCAAGTTCGGTGGTCGGGGTGCGGAAGATGTCCGTCGCGACGAAGAACTCGATGCGCTTGGCGAGAATCTCGTGTACGCGCCGCGCATTTTCACGCGCCATCAGGCTGTTGCTGGCGAACACCACCAGCGAGCGCACTTGATAAGGGTCGCCTTTCTCGATGGCATCCCAGACCACATGGGGCGTGATGCGGTTGATGGTGGCGCCCAGCCGGTAGCGAGCGGCGCCGAGCATCTTGGCGCGCTGCTGTTCCGGCAAGGCATCGAACAGCGAAAACTTGGCGCGCGGCACGCCGGGCGGAATGCCGAAGATGACATTGCCGCCGGGCACGTCGAGGTTGCCGGTCAGCGCCACCAGATAGATCAGGGCGCGGTCGGCGTCCACGCAATTGACGTTCTGCTCGACGCCGACGCCCCACTGCAATGCCGCCGGCTTGGTGGTCGCATAAAGACGCGCCGCCGCGACGATCTGCGCGGCCGGCACCCAGGTGATGCGTTCGACGACCTCGGGCGGATAGTCTTCCAGGCGCCGGCAGAACGGCTCGAAGCCCGTGGTGTGCCTGGCGACGAAGTCGCGGTCGTACAGGCCTTCCTTGACGATCACATGCAGCATGCCCAGCGCCAGCGCCGAATCGGTGCCCGGCCGCACTTGCAGCCACAGTTCGGCCTTGTCGGTGAGGCGGTTGCGGCGCGGATCGACCACGATCATGCGGGTGCCGGCCTGCATGGTCTTGGCCAGGTTGATGCCCTTGTTCTCGTCCGGATTCGAGATCAGGTGATTGCTGCCCCAGACCAGCACGCACTTCGGGTGATTGTCGTAGTCGACCAGCGGAATTTCCATGCCGAGCGCCTTGCACACGGCGATGCGCGGTAGATAGCACATATGGCCGGGCGTCAGGACGTTCGGCGTGCCGAACAGATTGGCGACCCGATAAAGGAAGCGGTGGAAATCGCGCCCCGTACCATGACCGAACACCACCGATTCGGCACCGGATTCGGCCTTGATGCGATTCAGCCGCTCGGCGACGATGCCGAGCGCCTCATCCCATGACAGTCGCCGCCACTTGCCCTCGCCGCGTGCGCCAGTCCTTTGCATCGGATACAGCAGCCGATCGGGATGGTGTTGCAGCTCGATGGCCGCGTGGGCTTTCTTGCAGGTGTAGCCTTTGCTGATCGGATGTTCCCAGTCGGCGTAGATCTTCGCCGGCTGGCCATCGTCGACGGCGACATACACGCCGCAGCCGCCGTGACCGCAGGCGCGGCAGATGGTCCTGATGCGTTCTTGTGCGTTGTTCATGTCTGCCTCTTCCACTGGCGGGTCGTTCGGGAACGGGGTGGCGCGGCTTAACGCGACTGTAGCGTCGAAGCCAGGTTCGGAGTTTGACCACGCGTGAAATGGCGGTAGTCGGAGCGCGCAAAGCGGCCCGTTCCCCGATGCGGCCGGAGGGGGCGATGGCAAGCGCCTTCGGGAAAACTCAAGCCGAACGAGAGGGGAATTTGGCCGCATACTTGCGTTTATCGGCCTGCCGCGAAAGGAGCAGGATGAGCACTGAAACCTGCTCAGGAGGTGACAGCCGTGATCATCCAGTCCGTCGAACTCGTTGCCCTGCCCAATGCGCCTGCCTACCAGAACAAGATCTACCGGGCCCATCTGGACACCGGCGAGGATATCGATCTTTTCCAGCAACACTGGGACGTGCAACTGCCGCCGGAATCGCTGGTCGGGCTGACGCCCGAGCAGGCCCGCAAGAAGCGCACGGAAAAAATGCTGTCGGTGGCCGCCGGCCACCACTGACCGGACCCGGAAACCGGAAGGGAAGAGGCCCTAGCCCTGAGGGGGCTTGTTGGCGGGGCGCGGCCGGCGCTTGTTACCGCCACCGCCGCCGCCTTTGTTGTCGCCTTTGGGCGGATGTTTTTTCTGCTGGAAATGCCTGCCGCCGCCCCCGGGGGGCAGGCCGACCGGGCCGGGCGTGCTGCCAGGATGGACGCGGTTGCCCGGCGCGAGCTGGATTTCCAGTTCGTTGATTTCATCCCATTGCTCGTCGCTGCGATCGCGCTCGGGAACGGACAACAATTCGCGCAGGCGCCGGCGCGGATCGACGCTTGGCGCTACCAGCGTGGTGACGGCGGGTTGCGGCGGCGTCTGGCCGGCGGCCGCGGCGGGCTCGCTGGCGCCGGATTCGGCGTTTTCCTGAGTATCCTGGGGTTCGTGCTCTTGGGTCATCGGCGGATTATAACCGCAGGCCGGCCATCGGCGCGAGCGTCAGGCGCGGCGGGTCGCCGTGGCGACCGGTCAGCCTGCGGAGCGGGTTTCGAGGTGCTCCCAGCGTTCGAGGCAGGTCAGCAGTTCGGTTTCGATCGCCGCTAGCCGCTCGGCGACGCGATGGGCTTCCTGAGGCTGATCGGCGTGCAAACCAGGTTCCGCCAGGCGCTGCGTCAATTCGGTCTGTTCGGCTTCCAGCAAGGCGATGCGGTCGGGCAGGGCATCCAGTTCGCGTTGCTCTTTCCAGCTCAGCTTGGCCTCCGGGAGGTGTTTCTGCGGCGTCGGCGGGTTCGACGCCGGCTTGGCCACCGCCGGCGCGGGCAGCGCGGCTTCTCTGCGGCAGCGCCGCCAGTCTTCATAGCCGCCCGCATATTCCTTCCAGATGCCGTTGCCCTCGGCGGCGATGGTCTGGGTGACGACGTTGTCGAGGAAAGCGCGGTCGTGGCTGACCAGAAAAATGGTACCCGGGTAGTCCTGCAGCAGTTCCTCGAGCAGCTCCAGCGTTTCGATATCGAGATCGTTGGTCGGTTCGTCGAGCACCAGCACGTTCGCCGGCCGGGCAAACAGGCGCGCCAGCAGCAGGCGGTTGCGTTCGCCGCCCGACAAGGACTTGACCGGCGAGCGTGCGCGCGCCGGCGCGAACAGAAAATCGCCCAGGTAGCCGATGACGTGCTTGCGCTGGCCATTGATCTCCACGTAGTCGGAGCCCGGCGAGATCACGTCGGCCAGCAGGGCTTCGGGGTCGAGCATGGTCCGGAACTGGTCAAAGTAGGCCACTTGCAGCTTCGTGCCCTGGCGCACCGTGCCGCCGTCGGGCGTCAGTTCGCCGAGAATCAGCCTCAGCACGGTGGTCTTGCCGGCGCCGTTGGGACCGATCAGGCCGATGCGGTCGCCGCGCAGAATGCGCACCGAGAAATCGCGGACGATCGGCCGTCCGTCGAAAGCCTTGTGGACGCGAGTCAGTTCGGCGACCAACTGTCCGCTCTTCTCGCCGGCATCGAGAGACAGGCGCGCCGTGCCCATCTGCTCGCGGCGGGCGGCGCGCTCGCGCCGCAGCGCTTCCAGGCGCAGGACGCGACCCTCGTTGCGGGTGCGGCGGGCTTCGACGCCCTTGCGAATCCAGACTTCCTCCTGCGCCAGGAACTTGTCGAACTTGGCGTTCTGGAGCGCTTCGTCCTTGAGCATGTCGGCCTTGCGCGCCTGGTAGTCGGCGAACGATCCGGCAAAGCTGGTCAGCACGCCGCGGTCCAGCTCGACGATGCGCGTTGCCAGGCGATCCAGGAAGCGGCGGTCATGGGTGACGAACAGCAAGCTGAGGCTGCTGGCCAGCAGCAGTTCCTCGAGCCATTCGATGCCCGCGAGATCGAGATGATTGGTCGGTTCGTCGAGCAGCAGCGCCTCCGGTTCGCTGGCCAGTGCCTGGGCCAGCGCCAGCCGCTTCTTCTGGCCACCGGAAAGCGTGCCGACGCGGGCGTCGGCATCGAGACCGATGCGTTCGATCGCCCGTTCCGCCCGCGATGCGCTCGACCAGGCGCCCAGTCCCTCGAGTTCGCGCTGCAGCTGGTCGAGTTGCGCCAGCAGGGCGTCGTGGTCGGCGCCCGGCTCCGCCAGGCGGTGCGATACCGAATGCCAGTCGGCGAGCAGCCGCGTTGCCGCGCCCATGCCGGTCACCACGGCCTCGAAGACGCTCGCGTCGGGATCGAAGCCGGGCTCCTGCCGCACGTAGGCCAGCCGCAGGCCCGGCTGACGCCAGACATCGCCATCGTCGAGGTGGCCGCCGTGCTCCGGTCCGGCGAGCGCGGTCAGCAGCGACGATTTGCCGCTGCCGTTGCGGCCAATCAGCGCTACCCGTTCGCCGGCATCCAACTGGAAGTCGACATGATCGAGCAGCGGCACGTGGCCGAAGGCGAGGCAGGCCTTGTTGAGCGTCAGGAGGGGCATGTCGGGCGTGGCATGGCGTCAGCGGGCGATTCTAACGGGCCGAAACGCGTGGTTGGCACCGCCCGTGCGGGATTTGCTAGGATGAGACTTTTGTCTTCTCCGGGCAATCGACATGAGCCACAAGCACGCCACCCAGCTTCGCAGCATCTTTCACGACCCGATCAGCGCCAACATTCATTGGCGCGAAGTGGAGTCGCTGCTCAATCACCTCGGCGCCAGCATCGAAGCCGCGCATGGTGCGCGCTTCCACGTCAAGCTGAACCGGGCGGAGGCGTTCCTGCACCATCCGCATCACAGCAACGTCTGCGACCGCAATCTGATCAAGCAGTTGCGCGAATTCCTCGCCCACGCCGGCGTCAGCGTCTCGTCCTACGAGAGCCAGCACTCGGGAAGCTAGGCGGCAGCCAATGCCTGTTCGAGGTCGTCGAGCAGATCGGCGACATCCTCGAGGCCGACGGATAGCCGCACCAGACCTTCGCTGATCAGGTGTTCGACGCGTTCTTCCGGCGTGTAGAACGCGTGCGTCATGCTGGCCGGATGCTGGGCCAGACTCTCGGCGTCGCCGAGACTGACGGCGCGGGTGAATAGGCGGAGCGCATTCATGAAGCGCCGGCCGGCATCGATGCCGTCCTTCAGTTCGAAGGCGATCATGCCGCCCGGCTGGGCCATCTGGCGCCGGGCCAGTTCGAGTTGCGGAAACGACGCCAGGCCGGGGTAATGCACGAGGGCCACTTTGCCATGGGCGGCGAGGAACTCGCCGACCGCCTTGGCATTGGCGCAATGACGGTCCATGCGCAGCGACAGGGTTTTGAGTCCGCGCAGGACCAGGAAGGCATCCTGCGAGGACGGTACGGCCCCCGTCATGTCCTTGAGTCCGTGGAAGCGCACCTGGTCGAGCGTTTCCTTGTCGCCGACGATGATGCCGGCCAGCAGGTCGCCATGGCCGCCGAGATACTTGGTGGCCGAATGCAGCACATAGTCGGCGCCCAGTTCCAGCGGCCGCTGCAGATAAGGCGTGCAGTAGGTGTTGTCGACCACGGTGCGGACGCCGTGGCGGCGGGCGATGGCCGAGACGGCGGCGATGTCCACCAGCCGCATGTTGGGATTGGCCGGCGATTCGAAGAACACCACGCGCGTCGCCGGGCCGATGGCGGCGTCGAGACGGGCGGGGTCGGTCAGGTCGATATGCGTGACCTTGACGCCGAACTTGGCCAGTCCGTGGTTGAGAAAGCCGAACGTGCAGCCGTAGAGCGTCTTGTCGGCGATGATTTCGTCGCCCGGCGCCAGCAGGGTCCAGAGCAGCGAGGTGGTGGCGCCCTGGCCGGACGCGGTCGCCAGGGCGGCTTCGCCGCCTTCCAGGTCGGCAACTCGCGCTTCGAGCAGGGCGGTGGTCGGATTGCCGACGCGCGAGTAAACGAAGCCCGCCTGCTCGCCGGCAAAACGCGCGCTGCCGTCCTCGACGGTCGGGAACGCGTAGGTCGAACTCAGGTAAACAGGCGGATTGAGCGAGCCGTGGCCGGCGTAGGGATCGTAGCCCAAGTGAATGGCGCGGGTGTCGAAGCCCGGGCGACGCTGCTTTGATGTACTCATGTCGGATACCTCGGCAACAATGTCATGATCGCGGCACGGTGGTCTCGTGCCGCTCCCTTGGCGAGCGTGTGACGAGCGGCGGAGCCGGGCGTGTGCCGCTCAACCGCCGCCGGCCAGCAACTGCCTGAAGCGGTCGCGACTGACGTGGATGAACAGCGCCTCGCAAGTGGCAGTGACCACGCCATGGGCCCGGATTTCGCCGACCAGGTAGTTCTTGCGTCCCCGGACTTCCTTGACGCGGCCGGTCAGCTCGAGCTCGGTGCACAGCGGTGTCGGTCGCTGCAGGCGGACCGAGATGGTGCCGGTAACGCCCGGTTGGCCGGTCAGGCGCTGGGCGATGCCCAGAAACTGGTCGAACAGGGCGCAAACGAAGCCGCCGTGCACGCAGTTCGGCGGTCCTTCATACTGCCAGCCCAGTGTCGTCCGGCCATGGGCGACATCGCCTTCGATCCAGGTATTGAACGGCGGCGAGATGGGGTTGCACTTGCCGTCGATGGGGTTCAGTTCGTAGCCGAGCCGCGCCGGGGTGCCGTGACGGCCATCCTCGTACGCTTCGAAAGCGAGGCGGCCGAGCAGGTTGGGCGCTTCGGCCAGCCGGTCGGTCTGCGCACGAATGCTGTCGGCAACTGCGCGCAAGGTCGCCGCGTCGCTGGTGGTGGCCACCAGCTTGGCGATCAGTTGACGCGCGGCGTCGGCCGCATCGCGCCGGGCGGCCCAGTCGTCGTTCAGGGGCGCCTTGGTCGTCGGACAATCGTAGGGATCGAAGGTGTCGTCGTTGCTCATGTCGCTGGAAGCATGCGGGTGAAAGTCAGTCGCGGCGGCACGCCGCCGCGACGCCCTTTCAGACTGTGACGGTGTCCGCCACTTCCTGGAACTCGCCGATATGGTTGAAGTTCATGTAGCGGTAGATGTCGGCAGCCTTCTGGTTGACGACATCGACGTACTGCATGTATTCCGCGACGGTCGGCAGCTTGCCGAGCAGCGCCGCGACGGCGGCGAGTTCGGCGGAGCTGAGATAGACGCGGGTGTCGATGCCGAGGCGGTTCGGGAAGTTGCGCGTCGAGGTGGAGACTGCCGTGCTGCCTTTCCTGATCTGCGCCTGGTTGCCCATGCACAGCGAGCAACCGGGCATTTCCATGCGCGCGCCGGATTTGCCGAGCACCGAGTAGTAGCCTTCCTCGTTGAGCATCATGGCATCCATCTTGGTCGGCGGCGCGATCCACAGGCGCGTCGGGATGTCGCTCTTGCCGTCGAGCACCCTGCCCGCGGCGCGGAAGTGGCCGATGTTGGTCATGCAGCTGCCGATGAAGACTTCGTCGACCTTGTCGCCCTGCACGGCGGAAAGCGGCTTGATGTCGTCGGGGTCGTTCGGGCAGGCCAGCAGCGGCTCCTTGATCTCGTTCATGTCGATCTCGATCACGGCTGCGTATTCAGCGTCGGCATCCGGTTGCAGCAGCGTGCCGTTGGCGATCCAGTCCTCCATGGCCTTGATGCGGCGGCCGAGGGTGCGTTCGTCCTCGTAGCCTTCGGCGATCATCCACTTCATCAGCGTGATGTTCGACTTCAGGTACTCGACGATCGGCTCCTTGTTCAGGCGCACGGTACAGCCGGCGGCCGAGCGCTCGGCCGAGGCGTCGGTCAGCTCGAAGGCTTGCTCCACCTTGAGGTCGGGCAGACCCTCGATCTCCAGGATGCGGCCCGAGAAGACGTTCTTCTTGCCTTTTTTCTCGACCGTCAGCAGCCCCTGCTTGATGGCTTGGTAGGGAATCGCGTTGACCATGTCGCGCAGCGTGATGCCGGGCTGCATCCGCCCCTTGAAGCGCACCAGCACCGATTCCGGCATGTCGAGCGGCATGACGCCGGTGGCGGCGGCGAAGGCGACCAGACCCGAACCGGCCGGGAAGGAAATGCCGATCGGGAATCGCGTGTGCGAATCGCCGCCGGTGCCGACGGTGTCGGGCAGCAGGAAACGATTCAGCCACGAGTGGATGATGCCGTCGCCGGGTTTCAGCGAGATGCCGCCGCGCGCGGTGATGAAGCTCGGCAGCGTGCGATGGGTCTTGATGTCGACCAGCTTCGGATAGGCGGCGGTATGGCAGAAGGATTGCATGACCAGGTCGGCCGAAAAGCCGAGGCAGGCGAGGTCTTTCAGTTCGTCGCGGGTCATCGGTCCGGTGGTGTCTTGCGAACCCACCGAGGTCATCTTCGGCTCGCAGTAGGTGCCCGGACGAATTCCTTTGCCAGCAGGCAATCCGCAGGCGCGGCCGACCATCTTCTGCGCCAGCGTGTAGCCCTTGCCGGAATCCTTCGGCGCGACGGGCAGGCGGAACAGGGTGGAGACGGGCAGGCCGAGGAATTCCCTGGCCTTGCTCGTGAGGCCGCGGCCGATGATCAGATTGATGCGGCCGCCGGCGCGCACTTCATCGAGCAGCACTTCGGACTTGTAGTCGAACGTGGCGATGACCTTGCCGGCTTTCTCGATCTTCTTCTCGTAGGGGTAGATATCGATCACGTCGCCCATGGCCATTTGGGAAACGTCGCATTCGATCGGGAAGGCGCCGGCGTCTTCCTGGGTGTTGAAGAAGATCGGCGCGATCTTGCCGCCCAGGCAATAGCCGCCAAACCGCTTGTTCGGCACGAAGGGAATGTCTTCGCCGGTCCACCACAGCACGGAGTTGGTGGCCGACTTGCGCGAGGAGCCGGTGCCGACCACGTCGCCGACGTAGGCGACCGGGTGGCCCCGCTTTTTCAGGTCTTCGATCAGCTGGATCGGGCCGCGTTCGCCCGGCTTCTCGGGCGTGATGCCTTCGCGCGGGTTCTTCAGCATGGCCAGGCCGTGCAGCGGGATGTCCGGGCGGCTCCAGGCGTCGGGCGCCGGCGAGAGGTCGTCGGTGTTGGTCTCGCCGGTGACCTTGAAGACGGTGACGGTGATCTTCTTCGGCACTTCCGGGCGCGAGGTGAACCACTCGGCGTCGGCCCAGCTCTGCAGTACCGCCTTGGCGTTTGCATTGCCGGCCTTGGCCTTGTCGGCGACGTCGTGGAAGGCGTCGAACATCAGCAGCGTGCCCTTGAGGCCGTCGGCGGCGATGGCGCCGACTTCTGCGTCGTCGAGCAGGTCGATCAGCGGCTTGACGTTGTAGCCGCCGAGCATGGTGCCGAGCAGTTCGGTGGCCTTGGCGCGCGACACCAGCTTGCACGGCGTCTCGCCACGGCTGACTTTCGCCAGGAACTCGGCTTTGACCTTGGCCGCGTCGTCCACGCCGGCCGGCACGCGGTGGGTTAGCAGGTCCATCAAGAACGAGGCTTCACCGGTGGGCGGACCCTGGAGCAACTCGACCAGGGCCTGGGTCTGCTGTTTGGTCAGGGGCAGCGGCGGGATGCCGAGGGCGGCACGTTCGGCGACATGGGCACGGTAGGCTTCGAGCATTTGGGTGTCCTCTTGGATGGAATCAGGTGAAGAAACGGTATTGGGCATCGGCCGGGATAGTCATACCCGTCGACCGCGCCCGTTGCAGGAGTTCCCAGTAATAACGGTAGGAAGCGCGGTCGTGCAGCTTCCCCTCCAACTGGATCGGCCCCCAGTCGACCTCCTGGGCGGCGCAAAGAAGGGTGGCGGCGGTATCGACTTCGGCGAAATCGGGACGCATCGCGTCGACGATGGGTTCGATCTGCGCCGGGTGGATGCTCCACATGCGCAGGTAGCCGAAATCCATGCGGGCGCGACGCGCGTCCTCGCGCACGATGGCCGCATCGCGGAACTCGGTCGTCACGTTGTGCGTGGGCACGACACCGTTGCCCAGCGCGGCGGCGGCGATCTCGCACTTGGCGCGCGTGACCAGCGGATGCGCGAACTGTCCGGACGAGCGCATCGCGCCGGCGGGAATCGCGCCATGATGGGCGCTGACGAAATCCATGAGGCCGAAGTCGAGCGATTCGACCCGCGGCAGGGTGGCGATCTGCCACGCCTCGCGCAGCGCGCCGGGCGTTTCGATCAACACGTGGACGGGAATCTCGCGGGTGATGCCGTGGCGCTGGCGGGCCGCATCGAGCGCGGCGATCTGCGCCAAGGCGTCGTCGGCCCGTTCTGATTTGGGCAGCACCAGGTAGGCGAGACGCGAACCGGCGACGCGGATCAGGGTTTCGAGTTCGTCGCGCCAGGCGGCGTGCCTGACATCGTGGATGCGGGCACCGACGCGGTCATGCCTGTTGGCATCGCTCATGACCAGCGTGGCGATCATGTTTGCGTGATCGAGCTCGCCGCCGGCCGGCGCGCCGTCCTCGCAATCGCCGGTGACGTCGAACACCGGGCCGAGCCTGGCCTGGAGCTCGAGGGCCTTCGCGATGGTCTTCTCGCTGCCGGCGTAATGTTCACAGGCGGCCAGCGCCGGAAACGGCCGGCCGCCTGCGTAGAGCACTTCGGAAGGATGAAGTGCCATGGCGCCTTTCGCTCAGGCGAACAGGTGCTTGACGCCGTCGCGCTCTTCGGTGAGTTCCTTGAGCGTGAAGTCCATCTTCTCGCGCGAGAACGCGTCGATGTCGAGGCCCTTGACCACTTCCCACTTGCCGCCGGCGCAGGTGCAGGGCATGCCGTAGATCATGCCTTCCGGTATTCCATACGAGCCGTCGGAGATGACGCCCATGGTCACCCACTTGCCGTTGGTGCCCATGTTCCAGTCGCGCATGTGGTCGATGGCGGCGTTGGCGGCCGAGGCGGCGGACGACAGGCCGCGCGCTTCGATGATGGCGGCGCCGCGCTTACCGACCTTGGGGATGTATTCGTTCTTGTACCAGGCTTCGTCATTGACCAGCGCCGGCGCGGCCTTGCCGGCGACGGTGGCGAAACGGATGTCGGGATACATGGTCGGCGAATGGTTGCCCCAGACGATCATCTTTTCGATGTCGGTCACCGACGACTGGGTGCGCGCGGCCAGTTGCGAAATGGCGCGGTTGTGGTCCAGCCGCATCATCGAAGTGAAGGCGGTCTTCGGCAGGCTCTTCGCGGTGTTCATGGTGATCAGCGCGTTGGTGTTGGCCGGGTTGCCGACGACGATGAGCTTGAGGTCGCGCGCGGCGACTTCGTCGATGGCCTTGCCCTGCTCGGTGAAAATCTTGGCGTTCTCGAGCAGCAGATCCTTGCGCTCCATGCCCGGGCCGCGCGGCTTGGCGCCGACCAGCAGGGCCTGCTGGGCGTCCTTGAAGGCCACCTTGGGATCGGCGGTGCCGATCATGTCGGCCAGCAGCGGGAAGGCGCAGTCCTCCAACTCCATCATCACGCCCTTCAACGCGGCCTGCGCCTTGTCGATCGGCAGCTCCAGCATCTGCAGGATGACGGGCTGGTCCTTGCCCAGCATTTCACCGCTGGCGATGCGGAACAACAGGGCATAACCGATTTGACCGGCGGCGCCGGTGACTGCGACTCTGACGGGGGCTTTGGCCATGGGGGGCTCCTTGCAAGTGAACGTGGTTGAGAGGTGGAAACGCCGGCTCCAAGCATTCCGTCACCGGCCCGATGGTATGCGAAATCTTAGCCGCCTCTTGTGCGCCGTGTCAATAGTTATTAGATAACATATATAAGACATAAGATAGTCTATGGACGAGTCTCGTTGTTTGTGGTTGAATGCAGGCCATGGCGCACGAATCTCCCACGTTCAGTCCGCTCTATCGGCAGATCAAGAGCCTGATCCTTCAGTCTCTGGAAGGCGGTGAATGGCGACCTGGCGAGGTCATTCCCAGCGAGACCGAGTTGGCTGGCCGCTTTGGCGTCAGCCAGGGTACCGTGCGCAAGGCGGTCGATGAACTCGCGGCGGAAAACCTGTTGCTGCGGCGCCAGGGCAAGGGGACTTATGTCGCCTCGCACAACGACCCGCGCGCCTTTTTCCGCTTCCTCCGGCTCGAGGCGCTCAAGGGCGACATCGGCTTGTCGACCAGCGTGCCGCTCGAGTGCTGGCGCGCCAAGGCGGGCATGGAAGCGGCGCGCGTGCTCGGCCTCAAGCTGGCCGATCCGATCGTCATCGTCCGTCGCCTGCTCGAGTTTTCGGGGAAGCCGGTCGTGGTGGACGAGATCTATCTTCCCGGCGACGTCTTCGGCAGCTTGACGCTGGAGATGCTCAAGAATTGGCAAGGGTCGCTCTACAGCCTGTTCGAATCCGAGTTTGGCGTGCGCATGGTGCGCGCCGAGGAACGGCTGCGCGCGGTGGCGGCCGATCGCTCGAGCGCCGAATTGCTCGGCGTGAAGGAAGGCAGTCCGCTGCTGTCGGTGGAGCGGGTCAGTTTCAGTTATGGCGGCAGGGCGGTCGAGTGGCGGCGAGGCTTGTATTCGACTGCCGAGCACTGTTATGTCAATGAGCTGAGCTGATTGGGCAACCCGGCCGGCGCGAAGGAAGTTCCAGCGCGCGACGGTCGATAAGACGTGCTGTTTCAGTAGTTGATAGGTTTTATAATCTTCGCTTGCTGCGTCGTGTCATCAAAGGGAGGCTGAGCATGGCTGAATCGGTCAAGGAAAGACCCAAGCATCTAAATCTATTTGAAATAAAACTGCCGCTGCCGGGTTGGATGTCGATATTGCACCGCGTCAGCGGAGCCGGCCTTTTCCTGATGTTGCCCTTGCTGATCTGGCTGCTCGGCCTGTCGCTGCGCTCGCCGGAGAGCTTCGAGACATTCAAGGCGACGGTGGATCATCCGATCGTCAAGCTGGTCCTGCTGGGACTGCTCTGGGCCTACCTTCATCATTTCTGCATGGGCATCCGCATCCTGCTCATCGATGTTCATGTCGGCGTCGAGAAGGCCCAGGCCCGCGCGTCGGCATTGGCCGTGCTGGTGGTCAGCCTGGCGCTGACGGTCATTCTGGGAGCGAAGCTATGGTGACTCGAACCGTTGTTGGAGCCCATTACGGGCTGAAGGATTGGCTGGCGCAACGCATCACCGCCTCGATCATGGCGTTGTATACCTTGGTGATGGCGGTGCTGCTGCTCGGCCGCGACAGCGGCTACGAAAGCTGGCGCGCGCTCATGGCCGGCGGCGCCGTTCGCTTCTTCACTTTTCTTTTCATCGTCAGCCTCTGCTATCACGCCTGGGTCGGCGTCCGTGACATCTGGATGGACTACGTCAAGCCCGTCTCGATGCGACTGATGCTGCACGTGCTGACACTGCTCGCTCTGGTCGGTTACGCCGGCTGGGCCGTGCAAATCATCTGGAGGCTTTGATCGTGAGCGTTACCGTTCGCACTTTTGACGCGGTGATCGTAGGCGCCGGCGGCGCCGGTCTGCGCGCCGCCATCCAACTGTCGGAATCCGGTTTCAAGACCGCCGTGCTGACCAAGGTCTTTCCAACCCGTTCGCACACGGTGGCGGCACAAGGCGGCGTCGCCGCCAGCCTGGGCAACTCCGAGGAAGATCACTGGCACTGGCATATGTACGACACCGTCAAGGGCTCGGACTGGCTGGGCGACCAGGATGCCATCGAGTTCATGTGCCGCAAGGCCAACGAGTGCGTCATCGAACTCGAGTATTACGGCATGCCGTTCGACCGCACCGATGCCGGCAAGATCTACCAGCGGCCGTTCGGCGGCCACATGTCGAATTTCGGCGAGAAGCCGGTGCGCCGTTCCTGCGCCGCCGCCGACCGCACCGGCCACGCCATGCTGCACGCCATGTACCAGCGCAACGTCAAGGCCAACACCCAGTTCTTCGTCGAGTGGATGGCGCTCGATCTGGTGCGCGATGCCGAAGGCGAAGTGCTCGGCGTGACTGCCATGGACATGGAGACCGGCGAAATCGTCGTCTTCCACGCCAAGGCCACCATCTTCGCGACCGGCGGCGCCGGCCGCATCTTCCACAGTTCGACCAACGCCTTCATCAATACCGGCGACGGCCTGGGCATGGCGGCGCGCGCCGGCATTCCGCTCGAGGACATGGAGTTCTGGCAGTTTCACCCGACCGGCGTGGCCGGCGCCGGCGTGCTGATCACCGAAGGCGTGCGCGGCGAAGGCGGCATCCTGCGCAACGCCCAGGGCGAGCGCTTCATGGAGCGCTACGCGCCCAATGCCAAGGACCTGGCGTCGCGCGACGTGGTGTCGCGTGCCATGGTCACCGAGATCAACGAAGGCCGCGGCTGCGGGCCGAACAAGGACTTCGTGCTGCTCGACATCACGCACCTCGAGCCGGCGACCATCATGAAGCGCTTGCCGGGCATTCGCGAGATCGCCATCCAGTTCGCCGGTGTCGATCCGATCAAGGAGCCGATTCCCGTGGTACCGACCTGCCACTACCAGATGGGCGGTATTCCCACCAACTATCACGGCCAGGTGGTGGTGCCGCAAGGCAACGCCAAAGCAGTGGTGGTGCCGGGCTTCTATGCCGCCGGCGAGTGCGCCTGCGCCTCCGTGCATGGCGCCAACCGCCTGGGCACCAACTCGCTGCTCGACCTGCTGGTGTTCGGCAAGTCGGCGGGAGAAACGGCGGTCGACGAGTTGAAGAAATCCGCCAAGGCGCACAAGCCGCTGCCGCAGGCCGAGATCGACAGGAGCCTCGGGCGCATCGATCGGCTCGATAACCAGAAGGGCGGCGCGAACGTCTACGAGACCCGGTTGGCGATGCAGCGGACCATGCAGAACCACTGCGGCGTGTTTCGCTTTGCCGACAAGCTCAAGGATGGCGTGCGGAAGATTCTCGATGTCGAGAAGGACGTGCGCCGCCTCGAGATCGCCGACAAGTCGAAGGTGTTCAACACCGCTCGGGTCGAGGCGCTGGAACTGGAAAACCTGGTCGAAGTGGCGGTGGCGACCATGATTTCCGCCGAGGCGCGCAAGGAGTCGCGCGGCGCCCACGTACGCGATGACGCGACCGATACGCCCGAGCATCCGGACGGTCGGGATGACGCCCATTGGTTGAAGCACACGCTGTGGTACAAGGAAGGCAATCGCCTCGACTACAAGGCGGTGACCCTGACGCCGCTCTCCGTCGACACCATTGCCCTGAAGAAGCGCGCCTACTGAGGAACCGGACATGACCATGCGCACGCTCCAATTCAAGATCTACCGCTACGATCCGGACAAGGACCAGAAACCTTACATGCAGGACATCGCCGTCGAGGTCGATGCCACCGACCGCAAGCTGCTCGATGCGCTGGTGAAGCTGAAGGCCAAGGATGACTCGATCGCCTTCCGCCGTTCCTGCCGCGAAGGCGTTTGCGGTTCTGACGCGATGAACATCAACGGCAAGAACGGCTTGGCCTGCCTGGCCGACCTGGCCGATTTTCCGGCAGGCAAGCCCATCGTGCTGCGGCCGCTGCCCGGGTTGCCGGTGATTCGCGACCTGATCGTCGACATGACGCAGTTCTTCAAGCAGTACCACTCGATCAAGCCCTATCTCGTCAACAACGATCCGCCGCCCGAGCGCGAGCGACTGCAGTCGCCGGAGGACCGCGAGGAGTTGAACGGCCTTTACGAGTGCATTCTCTGCGCCTGCTGCTCGACATCCTGCCCGTCGTTCTGGTGGAACCCGGACAAGTTCGTCGGCCCAGCGGGTCTGCTGGCCGCCTATCGTTTCCTCGCCGACACGCGCGACCAGGCAACTGGCGAGCGTCTCGACAACCTCGAGGATCCTTACCGGCTGTTTCGCTGTCACACCATCATGAACTGCGTCGATGTCTGCCCCAAAGGATTGAATCCGACCAAGGCCATCGGCAAGATCAAGGACATGATGGTGCGCAGGGCGGTGTAAGCCATGGACGAACAGCGGCGCGCCCGGCGCGAACGTTTGCGTTGGCACTGTCGGCGCGCGCTGCTGGAGCTGGACATCGTTTTCGAACGCTTTTGGCATAATGCTGGCGAGTTGAGCGAAGACGATGAAGCAGTGCTCGAGGATCTGCTAGCGATGGAGGATCACGAGCTTTGGTACCTGGTGAGCGGGCAGGCCGAGACGGACGACCCGCGCACCAAGGGCATGGTCGAGCGGCTGCGTCAGACTTGACGCGGTGGCGGAACCGGTAAACAACGAAGGACGATCTGACAGGGGCTCTTGATATGGACACACAACGCATGGCAACGCTGAACGTCGATGGCAAGGCTGTCGAACTTCCCGTGTATTCCGGCAGCATCGGTCCAGATGTGATCGACGTTCGGCCGCTGTACGGCAAGACCGGCACCTTTACGTTCGATCCGGGCTACATGTCCACCGCGTCGTGCAAGTCGTCGATTACCTATATCGACGGCGACAAGGGCGAGCTGTTCTATCGCGGCTACCCGATCGAGCAATTGGCCGCAAAGTGCAACTTTCTGGAAGTCTGTTATCTGCTCAAGAACGGTGAGTTGCCCAACCAGATGCAGTACGACGACTGGGTTAGCCGCGTCCGCAAGCACACCATGGTGCACGACCAGCTGACCCGCTTTTATAGCGGCTTCCGGCGCGACGCACATCCGATGGCCGTGCTGGTCGGCGTGGTCGGTGGCCTGTCGGCCTTCTATCACGATTCGCTGGATATCAACAATCCGGAGCACCGCATGGTGGCGGCCATTCGCCTGATCGCCAAAATGCCGACCATTGTCGCTATGGCTTATCGCTACAACAGCGGCTCGCCGTTCATGTACCCGAAGAACAGTTACGACTACGCGACCAACTTTCTGTACATGATGTTTGCCAATCCGTGTGAAGACTTCGTCCCGAATCCGGTGCTGTCGCGCGCGCTCGATCGCATTTTGATTCTGCATGCCGACCACGAGCAGAATGCCTCGACCTCGACGGTGCGCCTGGCCGGTTCTTCCGGCGCCAATCCCTTCGCCTGCATCGCTGCCGGCATTGCCTGTCTGTGGGGACCGGCGCACGGCGGCGCCAACGAGGCCTGCCTGAAAAT
>WBZU01000472.1_pt1 | contig 25252 bp, 19 predicted proteins | sample 5204311 | NCBI WGS metagenome assembly WBZU01 (sample SAMN12344359, study PRJNA552823) | activated sludge metagenome | biome: Activated sludge suspended growth; feature: Nitrification reactor; material: Wastewater; isolation source: activated sludge from nitrification reactor of wastewater...
GCGCGATGCCTCCTTTTTCTCCGCCTTCCATTCCTAAGTCAATAATGTGATCGGCAACTTTTATAATATCCAAATTATGTTCAATAATTAATACGGTGCTTCCGTTGGTAATAAAGCGGTACAGCACATCCAACAAAATGCGTATGTCTTCAAAGTGCAAGCCTGTTGATGGTTCATCTAAAATATAAAAAGTTTTACCGGTATCCTTTTTAGATAGTTCGGCTGCTAACTTAATTCGTTGCGCTTCTCCACCACTCAAGGTAGTTGATTGTTGGCCCAAGGTTAAATAGCCCAAACCAACTTCTTTCAACGTTTTAATTTTTTGCAAAATCGAAGGAATGTTTTCAAAAAAATCAACCGCGTCTTCAATGGTCATGTTCAATACATCACTGATTGATTTTCCTTTGTAGCGCACTTCTAGTGTTTCTCGGTTGTAACGCTTGCCCGAACAGGTTTCACATTCAACATATACATCCGGCAAGAAATTCATTTCAATGGTTTTTACACCACCACCTTGGCAAGTTTCACAACGTCCACCTTTCACATTAAACGAAAATCTACCGGCTTTGTAACCGCGTATTTTTGCTTCAGGCAATGCTGCATACAACTTGCGGATATCGGCAAAAACATTTGTATACGTTGCCGGATTGCTGCGCGGTGTGCGACCAATGGGCGACTGATCTATTTCAATTACTTTATCGATGTGTTTCAATCCTTCAATTTTCGAATAAGCAAGTGGTTTTTTATGCGAACGATAAAAATGCTGATTCAAAATAGGATAGAGTGTTTCATTAATCAAGGTCGATTTTCCACTGCCTGAAACACCGGTTACACAAATTAATTTTCCTAACGGAAAACTTACCGTTAGGTTCTTTAAATTATTTCCGCAAGCACCTTTCAATACTAAGGTTTCGCCATTTCCACTTCTGCGTTGTTGAGGTATAGCAATGCTTCGTTCTCCGGTTAAATAATTTGCAGTGATTGAATTGCTTTTTAAAATTTGTTGTGGAGTTCCGGCAGCAACAATTGCTCCTCCATGAATTCCTGCTTTGGGTCCAATATCAAGCACATAATCGGCATTCAAAATCATTTCTTTATCGTGCTCTACCACAATTACCGAGTTTCCAATATCGCGTAAATCCTGCAAGGCTTTAATCAGTTTTTGATTATCGCGTTGATGCAAACCAATGCTCGGTTCATCCAGAATATATAATACACCCACCAATTGTGAACCTATTTGTGTGGCAAGTCGAATACGTTGTGCTTCACCACCCGATAAGGATTGCGAACTTCGGTTGAGCGTTAAATAATCAAGTCCAACATTCAATAAAAAATCAATACGTGTTCTGATTTCTTTAAGTATTTCGGTGGCAATAAAACGGTTTCGCTCAGTCATATTTTCCTCTACCGAACTAAACCATTCTTTTAAATCAGAAATACTAAGGGTAGCAAGTTGTGCAATATTTTTTTGATTAATTTTAAAATGAAGCGATTCTTCTTTTAATCGTGCTCCTTTGCATTGCGGACACACAATTTTATTCATAAAAGCATCAATCCATTTATCAACTGCTTTGGAACTAAGCTCTTCTTGTTGACGAACAATAAAATTAATGATTCCTTCAAAAGCTAGCGAATAACTTGAACTACGTGAATGTTCGCTACGTTTATCCTGATGAGATTTTAAAATTTCTTCGCTGCCATATAAAATTGTGTTAATGGCATCTTCCGAAATTTCTTCAATTGGTGTATTAATATCAAATCCATACTTATCGCCAATGGCTTCAATTTGACTGAAAATCCAGGAGTTTTTATATTCTCCCAAAGGCACAATACCACCTCGTTTGATGCTTTTTTTAGGGTCAGGAATAATTTTAGCTGTATCTATTTCCGAAACAAATCCTAGTCCATTGCATTTGTGACAGGCGCCAAAAGGAGAGTTAAATGAAAATAAATTTGGAGCGGGATCATCGTACGAAATACCTGACGTGGGACACATCAGCATTCGACTGTAATGGCGAATTTCATCGCTATCGAGGTCCATTACCATGATGGCATTTTTTCCCAGTTTCATTGCCAACTTCAACGATTCGGCAATGCGTTGACGTGCTTCGGCTGTTACTTCAATACGATCAATTACAATTTCAATAGTATGTGTTTTGTATCGATCGAGTTGCATGCGCACTTTAAGTTCCTGAACTGTTCCATCAATACGTGCACGCAGGTAACCTTGCTTCAATGTGTTTTCAAAAAGTTCGCGGTAATGTCCTTTACGACCACGCACTACAGGGGCTAAAATGCCAACTTTTTTCCCTTCAAAATTTTCCAAAATCAGTTGAATAATCTGATCGTCGGAATAGCGCACCATTTTTTCACCGGTTACGTACGAAAATGCTTCAGCGGTGCGTGCAAAGAGCAGTCGCATAAAATCATATACTTCAGTGATGGTACCCACCGTGGAGCGTGGATTTTTGTTGGTAGTTTTTTGTTCAATGGAAATAACCGGACTTAGTCCTGAAATTTTATCCACATCCGGCCGCTCTAAATTTCCTAAGAATTGACGGGCATAAATTGAAAAGCTTTCAATATAGCGTCGTTGTCCTTCGGCATAAATAGTATCAAATGCCAGCGACGATTTTCCGCTTCCACTTAGACCCGTAATCACTACCAGTTGATTACGTGGAATAGTTACCGAAAGGTTTTTTAAGTTGTGTACCCTTGCACCAATTACTTCCAGTTGCTCATGGTCAATTACCTCAGTTATTTTTTTTGCCATGTAGAAATTAATTGGTTGAGCCGACCGAATCTGAAAGAGCCGATTCGGTTATATAAAATCGAAGCGAATCTTCGGATGAATAAATATTGTCGTTTGAGAAATGCTTTTCTATGTAATCGTAGTCAGTAAAGCCTTTTTTGGGAAGTAAAATCACGTAGTGTTTATGACTTGCGTTTTGTAAATAATTTTTGCGCAGCCAAGGGTTAAAAATTTTCAAAATTTTGTAATTCGCTTCTTGTGAAATGGCAAAATCTGCTAGGTTGCTAATGCTTGTATCAACGGATAAACGCTGGGTTGGAATGTAGGCATAAACATCTTTTTTACGCAGCTTATAACCATAGTTTTTTGGATGTTCTAAAATTTCTTTTGCAGCCAATATCCTAAATATATAGCGCGCTGTTTCTTGATTGAGTAGCAAGTTATAGTAATTGTTTTGTTTTTGAACTTCCATTTGTTTGCTGATTCCTTCAATGCCCATGTTGTAGGAAGCTGCAGCCAAGGTCCAGTTACCAAGTGTTTTGTATGCCTCTAACAAATACAAGCAGGCTGCTTCAGTTGATTTTTCAACATTGTATCGCTCGTCAACTTGTTCGTTTATTTCGAGGTTGTATTTTTTAGCTGCTGCCTCCATTAGCTGCCAATAACCGGTGGCGCCTGCAGGTGAAATTACGTTAGTTAAATTACTTTCAATAACCGCCAAGTATTTAAAATCGTTGGGGACATTGTATTTTTTTAAGATGGGTTCAATCACAGGAAACCAACGATTGGCTCGTTTATGAATGAGCAAACTTTGTGATTGAAAATAGGTGCTCACCAATAATTCTCGATCCAAACTTTCACGTACATCGAAATTATTCATTGGAACTTTTTCACCAGCAAAAGATAAATTTAAAGGAATGTTTAAAGCAAAAACTTGGTAGCCATTTCTGAACTCATCATTAAAAGATTCATCGTTACTTAGTTTCTTAGCAAAGGTAAATAGCATTACCAGCAAAATAAGAACAATTACAGAAACGGTAGATATTAGATGCTTTTTCATGTTGAAATAAGGAACCTCAAAAGAATGGATTTAACTCTTTTGTTCAGGTTTGTTTTTTAAGGTAGTGCTATACAACAATCCAAATATGGTTAAAAAATAGGCACCAAAAATAATAACACTTAAACTGGTCCAGTTGTTTGAAGTAACTATGTAAATACAAATTAAAAAAGAAACAAATGCGATGCTTCCCAATAAAAGTGCGACTTTGCGATCACTCAATCCGAGATAGGATAAATGATGCGTGGTATGGTCACGTCCACCAACAAAGGGGGATTTTCCTTTTGCCAATCGATTAATAACCACTGTGGTTGTATCAACAATGGGAATAATAAAGATAATGGCGGTTAATAATAATTGTTTACTGGGAGAAAGTAAACCGGCGTTGAACGGTGTATTCCAAAAATAGGTAATTCCAACAGCGGCCAATAAGGCTCCTAAAAATTGACTTCCGGTATCACCCATGTATATTTTTGATGGATGCCAATTGTAAAATAAGAATCCAAGTATTGACGACAATACACCAATTAAGATCATAAAATTAACCGAATCTACTTTCCCAATAAAATAAGCAACAAATAAGGCCGAAACAATAATGAACACCGACACCAGCGAAGTAATTGCATCCATGTTGTCGAGCATATTAATTGAATTCATTATTCCAACAACCCATAAAATAGTGAGTGCATAATTTAAGTAAACGTTGTCGAATAAAGTAATATAGGTACCACTGAAAATTAAGATAAGCGAACAAATAAGTTGGGCTGAAAATTTTAAATACGGTCGTGTATTGTATGCATCATCTGCCAATCCAACAATAAATCCTAGAGAAGAAGCTAGTAAAATTCCTAAAAATTGTTGTTTGTGAAAGATGGTTTTATCTTCCGAAAAAATAGAATAAATTGAAATAGAAAGTAAAAAAATGATGTAAAAAGAAATTCCTCCAAAAGCAGGTTTAGACTTTGTTTCCCAACGAACCATACTTTCGTCAACATGGCGCATACCTAAATTTTTTGAGAATTTAAGAAAGAGCCTGTTTATAAGAATAGAAAACACAAGCGAAACACAAAAAAAGAGAATATATAATGTTGTAGTTGATGTTGATAGTAGCATAATCAGGTTTGAAAATAAGTAGTTTCAACCATTAAAACAAGCTTTTAAATTCAGAAAAAGGTTGACCTTCCTGATCTTTTTCTGATAAAACAGGATCAGTAATACCCCAGTTAATTCCCAACTCCTTGTCGTTCCATAAAATAACTCCTTCTGAAGCCTTGTTGTAGTAACGGGTGCATTTGTAAAAAAATATTGTATTGTTTTCGAGCGTCAAAAATCCATGAGCAAAGCCCGGCGGCACATATAGACAAGTTTTATTTTTTTCGTTCAATTCTTTGGCGAAATGTTTTCCATAAGTAGCTGAATTTTTACGAATATCAACTACCACATCCAATACTGCACCTTTAATAACACGAACCAATTTGCCTTGTGCATGTGGTGGGTTTTGAAAATGCAATCCGCGTAAAACTCCTTTTTGTGATAAGGATTGGTTGTCTTGCACAAAGGGCAAATTTAATCCCAACTTCGCAAAAGCAGCTTCATTGTAGCTTTCGTAAAAATAGCCACGTTCATCTTCAAACACATTGGGTTGTATTACCAATAAATCGGGAATATCAGTTTCAATAGCGATAGCCATAGGCTGCGTTCGTTTTACGTTTAAATATTTTTTTATACCATGGTTTAGGCTTGCTCCTTGAATCATCGTCGTAATAACCATATCCATATCCATAACCATATCCATAACCATATCCATAACCCGGATGTATTGAATCAACACCGTTGAGTATAATGGATAAGTTTTTAATGTTGTGTTCTTTTACAATGTTATTTACATTCTCAAAGAAAAAGCGTTTAGAATAATTTGAACGGAAAATAAAAATAGGGTAATCGGCCCGCTTCAAGTTATTTAATCCATCCGATACAATACCAACGGGAGGATTATCGATAATAACTGCATCGTAAGATTTTTTTAATTCATCAATTACCTCTTCCATGCGCTTGGTGAGTATTAACTCCGAAGGATTAGGAGGAATTGGTCCTGCTGTAATAAAATCCAGATTTTTAAGTGAGCTGTGCTGAATACACTCTTCAAAAGAAGTTTTACCAATTAATATAGTACTCATTCCCTTGTCGTTGGAAGTATTAAATCCGATGTGGATTTTAGGCTTACGCATGTCAAGGTCAATAATAATAACTTTTTTACCTGCATAGGCAATAATACCTCCCAGGTTAATGGATACAAAGGTTTTACCTTCACCCGATATTGAAGAAGTAACTGAAATAACTTTCGGACCAAGTGAATCTGAAATAAATTGCATATTGGTTCGTACCGATCTAAAAGCTTCGGCAATACTAGATTTGGGATTCTGATCAACCAATAACTGTGAAATAGGAACTTCTTTTTTGTATTTTGGAATCAATCCCAAAATAGCCGCATCGGTGTATTTCATAATGTCGGCAGTAGAAGTCACATTGTTGTGCATAATGTAACGAATCACAATCAAGCTTAACGATGCTAAGGTAGCCAGCACAAAGGCAATACCCAATATCATGTTGTTATTTGGAAAAACCGGAAAAGAAGGAACATCCGAATTTTCTAAAATTACATTTTGCGAAACATAACCTGCATTCGAAATCGAATATTCAGCTTTCTTGTCCAACAAAAGCGTATAAAATTTTTCATTAATTGAATACAAGCGTGTTAATCGGGCATATTCAACTTCCTTGGGTGGTAGCGATGAAAATTTTTTCTCCGATTCATCGATTCTATATTTTAAATTTTGTTGCTTAAAGTCTAACTTATCTTGAATGGTTTTAATACCATTGTACAATTGCTTGCGTTTTTCTTCAATTTGATCGTCAATAATTTTAATCTGATTATTACTGTTTGTAGCATCGTACAAGGTTAGTTCACGTTTCGATAATAAATCTTCCAACGGCTTAATTAAATAAGCAAATGTGTTGGCATAAGGTGTTCCGGCAAGGATTGCTAATAAGTGATATACATCAGGATCTTTATCACGGGCAAGTGCTTTAGCTACTTCATCAATAACAGCTTTGTCTAAATTTAAGTTGAGTGTTTCAATTTCAAAATCACTCATTTGCTTTATATAAGTCTGTGAAAAACGTTCCGGATCGGATAATTTATTTTCGAGTCTGAATTCTTGAATTTTATTTTCTGTAGTACTCAATTGCTGATAAACTGCATCGAGTTGTTTGTCGATAAAGCCTAGAATTTTAGTAGAACTTTGCGCTTTTCGTTCTACATCGTAAGTAATAAATTCAGAAGCAATGGTGTTGGCAATATCGCTGCACTTGCGTGGATTGTTGTCTTTTACGGTAATACGAATAGTATTTGCATCTGCACTCAGTAATTTTACATTTAAATTAGGGCTATAAACAGCTGCAATATTTTCGGGATTATTAATTACAAAGTATTGTATAACCTTGTTTACGATATTCTTATTTGAAACAACTTTTTTAAAATCAATAATTTTTACTCTAAAATCAACTTCGGGCAATTTGTTCCATACATTGGTTTTGTAATGTTGGGTAATTTTTTCTCCGGTAGCGGCTGCTAAATATGAAATTTCAACTTCCGAATAAGATACAAAATCAATAAAGAAGGGCCTTCCGTAAACTGCATCGTCTTTTACATAAACTTCAATTACATAGCCACTCGATACATAGTTTTCGTAAGTTTTAAAGGTTCCTTTGTTGTAATATGAAATTTGAAGCGGAAGTTTTGCAAGCGCCCTGTTTAAAAATACTTTCGAGCGCAACAATTCTATTTTGCTGTCAATTTTTTCTTGCGGTTCAAGAGGATTTGAAACGTTTAAAATGGTACTGGCAGTGTTTTCCTGATTAATTTGTATAACCGCAGAGGTTTGATATTCTTCGGTGGAATACCGCACAAATAAGTAGGCCGAGATGAGCGCAATGATAAAAAACACCAATGCCCATGATAAACTTCTTTTTGTAATAAAAAGAAATAAACTCAGGTCAAATTCTTCCTGTATGGTAGAGTTTTTCTTTATCACTGGAACGTTCTAGAAAAAGTAATGATAATTAGTATGCTTGAGAGTAAACTCACATAAGGAGCTATTTCGGCAACTAAGCTTTTTCCAATACGAGGTACAGGTTCAACATAAATTATGTCGTTTGATTGAAGCGTCATTCCTGCCTTTTTAATTCCTTCAATGGTACTTAAATCAAATAAAAATACTTGCGGGTTTTTTAATTCACCTCGAAGTAATTTAATCTTATACGCTTTTCCGTCATTGGTAATTCCGCCTGCAGTGGCCAAAGCCTGCAACACATTGGTTTCGTCGTTTGCCAACAACACAATATTTGCCTTATCTGAATTACCGGTAAAAACAAATACTTTTTTATTGGTAATTTTTAGAATTATAAAGGGTTTTACATAATAATCCGCATATTTTTCTTCTAATAAAAATTCTGCTTGTCTCAAGGTCAATCCGGCTATCTGTATTCTACCTAACATGGGTAATTTTACTTTTCCATCAAATTCAACCACATAATCGAGCGATTGATTAATGTTTACCGAGTTACTAGCAATATTTAAAGAAGTTAAATCGATTAGCTTAAAACCATCGTTGGTAAATATTCTAAAATCAATATTATCGTTAGGTTGAATCCTATATTCGGGCGAGATTGAATCTTGCGGGATATCAAACTTAAAATCTTTTGGGGTTTTCATCATAATATTGGGTCTCAATAATCTACATGACGAAAGTGTAACTAACAGAATAACAACAACAAACAATCCTTTTTTCATTTTCTACTTGAATTAACGGGCGCAAAATTATCAAAATATAATTAAACCCCTTAATTTTTAGTTAAATGAAAGACTAAATCCGATAGTCTGACAGAGATTGAAGGTAACTGGTTCGCATATCGTTCACCAATCGGGTAAAATGGAATTTATTTTTAACATGTTCCCAGCCTTTTTCAGCCATCGATGCACGCAATGCATCATCGTTTACCAACCGAAGCAAATTTTCAGCATAGGGCATCAATTCATTATTTTTACTTAACAAAGCAGTTTGCCCGGGTATAACTACATTTTCAATTCCGCCAACATTGGTCGAAACAATGGGTTTATTGGCAGCCTGAGCCTCAATTAAGCTAACCGGAGTTCCTTCGTCGAAGCTGGTAAGGGCAATTATGTCGGAGCCGGCGCAAACTACATCAATGTCTTTTAACCAGGAGGTAAAAGTGATGAGTTTAAATTCTTTAGCATCGCCATCCGTAAATTCAAGTTGCAAGTGTTTCGCTTTTTCTTCAATCGATTTTCGCTCCGCACCATCACCTACAATAAGAATTCGAATTTTTTTAGAAGTATGTTGCCGCACATAATGAATGGCTTCCAAAAATAATGCATGATTTTTAATCATCACCAATCGGCCAATAATTGAAATAACCAATTCGTCCTCTTTTATTCCGTAGCGTTTTCTAAAATTACTTCTTTTTTCAGCCTGATTATCCTGGAATTTTTGTAAATCAAAGCCCAATGGAATAATTAATAATTTATCGGCGGTAAAAATTTGATGTTGATCAACCAGTTCATTTGCTTGCTTTTGACTGATAGCAATTACTTTACTGCTTTTTTTTGCTAGATATTGTTCCACCACTTTATAAAAAGCAGTCTTTAATTTTCCAAAATAAAACGAATTAAAAATATGCCCATGAAAAGTATGATAAATTACCGGCACTCCACAGGATATAGCTGCCAAACGTCCCAAGGCACCGGCTTTTGCGGCATGAGTATGTACAATATCAGGTTTAAATTCGCGGATAATTTGCTTTAGTTTTTTATACGCTCTATAATCGTTCAACAAATTAATTTCACGGCGCATTTCAGGAAGTATCATTGGTTTTAAACCAAGATTCTCAACAATGTATTCCGATCCTTCTTCACTTTCGTCTTTAGTTCCACCCACCAACAAGGTTTCAAATTCGGGTGCCAAGTATTTACTTAAATAGGCCACATTGTAAGTTGGACCTCCCAAGTTGAAACGATTGGTTATTCTTAAAATTCGGGGCATTTTATACTTTTACTTTATATATTTTTTATACCAGTTTTGAAATACTATCAAGGCCCAAATACGCGCCACACTATCGCCCGGATTTGATGAGGCTAATTTCTCTTTCAATAGGCTCACTTCAGCAGGATTAATTAATTTTTGCTCTTCCAAATAATTCACATCCAATAATTCATCAATGGTACTTTTTAATTCGGTTCTGAACCAAGTTAGCAAAGGTACTTCAAATCCTTGCTTATTGCGGGTGTACAATTCATCCGGTAAATAGGAACGAAAAGCATCTTTCACAATTTTTTTTCGTTGATGTTTATCAATTTTGAATTGTTCGGGCAGTGTAAATGCGAAATCTACAACGTTGTAATCTAAAAAAGGAGTGCGTACTTCCAAACTGTTTGCCATGCTCATTAAATCAACCTTGGTAAGCATGTCATTTACGAGCACCAGTTCCATATCGCTCAATAAAATTGAATTCATCGTATCCTTCACATGACGTAGGATATACGATTTTCGCTTTTCCGCTTCATCGGTTGGAAAGTTGGATTGCACCGTAGGATGTAAAAGGTTAAAACTTTCGTTCCCACTGGTAAATCCTGCCCAACGCCAATATCTTTCGGCAGGCGATAAGTTAAGTCCTTCGCTGTATTTCTCTAATTTACGAGCATTATTTCCCAGCTTCGAATTGCGCGATTTTGGTAAGGCCTTCCAAAGCCACTGGCTATGCTTTAGTGCCGTATTTAGGGTACTCTGTTGAGCGGAATTAAAAGCTGCGTAGTGTTTATTATAGCCGGCAAAGAGCTCATCAGCTCCGTCTCCCGAAAGCGCAACAGTAACTTTTTTGCGAGTTTCTTTACTCAATATATATACAGCCAAAGCCGACGAATCAGCGAATGGTTCGTCGAGGTAATCCAAGGCGCCTTGCAAATGTTCAAATAGGTCGGAATTGCTCAACGAAAATACACTGTGATTGGTAGCATATTTTTTTGCTACTAAAAGCGCATAGTGTGTTTCGTCAAATAATGGCTCATCTTTAAATCCAATTGAAAATGTAGCGAGGTGCTTGGTTTGCTTTGCTGCCAATGCAGTAATTACCGACGAATCTATTCCGCCGCTTAAGAAGCAACCTAACGGAACGTCTGATATCATTCGCAAGCGTACCGATTCTTCCATGAGTTGAACCAGTGTCTTTTTAGCTTTTTCATAATCGTTTACTTGGGACGAAGTTGCTGAGCGATCTTCAATATGATAATAAACTTGATTTTGTAGTTGATTGTGCTTTAGAAAAAAATAGGAGCCGGGTGCTAATTTTTTAACTTGCTTGAAAATACTATGTGGTGCAGGTATATAGTTAAGATGCAAATAGTGTTGCAAAGAAACTGTATCAATTTCTTTTGGAATATTTAGCTTTAAGAGTGCTTTTAATTCGGAAGCAAAAACAAAATTTTCAGCATCGTAATAATACACTAGCGGCTTTACACCCATTCGGTCGCGAGCAACAAAAAGCGTATTTTCATTTCGATCATATATGGCGAGCGCAAAAAATCCATTTACCTTTTTAAGGCAGTCAGGACCTTCTTCAATATAAAGTTGTAACAAAACTTCAGTATCGCTATGCGAGCGAAAATTAAATCCTTTATCCTGCAAGTGTTTTCGATGCTCGAGGTAATTGAAAAACTCTCCATTAAAAATTAGGGTAAATCGTCCTGAACTATCGGTGAATGGTTGTGCTCCATCGTTACTGGTATCAATAATTGAAAGTCGCGTATGTCCTAAGGCTACTTGCTTGTGCGCAAATACACCTTGCCCGTCAGGGCCGCGCTTGCTCAAACTTTGAACAGCCTTTAAAAATTGGTCATTATTTTGGGCTTCTTCTTTAAAGCTATAAGCACCAACGATTCCGCACATGTATTAACTATTATTTAGCGAAAGTAAGGATTTCACCAACGCTTCTGATTTTTATTCTACGAATGAAACTGAAAAGCTACTTAGTGTTTGGCTAAATTCATCGCCAAATTTTCGCAAGCTAAATCCAGCAAATGGTACACTTTTTCAAAACCTTCTTCACCACCGAAGTATGGGTCAGGTACTTCTAAATCGGTACGTGGATACAGTTCATTTAAAATTAGGTTCACCTTTTTTTTATGTTCCGTGCTGCGTGCCATCCCAATTACATTTTTATAATTGGATGTATCCATCACATAAATCAAATCAAATTTTTCAAAGTCGCTTTGTGTAAATTGACGCGCCACCAGTGATGAAATATCAACTTGGTGTTTTAATCCATTTGCAATGCTTCTGCTATCGGGATGCTGACCTACGTGGTTAGCAATTGTTCCGGCTGAATCAACCAGAGCATTCAGTTTGTACTTCTCAATTTTTTGGCGCATAATACCTTCCGCTAAAGGCGAGCGGCAAATGTTTCCAAGGCATACCATGAGTATTTTAAGTTGCATGTTTGTTGGCGGATAAATGCAAAAAGAGTTAATAAGATTTCGCTTATTAACTCTTTTAACAATGAGTTAGTTGGAATTAAATTACACTGATTTTTTTCTCTAATTCAGTGATATAAGTTTTAAAACGTTTATCGGTATCAATTAAATTATTTACCGTACGACATGCATGTAAAACAGTTGCATGGTCTTTATTTCCACACTGCATTCCAATGCTAGCCAAAGATGATTTGGTCATACTTTTTGAAAAGTACATAGCAATTTGTCGTGCCTGTACAACTTCGCGTTTGCGGGTTTTTGATTTTAATAATTCAATTGGTAAATCAAAATAATCGGAAACTACTTTTTGTATATAGTCAATTGAAACTTCGCGTGCGGTATTTTTCACAAACTTGTCAATCATTGATTTGGCAAGTTCAAGTGTAATTGCTTTTTTGTTCATGCTTGATTGAGCAAGCAACGAAATTAAAGCTCCTTCAAGTTCACGTATATTGGTAGTAATGCTATAAGCAAGGTATTCAATAACTTCCTTTGGCATGTCAATACCATCGGCATAGATTTTCTTTTCCAAAATAGCGATACGTGTTTCCAAATCAGGCGATTGTAAATCGGCTGATAATCCCCACTTAAAGCGTGAAAGTAAGCGTTGTTCCACACCTTGCATTTCAACCGGCGGTTTGTCGGAGGTAAGAACAATTTGTTTTCCGTTTTGATGCAAGTGATTAAATATGTGGAAGAAAATATCCTGGGTTCTTTCCTTGCCGGCGAAGAATTGTACGTCGTCAATAATCAACACATCTATCATTTGATAAAAGTGTATAAAATCATTTTGATCGTTGTTGCGCACTGAGTCAATGTATTGATTCATGAACTTCTCAGCAGTAACATACAATACTGTTTTATTGGGATGACGATTTTTAATTTCAATACCGATTGCCTGAGCGAGGTGGGTTTTACCCAAACCAACTGCACTATATATAAGGAGTGGATTAAAGGAAGTACCTCCCGGTTTTTCGGCAACGGCATATCCGGCCGAACGAGCTAAGCGGTTACATTCTCCTTCTACAAAATTTTCGAAGGAATAGTTTGCATTTAATTGCGATTGTACATCTACCTTTTTTAGACCCGGAATAATAAATGGATTACGGATTTCCTTATTGCTGATATCCAACGGCATAGTAACCGGCGAATTAACTAGGGCTTTTTTATTGCTGGTTGGAATTTTAATAGAATAGGGTTTTGCATTGGCAAATGAATTTTCCATTACAATACTATATTCTAATCTGCCTTCAGTACCTAATTCTTTTTTAACCGTTTTTTTAAGTAAGGTAATGTAATGTTCTTCGAGCCATTCGTAAAAAAATTGACTGGGCACTTGAATGGTTAATACATTAGAAGTAAGCTTTAGCGGTTTTATTGGTTCGAACCAGGTTTTGAAACTTTGTGCACTTACGTTGTCTTTAATTATACTCAGACAATTTTCCCATACCTTTTCAAAACTTTTATCCATAATACTAATACTGTTTTTGGGTGATATAATGTGGTTTACTTAGTCAATTTTTCGAGTGGCTAAATTGCAATTAAAATTTGAGTGCGCAAATATTTTTTAATAAAAAAGTTTATAAAAAAATTACTTAGGTATTGACTTTTTCAAATTTTTAATTCTGTTGTATTATCAAGGGTTTTAGCGATTTTACTTTAAGACGTATTTCCTTCGGAATAAAAAAATTTTTCGCAAAAAAAAATTTCACTAAATTTTCAAATGGGTAGTTTGAATTCAAAAAAAAAATTATATCTGAGGAGGAAATTCCGATAAATTTAAACTGCTTCCTTCTACTTTTTTCTTTTTTGAATTACGTTCAACTACGAATGTAATTTTCCCAAGTTTTATTCCTGCCCAGCCCACTTGTGCTACCAACACTTTTTTTCCATCGCGGTTTCTGTATTCCATTGGCTTGTCTAAAAAAGTATGCGTATGTCCGCCAATTATTAAATCAATATTTCTTGATTCTTTTGCCAACACTACATCACTCACCTTTTTGCTTTCATAGCTAAATCCTAAATGCGATAAGCAAATTACAATGTCGCAGTGTTTTTCATTTTTAAGTAAAATACTCATTTCTGCAGCTTTAACCAAGGGATCCTGATAACGCGTATTTTCATACATGCGTTTATCCACAAGTCCATCCAGTTCTATTCCAATCCCAAAAACCCCAATACGAATTCCATCTTTTTCAAAAATTTTATAGGCTTGGGTTTTACCGTTCATGTCGGTATCGCTAAAATCATAGTTTGCACAAAGTAGTGGAAAATTCGCATTGTGCAATTGATTTACGATTCCTTTTATTCCATTATCGAAATCGTGGTTGCCGATTGCACTAGCATCGTAACCCATTTTACTCATTAATTTTAATTCGAGCTCTCCTCCAAATTTATTGAAATAGGGTGTACCTTGATAAATATCGCCTGCATCCAACAGTAATACATTGGGTTCTTGATTTCGTATTTCTTCAATCAATGCAGCTCTACGTGCTACTCCTCCCAAACCTGCATACTTAGGGTCATTCATTGGAAATGGATCAACGTGACTGTGTACATCGTTGGTATGAAGTATTACAATTTTTACCTGCTCTCGCTTTGCAAAAACTTCTGCAGGAAGCATGGATAAACTAGCTGCACCAATGCTTCCATACAAGGATTTTTTTAAAAAATCGCGTCTATTTTTTATACGAAATTCTTCCATCTAACTGTGGTTTTAAGGTGTTTCCTTTTTTGTTTTCTTCTTGCATATATTCAATAATGCAATCTCTTATTTTATGGTGCAAGGTATCTACCTTTTCAGGAGATTTAAAAAAATACATTTTATCACCACCATTTGATAAATAATCGGAGGTTACTACTCTGTAATTTTTTGTTTCATTCAACTCCACACCTCCAATCTTAACTTGCGGAGGCAACGAATCTTGCAATACAACACGGGCTCCGGCTATTGGCATTCCTCGGCTGTTTGAAATGGCTTGAAACAATTGCTTGGTTTTTTTTCCGCTAAGGGTAAGTACCACCAATTCATTTTCAAAGGGCATCAACTCAAACACCTTGCTCATCAAAATATCACCTTTGGGCAAAGCCGATCGCAATCCACCATTGTTCAACAAACATATATCTACCGGAGCAAGTTGTTGCTCTTTGCAATAATCATTGGCTTTTTTTAGCACCATGTCGCAAGTAATGTTTCCAAGTTTACCTTCCGGTAAATCTTTTTCGGCATTGCTTTCAGAAATAATCAATACTTGATTCATTTCTTTATCCATGCTACTTTTATAAGGCTCAATAATTTTTTCAATTTCAACATTACTTTTAGAGCTAGTGTTAAGCTGAACCGATGATGGTTCAACTTTGGTTACTTTAGTTGGACTGCTGCATGCAGTTAACAATAAAATCGATGCGCTAAATCGGAGTAAAAGAGAGGTTTTTGTCATAATAAAAATGCAAGTGCTGTTCTTTTTTTGAGCCTTACAAGTTTAGCTATTTTTGAGCATATTCGCTAAGATTTTTATTTTTATTTTCGGTTAGATACTACCTTTCATTACTTTTATCCAAATCAATTTTTGATCATTTTTTTTTACCTATAATTCAATCAGATGTTTACATCCACAACACAAATTCGCGTGCGATATGCCGAAACCGATAAAATGGGTTATGTTTATTACGGAAACTATGCTCAATACTATGAAGTGGGAAGGGTAGAAGGATTGCGCGATTTGGGATTAAGTTACCGAGCCATGGAAGAGGAAGGCGTAATGTTACCCGTGATGGAATATCAAATAAAGTACTTTAAACCGGCTTATTACGACGATTTACTTACCATTAAAACTACTATAGTTGAATTAAAAGGAGCACGGATTTATTTCGAATACGAAACCCTCAATCAACAAGGCGAATTGCTTAATAAAGGTACTACTACTTTGGTTTTTGTTTCGGCAGCAACCAACAAACCTTGTGCTCCTCCAGATTGGTTTATGCAAAAGTTGGAAGCACAAAAGTGATAGTTTCACTCTTAGTAAATTATACTTCTTATTTTTTTGAACGTGGATGAAATTGCAAAATAGCATCACGCAAATACTCTCTGTCTAAATGTGTATAAATTTCGGTGGTAGTAATGCTTTCATGTCCCAACATATCTTGCACAGCACGTAAATCAGCGCCTCCATCAATAAGGTGAGTAGCAAAGGAATGACGAAAAGTATGTGGACTGATGTTTTTTTTCAAATTAATTTTAATAGCAAGTTGTTTAATAATCGTAAACACCATCACACGAGTTAGCTTTTTTCCGCGTTGATTTAAAAATAGGGTATCGCTGTCGTTTTTATCGGGATTTAGTTTCGAACGATAGGAACGCAGATATAGATCTATCTGTTTTAAAGCAACTTTTCCAATAGGTATAATTCGCTCCTTGTTTCCTTTACCTACTACTTTTAAAAATCCTTCTTTGGCAAATACATTCGAAATTTTAAGATTCACCAATTCACTTACACGCAATCCAGAACTATATAATGTTTCGAGCATGGCTTTGTTGCGCACACCTTCGTTTTTACTTAAGTCAATGGCATCAATAATTCCATTAATTTCTTCAATGCTCATCACTTCCGGCAGCTTTCTTCCCAGTCGTGGAGCTTCTAATAATAACGTAGGATCTTCATCGGTGATACTTTCTACCAGTAAGTACTTATAAAATGATTTGATTCCCGAAATCACCCTTGCTTGTGTTCTTGCGCTCATGCCAAGTTCGTTGGTCCAAACCAAAAATGCGCGCAAATGTTTTAATTGTATCTGTTTGGGTGAAAGTTCTAAGTTGGCCGACTCAAGGTACTGAACAAACTTTTCCAAATCGTGAGCGTAGGCTTCAATAGAATTGCCTGCCAGCGATCGTTCGAGTTTTAAATAAGATTCAAATCCTTTGAGGTAACTTTTCCAGTTCATGATAATAGCTTGGTGATGATTCAATTAATTTTACAGAAGCTGTATTTACAGATGCGATAAAAGTATATTTTTATACCAAAATAAGCCTTATGCATTTTGTAATTATTAATGGCCCCAACTTAAATTTGTTGGGTCAGCGCGAAAAAGATATTTACGGAAATCAAACTTTTGAAAGCTATTACGAGCAGTTAAAAGCAGTTTTTTCGGAACACCGTATCGATTATTTTCAAAGCAATGTGGAGGGCGAACTAATTAATTTTATTCAATCGGTTGGATTTTCAACAGATGGTATTTTATTAAATGCAGGAGGTTATACACATACTTCGGTTGCCATTGGTGATGCTGTTAAAGCAATATCAACACCAGTGGTAGAAGTTCACATTAGCAATATTTATGCACGCGAATCATTCCGTCATACTTCTTTTATTTCGCCCAATGCAAAGGGAAGTATTATTGGGATGGGACTCAATGGCTACCGCTTAGCAATTGAAAGCTTTTTATTATAGCCGTATTCCGATTACCATTACATCATCTGTTTGATTTTTTTCGCCTTTCCAAGTTGCAAGATTTTTTTCGAGCGCCGCTTTTTGAAAAGTTCCTTCCAGGTGGCTTATTTCTAATAGTAAATCAACAAAGCGCTTTTTCATAAACTTACGGTTTTCGCCTCCACCAAACTGATCGAGGTATCCATCAGAAAACAAATAAATCATGTCTTCTTTTTGGTACGAAAAACTATGGTTCTCAAATCGCTTATCGGTAACTTCGTAATCACCTATTGAAAAAAATTCACCCTTCACTTCTGTAGCTTTATTTTTACTGATATGGATAAGCGACTGCTGTGAACTTGCAAAATGAATTTCTTTTTTATCAGCGTTTATTTTGCAGATTGAAATGGCCATACCATCCTTACGTTCTTTTTCAGCACCACCTTGATTAAGCGTGCTGATGATTCCCTCATCCAAGGCATATAATATACTGTTGGGAGTATAAATTTGATTCAACAAAATTATCTCTCGCAACAATGCGTTTCCAATCATGCTCATCAATGCGCCTGGAACTCCGTGACCTGTGCAATCGGCAGCAACAATAATCATCGAATTGTCGACGTGTGTATACCAATAAAAATCGCCGCTTACCACTTCTCTCGGTTTATACAATATGAATACATCCGATAAACTTTTCTTCAATTCATTCATGTCGGGTAAAATCGCATCCTGAATTTTTTGGGCATAATTAATACTGTCCTGAATATCTTTATTCTTAGCACGAATAATTTTGTTTTGCGATTCCACCAAACTTTTTTCCTGACTCAACTCTTTCGTTTTGTTATCAACCATACGCTGTAGTTCATCGCGTTGTCGTTTTAATTGTTTGGCTCTGATGTTTACATAGGTAAGTGTAAGCAAAACCAGCAAACTTAGTAGGAGGGTCCAAAACCACCAGCTTTTCCAGAGTGGTGCAGCAATGGTAAAGGAAACTACAACAGGTTCGGCGTTCCACAATCCATCGTTGTTGCAAGCCATTAATTTAAATGAGTAATTCCCATCTTTTAAATTCGCATAATGCGCTACCGGCAAATTATCAGCATATTGCCACTCATTGTCGCGACCTAGCAACATGTATTTAAATTTCACCTCTTCCGATTTTTTAAAGCTCAAGGCTTCAAATTCAAATGAAATTGAATAAGTGCCGAAGGGTAAAGTGAGGTAGGAGTTTATATCTTTTTTTTCGTTGAATACTTTAAAGGCAGTAATTTTTGGCTTGGCTTCTATTTTATTGCTGCTATAAGCAGAATACAAATAACATAAAGCACCCTTATCTGTTCCAAACCATACATTACCTTCCCGATCTAAATGCATAGCATTTGTGTTAAACTGATTATCGCCGAACAAATCCTTGCCAGCAAAAGTTTTTAGGTTTTGCCGGATAGGATTATACTTGGTTAAGTAGTTTTTTTGTGTTACCCATAAATTATTGTCGCGGTCGCAAAGTATGCCATAGCAATAGTTTGAAATTAGGGCATCTGCCGTTGTAATCACCACTTTGGGAGTAATCGAGATATTAGCAAAACCATTGCCGAAAGTAGCAGTCCAAATATTCCCATTCTTATCCTCACAAAACGAATTAAAATCATAAACACTAATACCGAGATTACCTGTTTGTTCAGTAATTTTTGATTTCTCAAAATAGTTTAATGCTGCTGCATGTGTTGCAAACCACACCCTACCTTTTGAATCGCCGAAGGTTTGAAATACATAGTTGTGTCCCAATCCATTTTTGGTTGAAAACTGATTAAAGGTTCCATTGTATTTATAAACTCCGGAAAGAGTAGTACTAATCCAAATGTTGTCGAACTTATCTGCCGAAATTGAATTAATATAATCGCCATTTAAATTGGGTAAATCATTCATAGTAACCGAACGCTGGGTGCTCACATCTACCAAACCAATTCCTTTATCGGCAGTTCCATACCATAATTTTTTATTTTTTTCGTCTAGGTACAAACAAGTAACGGCATTGCTCACAAGACCTTTTTCAGTTGTGAATTTTTTGGTTTCACTACTTTTTTTATTCAACAAGGTAATTCCACCCGGACCGGCAAACCATAAATTATCGTGCTTGTCAGAAACTATTCCAAGTACTTTGTTGTCACTTAATCCGTTTTTAATGCTTACCAATTCAAAAGGGTCAATATCCATGCGAAACAATCCGCCTCCGTAAGTTCCCAACCATAAGTTTTCTTCAGCATCTTGCAGCAGAACTTTTACAAATTCATTTCCAAGTCCTTGTTCTTTTTGATAAAAAGTACAGCGATAATTTTCATTCGGAACTAATTTATGAATACCTCCTTCAAGTGTGGCAACCCATAATGTGCCTTGTTTCTCTTCAAAAATACACTGTACCGAATTCCCTGAAAGTCCGTTTTCTTTTGAAATATTTCGTACAACCATGCAGGATTGTTTTTCGGTAAAAGCAAGTTCATACACTCCTTTTTCTTTAGTGCCTACCCAACATCCATCCATCTTTTTTTTAAGCAACAAGCAAGTAATTTCTTCGGATGAAAAGGGTTGAACCACCTGCATTTTATGACTTAGAAACGAGTAAGTGTAAAGCCCTGAATTGGATGCAATAAGTAAAAGATTTCGATCAATGAATTCTGCACTATTAATCATTTCACCTTCGCATTCATTACAAATTGCTTGTGCAGAAAATTTAGTATTGTCAAATGAAATTAATCCACTCGAACGTGTAGCTGCAACAACAAGCCCATTCTTACTTTCACAAAAATGACTTATTGAACTGGCTGCTTTATACACTATTTTTGATTCATTGTTTCCGCTCAACACAAGGATGGTTCCTGAAAAACAACCAAACCAAATACTTCCCGATTGGTCAATAAAAGAGGCGGTTACAAAATCTTCGGCAGCTAAATTTGGACTTAATAAGGGTTTAAAATCAGTACCATTAAAAATCGCATTACCTTTTCCGGTGCTTACAATTAAATACCCTTCAGGGTTTTGAAACATGCTGTATACATAGGCTTGCGGCAATCCTTGTTCGATGGAGAAATTTTTAAAACTATATTTCTGCCCAACAACAATTAATGGAATACAAAGAAAAAGTAAGGCAAGAAATCGCCTATTTTTGTGAAACATTCGGCGTTATTTTTATAGAATACTGATATTTTGGAACGCCTCCCAAAGGCACTGTAAAAAATGGAACAGGAACATTGTATTGATTGGTAACATAAAAAACCATGTCGTTTATAGCATTTCCCGATTTTACCAATTGTACATCCAGCGATTTATTTTTTTCTTCATTCGTAATGATCACATTGCTTTTTGCCCAATTGTTATTTCCCGATTGCGAAATGTCGTGACCGTTTTTTTTCACCGAATAAATTTTAATGAATCCATCGTTATCAAAATCAAAATTGTTGATGTTAATAGATGCTACCTTACTGTCGGCAAATGGATAAATATGTGCTACCGATCCCGGTTCATCCTGCATGCGAAATGAATACTCGTAAGTAAAAGCATTTCCTCCTTCTATTGCACTATTGTCGTTTAGCTTAGAACTTAAAAAATACTTGTAATTGTTTCCATCATTTCCTCCTTGTCCTTCGGCTATTACTTTAAAAACATATCCTCCAAGTTCATTGCTAAGTTCACCCTCAGTAGGATTAAATGGACCAAAGGTGTACCATTTTAAATTGTAGTCTTTTTCATTGCCAAAAGTTTTAGAAGCCAACAAAACTCCACTATGATAATTTCCTGTGGGCGAAAGTGCTCTTGCATCCAAATTACTATAGGCTTCTTTGCCACCATACACCGAGAATTTTACCTTGGTGTCGGGAGCCCCGTTAAATTCATCAAAATCGGCTGCTATGTCCGGGTCAAACACGCGAATGTAAATGGGCAATTTTTGATTCAATGGAATAAAAAAGAAAAAGGTTTGACTAAAATCATCGTCTCCCCATGAAGGATCACCATTTTTTCCGAAGGTTATTAGGCATTTCAAGTTTTCACCTTTAGTAGGTACTTCTTGCGCTATAGCTGGAAATATCCTACCAAAAATAAAAACTAAAAGAAGTAGTTTGAGTGGATTAAGTGCCATGTGTAAAATTACTTTTTTGGAGCTTTACCGTTTTTAGATTTCTTTTCTTTTTCACGTTCAGTGGCTTCTTCTTTTAATATTTCTAAAAGACTTTTCTCTTGATAGATATTACTAGCAACGGATATTTTTTTGTATCCACAGTAAATAATATCTTGTTTGCCATCGAGCGATTGAGCGGTTACTACTAATTTTACAGTATAATTTCCGGTGGTACTAAACGAATGCGTTACCAGCTTTCCCAAACCTAAATTTCCATCCCCAAAGTCCCAAAAATAGTCGGTTATAGTAGCCGCATCAATTACCGAATTGGATGCATCAAAATTTAGTAAATCGTTTATTTGAGGACTTTCGGTATTCTTAAAAGTAATCGGAATTCCATCAATGGTAACAAATAAGGAAGTATCGCTGCGCACTACTTCAGGATGCAATTTGGAGTAGCTATTTAATTTAATCTTTCGTTTTCCGGCACCCGGAAAGCAATAATTTACAACCGCTCCATCAAGTTTATCGCCGGTATCGAATTCCCATTGATAAACTAAATCAGTAGCTACGGAGTCAATTGAAGTGGAGGCATCCAATGTGAAGCAATTTTTTGAACTGCTAATCATACTGCAAGAACCACCCTTTGAATTCTCTAAAAACATTTGGCAAGAGTTAGCATTGCGTTTTGCCAATTTATCTTTTGGATCTTTACTCGCTGCTTCATTATAAAATCGCTTGGCATCAACGATTCTTAAATTATTTTTGAGGCACTCGGCATAATTAAAAACTTCGTTGCTTTTACGTTGGCCAAAGCGCATTACCTTTTCGTAATAACTTTCTGCTTGTTTATAATCTTGCAATTGCAAATAGCAATAACCAATTTTAGAACTGAGCAGGTATTCATTTTCACGAGTAAGCAAAAGTCGATAAGCTTGGGCAGCTTCGGCATATTTTTTTTGACTAAGCAATTCATCCGCTTTTAATATCTCGGCGCTTTGAGCAAATGCACTTTCATTCAGCACAATCAAACAAAGCCCAAGCAAGACCTTTTGAAAGCGTCGATTAAGAAAATAGTAAGTTGTAAGCTTGTTATTCACCTCAATTTATAATTACTGCTTGCACTATGAACTTGTATAAGGAAGTAAATATAATTATTTTAACTGTTTAGGAAAGTACTACTTTGTTTCAAATTCGATTGATGAGAATTTTGTACGTTTCCGAAAGTAGTAATCCCAAATGATACTTTTTGAATAAAGGCCAGAAACATTAGCACCGGAATTGGTCAGTTTTGCATTTCGTTTGGATTTCATTTTTTTAAAATTCGAATAAAAGCTCAAATGCGCTTTAAATACAGCCCAGGCGTGTGAAGCACTCCCCGAAAATAAAAATTTAGCAGCAGCAATACCATCCAAAATCATGCGTTTAAAAAGGCTGCTATAAAGTTGTTCGCTTGCTACGTTTTTTGTAATGAGGTATAAATTATTGCGGAAATTTAAAAAAGTTTTACGTGGATTTATTTTCGATAAAGTTCCTCCACCAACATGATACACGGTACTTAAATGACACGAAAATATTTTGTACCCCAAGTTTTTCATCCGCCAACACAAGTCAATTTCTTCCATGTGTGCAAAAAAATCTTCATCCAATCCACCGCAACTTTTGTATACATCTGCGCGCACAAACAGGCTAGCACCTGAGGCCCAAAAAACTTCAATACTTGTATCGTATTGCCCGGTATCGGGCTCTACTGTATTCAAAATTCTGCCCCTGCAAAAGGGATAAAAATAGGTGTCCATAAAACCACCTGCAGCTCCTGCATATTCGAAGCTATCGGTTTGTGCAAATGATTTTATTTTAGGCTGACAAGCCGCTATTTTCTCATCTTTATCCATCAATTCGATAATAGGAGTAAGCCAGTTTTTACTTACTTCAACATCGGAATTGAGTAAAACAAAATATTGCGCTTCAATTTTTGCCAAACCATCGTTATAACCTTTTGAAAAACCTCCGTTTGTGGTATTGTGCAGCTGTTTTACTGTTGGAAAGTTTTTTGTTAAAAAATCAACCGAATCATCGCTGGAAGCATTGTCAATAACATAAATCTGAGCTTCGTCTTTAGAATGTTGCAACACACCCGGTAAAAATTTTTCGAGATAATTTTTGCCATTCCAATTCAAAATAACCACTGCGGTTTTAATCATACACGTTGTAGAAAGTAAAAAAGAGATAAGATAAAACCTTTATTAGCGTGGATTTCTGTATAAATCCTCCAATTGATTTCCAAATGAATCATCATTTAGATTTTCGTTATCAAGGTTATCTTTACGTTTTGTTGGATCTGTATTCCAGTAATCGACTTTACGATCGGTTATTTTAAATTTCCAACGCGCATCAAATACTTCGGAGCGAGCATCTGAGTGAATCAATCTAAAATCATTTGAACCTGCGTAAGGGTTGTAAAATACGAATCGTCGGTTGTTTTGCCCGTCGCGCGTGCGGTCGTATTGCCAAATTTCAAAAGGATAGGCGCTTGGTTCATGGTCGCTAACCGAACGTATGGTGGGTTTTCCATATTTTAAATACACACGTCCACGATCAGAGGCATAGCCTTTTTTGGTACGAACGGTAGTTTCAAAAATACGGTTTGCTTCTTCCACATCGGTTCTATACAATAGCCATTCCTGTTGAGGATCTTCGGCATTGCGTTTTTGCCAAAAGCTATAAAAAAAACGTTGCATGGTTTGTAAATCGGCAGCATGCAATTGATTATCGGCATAGGTAACTTCCGAAACAGTTGAAATAGGACGCAGGTAATCGATAAAAATTGCCAGCGAATCCATGTTGTCTATTTTTGAAACAAAGGTGTTTTCAATTTCAGAAACAAATCGACTGCTATCAATGGCAGGTTCGGCTGCTGGATTACTGCGTTGAAAAAACATTTTTCGATTGGCCAATAATTTGTTTTCGCGGCTTCTTACTTCTATACATAAATTGTAGTTTCCTGTTTCTAGCTTATCAATTTTAAATTCAGCCAACAAACCATTCACTTTTGCAGCGGTGTATTTTTTAAAGTTTGAATAAGCACTTAATTTTTCTTTGGTGTCAAAGTCTTCAAGGTAATAGTTCACCAAAAACTTTTCACTGTCGTGCAGTACAGTTAAGGTATTATATATTTCACTGTAAAAGGTAAGTGTGTTAAAATTGGCAGGATAATATTTAGAAACATAGGGAATTAAATCGTATCCGCTTTTGCTCAATATATTTTGAACTACTGTTGGCTGATAGCTTTCAATTAATT
>WBZU01000819.1_pt1 | contig 25246 bp, 20 predicted proteins | sample 5204311 | NCBI WGS metagenome assembly WBZU01 (sample SAMN12344359, study PRJNA552823) | activated sludge metagenome | biome: Activated sludge suspended growth; feature: Nitrification reactor; material: Wastewater; isolation source: activated sludge from nitrification reactor of wastewater...
GGCGACCGATGGAACCGGAAGATCGTTGAACGCCGATCGCGGCAGCGATCGCGGCTCACGCGCGGACGGCAACGGTCGGTCGAGATCGGGAAGCGCAGGCGGAGGCGGAGGCGGAGACGCAACATTTGTGGGAACGACACCTGCCGACACGGCCGGCATGTGAGGCGGCGTCAATGCAACGCGACGATTGACGTTGATGATGCGACCCAACGCCAGCACTCGTTTCGCGGCGTCCGGGCAGAATTTCTCGAGCTCACGAGCCACTTCGCCGGCGGTCGCATACCGCTTCATCGGATCCTTTTGCAGCAAGCGAGACACGACGGCTTCGAGGCGAGGATCAACGTTCACACCCGCCGCAGACAACGTCGGAGCTTCCGCGTGAACCACTCGAAATGCCGTGGCGACAGCCGTAGGTGCACGGAAAGGTCGCGTCCCGGTGAGCAGTTCGTAGAGCAACACGCCGACGGCGAAGAGATCACTTCGACCATCGATCGGCGCATCGCCCGTGGCTTGCTCGGGGGAGAGATAGTCTGGCGTGCCAAACACCACGCCGGTGCGTGTTCGCGGCGATGGACCACTCGAATCGATCACCTTCGCAATGCCGAAATCGAGCAATCGAACGACGGCTTGACCGCGTCCGGGATCGAACGCGATGAACACGTTCTCCGGCTTGAGATCACGATGAATGATGCCCACGCGATGAGCCGCATCGAGCGCTTCGAGGATCGGTACGACCGTCGCCACCGCGGCATCGAGATCGAAACGACCGAGACGTTGAAGTGATGAACCCACAGCCTCGCCTTCGAGGTGCTCCATCACGATGTACGGGCCCATTTCACCAACACCCGCGTCGATGACGTCGACGATGTTGGGATGCCGAATGCGGTTGACCGCCTGCGCTTCTTGAAAAAATCGCTGCGCAAGCTCGGAGTTTTCCGCCAATTCGGGATGCAAAAACTTGATCGCTACGGAGCGTCCGGCGAGCACGTTCTCCGCTTTGAAGACATGACCCATCCCGCCACCACCGATGCGTTCAGCAAGGCGGTACTTGTTGTCGACGATTGAGCCAGGAGCGGGAGTGCGAGATGCCATTCAACCGATGAACACGAGTCGAGCCACGTGGTACCGCTGTGGAATACCCCGCGGCCACACTTCAACCTCAATGCGGAGCCGATAGTTTATGCATGCCGCCAGGCCAAGAGCCACTTCGGCCGTGCCACGATAGCCAATTCAAGAAAAGTTTGTTGCCCGTTCTCGTCCCCGAAGGTCCGAAGTCAATGCGTACTCCGTGATGACGGCCACGATCGAAACGAGGTCAACCGCAAAGCAAGCTCCGCAAAACCGGAGCCCATGGCACCTTTCGTCACAAATTTCGGGGGATTCGGCAATGCGGCAAGGTACTTCATGACGTTCGCCACACCGAACGTCGTCCGAAACGTGGCGAAAGCACTCGCATCGTTCCCACTGTCCCCAACGAACGCATAAACCCGACACGCACTTTCTCTTGACTCGCCAAACCCGGTCTCGAGCAACCGGAGCGTCCCGAGCGCCTTGTCCACAGCCCTGCCGGACAGGTGCAGATGAACGCTCGAGACAAACGTCGTGAGGCCCAGCGCCGAAGCCTCGGAGCGCATGGCCGAAATCGTTTCAGCTCCAACGATTCGATGTTCGCCGATGTCGATCGTCACATCCGTCCAGCGCGCGGCGTTGTCATCCGCAAGCGCCGCCTCGGGAAAACGGGCCACGAATTCACGCGCCAACGAGCGGAGTTTTTCTTGCTCGACTTCCGCTTCGGTGATGTTTGTCGGAAACAACCTTACGATCCGCGATGCGGCGGCGACTTGCGAATGTTTTACGAGACCAACCGCGCCGTTCTCCGCGATGGCGGCATCGATGGGCCATTGCCGCAACACGAGCTCCGCCCAACCTGCCGGACGTCCCGTGCAGGCAATCAGTCGCAACCCCGATTCTCGCAAACGAAAAAGCGCGCAGTACGCAGACTCGGAAAGCGAACCGTGATCCAGCACCGTGTCGTCGAGGTCGAACACGAGCCCGTTCAAGTTCTGCGCTTCTTCCGGTGTGAGCGTGTCGAGCGGCTGCGGTCGTTCCATCACAACGCCTCGAGGCGGGCGATGAGGCTCTTCAAGTAGAGCCCTTCGGGAAATGCTGCGCTGACCGGATGATCCGCACCTTGAAAGTGACGATCGAACACGACGGCATGCATACGCGCCTCACGCGCACCCATCGCGAGCGCCCGCGTGAGATCGTCGAGCGTGATGGCGCTGGAACATGAGCACATCACGAAAATCCCACCGGCTCGAGTCGCTTTGCACCCGGCTGTGACGAGAGCTCGATACGCGCCGAGCGCGCCGTCTTTCGATCCTCGCGTGGGCGACAATTTGGGCGGATCGCAAATGACCAAGTCAAACCCGCCTTCTTGAGATGCCCGCGTGAGCGCCTTGCGCGCATCCGAGCGTTCGAACTTGATTCGCCCCGACAAACCGTTCTGGCGGGCGCACTCGGCGCCGACTTCGACGGCCAATGCGCTTTCGTCGACGGCCACGACTTCCGTCGCTCCACCGCGTGCCGCCGCCATCGCAAACGTGCCGACGAAGCAATACGCATCGAGCACGCGTTTGCCTTGAGCCAGCTGTTCGATACGTGCCCGCAACGTCCGTTGGTCCAGGTAAAACCCTGTCTTTTGCCCGAGCGAAAGAGGAATGTCGTAACGCAGTCCTCGTTCGACGAAGCTGAATCGATCGAGCGACGCGTCTCCTCGAACGACACCGACGCCTGGTTCGAAGCCTTCGATTTTGGCAAGCTGTGCCGATGTACGGTCGACGATGGCGCGCGGAGAAAGCGCCTCGGTCAGCACGTCGAAGACGAGACCTTCGCGGCGTTTGATCCCAATCGTTCCGATCTGAACGACGAGCACGTCCCCCAACACGTCGACGACGAGTCCTGGCAAGCCGTCACCTTCGGCGTGAACCAATCGATACGCATTGGTTTCGTGCCCATGGGCCGGACTGGGAAAGCCAAGGTCCCGTCGATGTTGAATCGCCCGCTCGAGACGCCGGCGCAAAAGGGCTCCATCGATGGGCGTATTGTCGTGCGTGAACATGCGCACGGGAATGGCGGATCGCGGCGTGTACAAGCCTCGGCCAAGTACGGCGCCTCGCGGATCGACGACCATGACTTCGTCGCCGGCGACCGCTCCTCCTTCAATTTGCGCGATGGCTTGAGCAAATACCCATGGATGTCCCGTCCACACGGGTCGAACGTGTCCCGCCTTCAGCGTGACTCTCGGAGGGTTGTTACGACGACCGTCGAGTGAAACCGGCATCGATTGGGCTGCGACCGTGGATTTCGTATGCAGACTCATGACTGAAAGGCGGGGCGACGATGAGCGTTTGTGGTTGTGGAAGAGCGGGCGTTCACCGCTACCCGTGTTATCGGACCTCGGATATCCTGATGTCGAGAAGGGCTTTTCGTGATGTGTGAACCTTCGACTACAGCCCCCCGTGACGGACGATGCACGACGATTGGAACGAGATCACGTGCAATCCGTCTGTCAACGCGCCCTGGCCGATGGCATTCAGGTTGCTAGGCTGCAAGTAGAAAGAGGAGTTGTCCCATGCGCCGTTACTTGACCCCAGCTTTGATCGTGGCCGGTACGTTGAGCCAACCGCTCACCGCTTTTGCGCAAGACTGCCCACCCGGCGCGTGGTTTTGCGCGGCAAACGATGCAGCGGCACCGTCGGTTGACGTTGCCGTCACAGCCGATGCCGTACCCCCGCCGCCGCCCGCGGAGTCGTTGCCGGTTCCGGAGGACGAACCCGCAGTCATCGGACGTCCCGGGGCGCCTCCGGTCGTAGTTTATCAACGACAAACCTCGAGCCCGCCGCCTCAAATCGTCATCATCGCGCCGGGCGGAACCCACGTCGTGCGCAAGACGCACGTGCGCCAAGCTCCGGTTGTCGTACGACGAACCCGCGTTCGCACGTATTCGGCTGCGCCGGCAGTTCGTTCCATCCAACGGGGTTGGCGTTCCGAATGGGGCCTCAACGCCCGCATCGAAGGCGTCAGCTTCGGCGGCGATCGCAACAGCGACATGACCCCCGCTCGCGACGCCGGCATGGGCGGTTTTGGTTTGAGCTTGCGTTATCGCCCGTGGGCCCGGTTTGCCCTCGACGCCGGATTCGATGTCGTCGGTGGGACCGATTTCAACGGCTTCGATCGTGTTGAAACACCGTTCTCGGTCAACGGCATCTTCTACTTCAATCCACGCAGCCGCTCGCAGTTTTACGTGATGGGCGGCGTCAATTGGTCGAGCGCGTCGGTTCGCTCGGACGAACCCAGCCCGATGCTCACCGCAGCCAAAGACGGCAACGGTTACGCCGCGGAATACAAATACTTCGGCGGACAACTCGGCATGGGCCTCGAGTTCCGTTTGACCAAGCGTCTTGCCTTCAACGTCGACTTTCTCGGCTTCATGCGCAGCCGTTCGGACATCGACGATGGCATGCATCATCGCTCCGACAAACCCGCCACGTCGACCGCGACACCCGAGTTCATCAATGCCGAAACCGGACAAACCTCGAACAAGTCCGGCGGCGCCTTGTTCCGCGGCGGCATGACGCTTTGGTGGTGATCGCTCCCCACCTCCTGCATTTCTCCCTTCTCCTTCCAACACACGTTTGAACATTTGGGGCTGCGAGTCGCCTTTGGCGCTCTACGCCCCAAACCCCGCTTTGAACATTTGGCGCTGCGAATCGCCTTTGGCGCTCTACGCCCCAAACCCCGCTTTGAACATTTGGGGCTGCGAGTCGCCTGACTCGACTACGCAAGGTAGAACAATCGCGTAGGGTTTCGAGCTGCTCGCATGGAACGAATCAAGCGCCACGACAAACTGCTCCTCGCGATTTTGGGTGGCGCCATCGCCGCCCTTGCGACGCCTCCGACAAACATCTATCCAGCGCTCTTCATCGGTTTGGCCATGCTGGCCATGGCTCTCGACGATGCTCCCTCGGCGTGGCGAGCCTTGGGTCGAGGCGTCGTATGGGCGACCGTGGCGAGCATCGTGGGGATGCGCTTCGTGCCCGGTGTCGTCGAGCGTTTTACGCCGCTCGGATTTGCCGCAGGCGTCGTCGCGCTCGTCTTGCTCTCGGCGGCGCAATCGCTGCTTTGGGGCATCGGTGCAGCCGTGACAAACCTCCTGCAACGTCGAGCTCGTGTGCCGCTCGAAGTGGCGTTTGCCGCGGGAACGATGGTCACCGTTTCGCTGCCGTCCGTTTTCGCCTGGACTCCTGCAGGTATCGTTTGTCCGTGGACGTCACTCGTGCAGCTCGCCGACGTGATTGGTGAACGTGGCGTGTCGGTCCTCTTTGCCGTTGCCTGCGCCCTCCTGGCGCGAGCTGCGAAGAACGCCACGTCGGCAGAGCTCCGCCGATCATGCTTTCGTCAAGCCATTGTCGCGCCGGCAGGTGCGGCGCTCGGCCTCCTCGCCGGCCTCGCTCTCTACGGTACGTGGCGCATGCATGCGCTCTCCGACGATTCAGCCTCCGCACGCACGATGCGCGTCGCGCTGATCAATCAAGCCGTCGGCCCCAATGATCGTTGGGATCCAAAGAATTTCGCAGGCATTTTGCAGAACCTGCAGAAGCTGACGAATGACGCCGAAGCGCAAGGCGTCGACCTGACCGTTTGGCCCGAAGCCGCGTATCCGTATGTCCTCGACTACGGTACCTCGACAAACCCACGAGGTCCGCGATCGGTTCTTGGTAAAACGCTTCACGGCCCGATTCTTTTCGGCTTGATCACCGTTGAGCAACCCAAGCGAACGGAAGACGGTCGACTCGAGCGCAACAGTCGCAATTCCGCGACGCTCATCGTACCCGACGGCACCCTGCAACCCACCTACGACAAGCTCGAGTTGCTGTGGTTTGGCGAGACAATACCTTTGGGCAGCTATCTGCCTTGGTTGCGGCGCATTTTTCAGAAGAGCGGCGGACTCGTCCCAGGAACGGAGGCTCGAGCGCTCGTCCTGACGCACGAGGGCGAGCCGTTACGGTTTGGCGTGCTCAACTGCTACGAAGATACGCTCACCAACGTCGGTCGACGGATCGCTCGCGAGGCTCAACCCAACCTCTTGGTGAACGTGACCAACGACGCTTGGTTCTTGGGGTCGGCAGAGCCGGAACTGCACGCGCGTTTAGCCCGCATGCGCGCGATCGAGCATCGTCTTCATCTCGTGCGTTCGGTGAACCTCGGCGTGATGTCCTGGGTCGACGACCGAGGTGTCGAGGTTTTACGAGACGAATCCGCCAAAGCTTCGACGATGATTGCGACGCCCAAACTGCGTCCGTCGTCGCTCACGCTTTATGGACGCTGGGGCGACTGGCCGATCACGGGCTTGCTGGGAATCGCCGTGTTGGGATTCGCTTGGCGCGAACGACGGCGAGGCGGAGCGGCCCCTTCGGCCGGCAATTCAATCTCCGAAAAAAACGAAGCCGACGCGAGTGATGAAACTCGAGTCGGCTCGTCATAAAGAATCCAATCCGTAAATGACGTTTTGGATTCTTTTCGGTAACCACGAACGAATTCTTCCTTCGGGAAAATCCGAATTCGGAATTTGTTCGTGGCTCCGCTATTTATTCGTCAGGCCGAAGATTTTATGAGGCGCAGTATCAGCCCGTGAGCTGATCTTTGAGCGCCTTGACGGGCGTTGAGCGCACCTTGCGGCTTGCCGGCTTGCCTTTGATGGTCATGGGCTCCTTCGTGAAAGGATTCACGCCCTGACGATCGCTGGTCGCAGCAATAGCCTTTGCCTTCAGCTTGACGAGTCCCGGGATCGTAACCTCGCCAGGACCGTCAGATCCAAGTTGCTTGGCAACGAGCGTCGAGAGCGCGTCGAGGACGCCGTTCACGGCCTTTTTTTCGAGGCCAGTGCTCTCGGCGAGAGCGGTCACCATCTGGGCTTTCGTCAGCTTGTTCGAGGGCATCCTGTCCTCCTCAAAAACGACCGCGGAATGCGAGACGGTCGCTCGAAATAGCTCATATCCAAAACGTCCCGGACACGAGCGGCGCACCGTTTAACAGGCGATTTGCAGTCGGGCAAGTGCAAATCTCATTATCGACGTGCGAATTATTTTTTTCGCGGTGCGGATCCAGCTGCTTCGAGCTCTCGCGTACGCGCAGTCATTTCGCGATCTTCCGCGTCGTTGCGATGATCGTAACCCAGAAGATGCAATAACCCGTGCGCCAAGAGCATCGTCAGTTCATCGACTAACGGTCGCCCCGCGGCATCCGCCTGCCTTCTGGCCGTATCAATCGAGAGGATCACGTCCCCGATTGGCCCATCAAAAGGAAAGCCCGCGCCAATTTCCGTCCCTTTCGCGCCTTTGGGTTTCCACCCCGCAGGTCGCTCATGCAGCGGAAATGAAAGCACGTCGGTGGGTTTGTCCTTATTCCGATAGGTCTTGTTCAGTTCGTGAATCGCCGCGTCATTGACCAGCGCCAGACTCAGCTCGACGCCTTGCAAATCGAGATGCTCCAGCATCTTCATCGCGCGCCGCTGAATCACGGCCTTCGACACGCCCGCGAAAGGTCCACCGCGCGTGGTCACATCGACGGTGCTCGGGATCCGGGCGATTTCTCGCCCGGAAGGCAATTTGGCTCCCGCCGCCGGCGGGTTTGTCTTAGAGGTACGCTTCACGTCAGCTTTGAGGAATCTTCTTCGCGTCCGCGAGGAATTGCGCGAGCCCAAGGTCCGTCAGCGGATGCTTCAAAAGCTGCTTGATGACCTTGAGCGGCAAGGTCGCCACATGCGCGCCGATCATCGCCGCCTGAACGAAATGCACCGGATGCCGCACGCTCGCCGTGAGCACTTCCGTCGTGAAATTGTAGTTCTTGTAGATCTGAACAATCTGCCCGATCAGCTCCATGCCGTCGCCGGAGATATCGTCGATTCTTCCGACAAACGGTGAGATGTACGTAGCGCCCGCCTTTGCGGCGAGAAGCGCTTGCGAGGCCGAAAAACACAGCGTCACGTTCGTCTTGATGCCCTCTTGGGTAAACACACGCACCGCCTTCAACCCGTCTTCGATGAGCGGCACTTTCACGACGACGTTCTTGTGAATCTTCGCGAGGTCCCGGCCTTCGCTCAGAATCCCTGCGGCATCGGTCGCCACGACCTCCGCGGAAATGGGTCCGTCAACGACGGCGCAAATCTCCGCAATCACCGCTCGCGTCGGCTTTCCCGCCTTCGCAAGGAGCGACGGGTTCGTCGTCACCCCGTCGACCACACCCATCGCTTGCGCCTCTTTGATCTCGGCGAGGTCACCCGAATCGATGAAAATCTTCATAGGCGGTCTCTTTAACAAGCAGCCATCGGCGCGTCGATACTCGAACCACCATCACCACCGACCTCATGCATCCCAACGGTTCTTCACGTACGATGTGCGCATGCACAAGCTTCGCTTGAACTCCGTCCCTACGTCGATTTACCTCGCCGCACTCGCCGGACCGCTTGCGATCATCGCGTCAAGCTGCGCCGAACCGGTACCCACACAAACGAGCACCAGCGCGAGCGGCAGCAGCAGTAGCAGCACCAGCAGCAGCTCGAGCGGCGAAGCCGGCATGGGCGGTATGGGCGGCATGGGCGGCAGCGGAGGCCAAGGGGGAATCCCCAGCGGCGTCGTCGTCGAATGCCCCGGAGATCCGCTCGTTCCACCCGCATCGGGAACTTGCCAAGTCACCAAACAAGGTTTGTCGGGAAAACTTTTCCGCGGAACGATCCTCGCACCTGATCAAACGTTCCACCGTGGCGAGGTTCTCGTCGACAAAGGCGGGCACATCGAATGTGTCGCGTGTGATTGCAGCGCCTCCCCTTCAGCCGCCGATGCCTCCGTCATCGAATGCGCCGACGGCGTGGTCTCGCCGGGACTCATCAACGCCCACGATCACATCACGTTCGCCAACAACGCTCCCGCGCTTCACGACGGCGTTCGCTACACCCATCGCCATCAGTGGCGCAAAGGCGATGCCGCCGCAGGACTTCCCAAAATCACGGTCAACAGCGGCGCCAGCGCCGACGTGGTTCGTTTTGCCGAACTCCGGTTTGTCATGAGCGGTGCGACATCGACCATTGGGGCGGGAGCTCAAGGCGGCTTGTTGCGAAACCTCGATACGTCCGGACGTCTCGAAGGTTTGCCGATTCCTCCTGCGGAATCCGACACGTTCCCGCTTGGGGACAGCGGCGGCCTGATGCTCGAGAGCGGATGCTCGTATCCGAGTCCCACGACGACGGCGTCGATCGCGAACATCGAAGCGTACGTGCCGCACGTGTCCGAAGGCATCGACAAGGCGTCGCACAACGAGATCGTTTGTCAGGAACAAGGCACTTACGACATCGTCGAGCCGCAGACGGCGATGGTGCACGCGGTCGGGTTTGTCGCAGCAGACGCCGAGCTTCTGCAGAAGGACTTCACGTCGGTCGTTTGGTCCCCGCGCTCGAACGTCGATCTCTACGGCAACACGGCGAGCGTCACGCTGCTCGATACGCTGGGTGTGCCCATCGCGCTGGGCACGGACTGGGTGCCGTCGGGTTCGATGAACATGCTTCGCGAGCTTCGCTGCGCCGACGAACTCAACACGTTGTACTTCGACAATCACTTCACGGATGAAGATTTGTGGCGCATGGCCACGACAAACGCCGCGTTTGCCGGTGGTGCCGGCGCGATCACGGGCATGCTCAAGCCCGGGTACGTGGCGGACATCGCGATCTTTGACGGCAAGGATCGCAAGGATCATCGCGCGGTCATCGCCGCAGGTGTCGAAGACGTCGTCCTCGTCATGCGCGGAGGCAAGGTGCTCTACGGCGACGACGCGCTCGTCGCGGACGCCGCGGTCGGAGGCCAAAATTGCGAAGCTTTGCCGGTGTGCGGTCGAGACAAACGAGCCTGCGTCGCGCAGGACATCGGCGGCGCAACGACGCTCGCCGGCATTCGCACGGCGGGCGAAGCGCATTACCCGCTCTTCTTCTGCAACAACGAAGTTCCGAAAGACGAACCGAGCTGCGTGCCGTGGCGTGCCGAATACTCGATGGGCATCACCGCGACAGACTCCGACGGCGACGGCATCAGCGACGACCTCGACAACTGCCCCAAGATTTTCAATCCCATCCGCCCGCTCGATGTGACCGAACAAGCGGACATCGACGGCGACAAGAAGGGCGACGTCTGCGATCCGTGTCCCTTCGATGCGAATGACGCATGCAAGAACGTCGATGCGAATGACATCGATCAAGACGGCATCAGCAACGGCCTCGACAACTGTCCGGAGACGCCCAACGCGGATCAAGCCGACAAGGACGCGGACGGGCACGGCGACGTGTGTGACGATTGCGCCGAGCCAAACTTCGGTACGCCGATTTGTCCGCCTCCGGCGACTCCGATCGACGTCCTTCGCAACCCGGCAAGCCCCGGACATCCGCCCGTCAAAACGACGGTCACCATCAAGGACGCGTATGTGACGGGCGTGCGCGCGGCATCGGGATCGAGCCGCGGGTTTTACGTGCAAGACACGTCGCTCAAGCCGTTCTCGGGCCTCTTCATCTTCACGGCGACGGCCACGCCCGACGTGCAAGTCGGCAATCGCGTCACGATCACCGGCACGTACGACGAGTACTTCACGCTCTCGGAGATCACGAACCCGATCGTCACGGTCGTCGATGCAGGCACGACGCTCCCCTTCGATCCGATCGCGATCATGAACTCGGGAGACATCGCGACCGGTGGAATGCTCGCCGAACAATACGAATCGATGCTGGTCAAGATCGGCAGCGTGGCGATCACCGTGGTCAATCCGGACGCCCCCATGGACTACGACGAGTTCACGGTGACCGGAGGACTGCGCATCGATGATCAATGCGCCGATGCGGTTCAAAACATGGGCCTCGACAACGCGTGTCCTGTCGACTCGGCGTTCACGTCCATCACGGGCATCCTCGGGTACACGTTCAACAACTTCAAACTCACGCCGCGCTCGGCGGCCGACGTGCAGTTTGTCGATTGCAACCCGTTTGTCCCTTGAGACACCGCTGGTTTGCCCCGCCCAACCCCGGCGTCATCGCGGCGATCGCCGTGAGATTTTCCGAAACCAGCCAATGAAAATCGAGGACACGTGTTGAAAGGACCGTGCGCCCGATTCTGCTATTTGCCGCCGCCCTTTCCACGACGTTGCTTCTTGCGAATGTAAGCTTCGCCGAGGAGGCTCTTGGGCCCAATGCGACGCTTGCGGAGGCGGACAAATCTCTGGCTCGTGCGGATTTCGACAACGCCGCACATGAGTACGCCGCATTTGCCGGCAAGTTCAGCCAGGATCCTCGAGCGCCACATGCATTCGCCCAGGCAGCCATTCTCGAAATGCGTCTTGGGCACGATAAAGTATCCGACATTGAATCGCCGCTGCGAGAATTCGAGAACAGGTTTGGCTCGGCACATATCGATAAATGGAGCGAAATCGCCTTTACGATGGCGGACGGTTTCGCCGGCCGACGCGACCGGCCCAATGCCTTGATTGTGCTGAATCGGATTTTGACGGTCCAAGCGAAGTGGCTTGCGGAGGCCGAAAAGAAACGAAGTGCCGACGTCCAGCCGCTTCGGGAAATCGAATTGCGAGTTCGTGGACGATTGGCTCGTTTGTTCGCGAACTTCGGCGACCACCAAGGCGCGAATGCGGAATACCTCCGCATGCAAAAGCTCGTCCCGAAGCTCGGAGTTTGGCCCGGTAAAAAACCGGCACGAGCAACCGCCACGTATCCTGAAACGATGGACCTCATCGCCGAATTTCATTATTACATGGCCGAGCAAAAACGATTCGAAGCCGATCGTATCCCGTTGCCCGCGTACTTGGGAAAAGGCGATCGTGATTCGGTGATGGCGTTCGTTAACGGTCCGGGAGAACAATGGTATAAGCAGCGGAAATACTTGGTGGAAGAAGCGAATCGCCTTTACGCATTCGTGCTCGGCCTCGAATTGCCAAAGCCAGAGCCTCCAAAACCTCCGCCTCCACCTCCGCCACCGGGAATGATTGGCCTCTTGGGTGGGGATCCGAATGCGCCCCAAGCTCCGTTGATTGGCGATCCGAGCGCGCCCGAGAACGCAAATATGACGCCACCATCGCCGCAATGGGCGATTGCCGCGGCGGAACGGGTTGGAAAACTTTGGAGCAGCTTCGTGCTGGAAAGCCTCAGGATGCCCATTCCCACAGAATGGAAAGCCATAGGTCTCGTGCCCGGCACGGATCTTTCATACAAGGAACTCAGGGGCGAGTACCGCAGCGGGTTGGAAGAGTCTCCCAGCGAAATCGCGAAACAGCAGGCGCGTTGGGCCTACCGGTATTGCCTGGACCTTTCAATTCAATACCGAATCGTCAATGAACACACGCAGGCGTGTATCCATTGGTTGGCCCGCAACTACGGCGCCGAATATCATGAAGTCGACGAGTTCGTACCGCCGGGCGAGTTTGTCTCGTTAGGACTCTTCGCTCGCCCGGCGCCGCTACCCAAATTTACGCATTGAGGAGGAGTTTCACGGAACGAGAACACCGGTCGGATTCGCTTCGATCGAATCGGCCAGCGGGCACGCAGTAATGCCGATTTCCTTCGCTTTCGCCCGAATTTTGACGGCTTGTTCTTCGGGACCTTTGACACTTACGAGCGTGCGGAATTCGCTGAAGTCGCCATTGTCCACTTCATCCGAAAGCCACGCCGAGCGTTTGCGACCAATTTCCAGCAAATCGTCATCCGGCGACAAATTCGCCAGTTTGTCCACGTCGCAAAGCATTTTCATCGCTTCGGGAAACGAATGCTTCGACGCCGGCCCCGGCGCAACGGGTTGCGCCTGTTCGCCCGCACAACCCACGATCCCAATAAACCCGACAAAACCCAGCAGAAGTCGATTACGCATAAAGCGATCGACACACCTTCGGGCTGCGGCTTTGGTGCAATTTTGAATTTACCTGGATTGAATCAACCCATCGCTTCGACCGGAGGTGCTTCCGTCGCCGGCACCGCTTTTTCGTTTCGACGAACCCCGCGGCGCATGGTGGTATTTCCAGCGGCGATATCGATCATTTTCTTGAACCGCGTGAAGACGCTCTCTTGGACGTAGGGCAATTTGTATTTTTCGCACAGGGCGCGGACTTTGGGCTGGATGATTTGGTATTGGCGCATGGGCAAGTCAGGCCAAATGTGGTGCTCGATTTGGTAATTGAGCCACAAGTGCAAGAAATCGCTCGGATCGTCGCCCGTTGCATAATTGACCGAACCAATCACTTGACGCGCGATATGTTCGGCGCGCGATGCGGGACGATCGTCGAATCGATACATGTCTTCGCCGGCGTGGTTCGGCCCGACAACCACGTACGTGTGCAAGTTGCTCAATGCTTCGGCGGCGACCGAATTGCAGAATGCACTGAAGACGCCCCAAGGACCGAGCGGCATGTACAAAAGCGGCATGAGGCCGAAATGCAAGGCCGCATAAGGCAAATAGCAATCGAGGATCAGCTCGGCATTTCGACTTTTTTGCTTCTCTTTGTGTTCGCGATCCCCATGTCGATCTCGGTACACATCGAGCGTGCTCGGCGCATAATACGAAAATCGCCACGTCACGGACAAGAGCCCAAGCAATGCATAACGAACGGCTTTGGGGTATTTCTGGACGTACTCGGAGTTTCGCTCGATGAGGTCCGGATCGCGAAGTTCATTGGTGTACGAGTGATGCAGAACGTTATGCTCGTAGATCCACGCTTCGGGAATCATCCAATCGAACCAATCAATCCAGCGCCGATTTCCCCGGGCAAACACTTTGCTGGTGCGTTCGGGCGGCACACCGGGGACTTTGTCGTAGCCGCGATGTCCCACGTGGTGCATGATGATCCAGCGTGTGGACCGTCCCACGGCAAGCAGAATCGCGCTTGCGGGATTGGGGGCGATACCTGCACCGAGCAATCCAAGGGCGGTACACGTGCGGCCCCAACGCTCGATTTTGTAGAGGTGTTTCAAATCATCTTCGCAAAGCGAATCATCGATTTCGCGGCGAAGCGTTTTGATTTCGGCCAAAAAGCCTTCGATATCGATGTTCCGAAGGTCAAAGGAGGTGGGAGAAGCTTCTTTCATAGGTTTTCATCTGCCACCCCCCCTCAAAGATTCGTTGCCGCTCCGATACCCGTGAGACTTGCGGCTCCCGGAATCATGGTCGGCATTGTGAAATTCGCCGCGCCTTTATGCAAACGGGCATGTTTTGCTTGGCCCGCCGTATCCACAAATAGCAGTTCCGCGACGGCATCGCCAGCTCCAAATGCAAGGACAGGTTTTGACTTTGTCGTCATTCCGCCGGGAATTTCCAGCGCACTCGTCCACATCGTCCCATCGAAACGTGACCAATAAATGGCATTCGTGACGTAATCCCGATATGCGAGAATCGCTCCGCCACCCGGCAACGCCAACAACGCGGTTTCAATCGATGAAGCCCCAGAAATCGAAGCCGGCGCACTCCATGTACCATTGCTCCGAGTGAGCCAATACAAGGGCTTCGCAGCCACCTTTTCCGTAACCACGAGCAGCAATTCGGGGCCCGATTCGAGCGCGGTAAGGGAAGGCGTTACGTCGTCCACCAAAAATGGAATCGTCGTGTACTTGTATCCGGCATCCCAGGTCCCCGCTGCACCCATGGGACGCGTGCGGTTATAAAGCGATTCATCACCATAACCGGGATTCACAAAAACGACGCTCGTTCCCAATACCGTCAATCCCGGAGCGCAATATCCAAGACTCGCCGTGGGATTCGAGATAATTTGGTTTGTCGGGTTAAATGATGTTCCGTCATACTCCATATAGTAGTATTTGTAGTCCGTTCCCAGCCCAAGGAACGAAGCGTGCACGGCGGTATTCGAAGCAACCGCCACAGGAGAAACACGCGTTCCGGGATCGGTACCGAATACGTTTGTCGCGGCACTGAATCCGCTGACGGCATTCCAAGCCAGGTATTTCACCGGGTAAATCGCCCCATCGGCCGTGCTGCGAATCAGAGCGACGCCTTTTGCTTGCCCTTTGATAATCGCAAATGCCGGGGGAAAGTCGCTTCGAGCATCCGCAACGGACGCCGCTTGAGCCCAGCCATTGATGGAATCGAATACGCTCGTTTTGCCTGCGCTCGTTTCCACACCCAGCACAACCAATTTTGGACATGGCGGACAGTTTGGCGTTCCGCAACTTCCCACCGTCCCCGGGTCAGGACAAACCGGCCCGCCTCCCCCGGATCCGCCCATTCCCGCAGCTCCGCCCATTCCACCGCCGCTGCTCGAACTGCTCGAACTGCTCGTTACGGCGCCACCCATTCCCGCAGCGCCGCCATTGCCACCGACGCCGCCCATTCCGCCTGCGCCGCCATTACCGGCATTTCCACCATTACCACTGGAACTGCTGCTGCTGCTCGTGCTGCTGCTCGATGATTCCGAACCACTCGAACTGCTGCTGCTCGAGCTCGAGCTCGTTCCAGCGGGTTCTTTGAATTTCGCATCGTCAATGGGACATCCCCACAAAAACAGGGCTCCGAGGCCAAGCAAATACCTCGCATCGACGTGCGATTTCATCGTCAAAACGCTCCTTGCAACATCAAACCGGCATGTCCCCGGTCAGCCCACGGCAACACAACGACATTTTGCGGCGCGGGTTTGGCCGGACGTCCGCTTTGGGCAAACCCATAAATCGCCGTCGCAATGCCCGCGGCCCCCACGACACCAAGCCCGACGAATAGGCCGAAAGAACGATTTTTCCGCGCATTGTCGTCAGCCGGATTGTACGGAAGATTCGGATCACATTCGAGCTGCACACCGCAATTGTCAATCAGCTGTTTTTCCGCGTCCGATTGATCCAATTTGAAATAAATCGCTCCGCCGATCGCGGCAATCCCCACGCCCCCGGCCACGTACGCCCATACGGGCACACTGCCTTCGGGTTTGTCCTTCACGACGGGCTTCTCCGCGTCTTTGGGTTTGTCGATGTCTTTGGGTTTGTCCACAGGCGGTTCGACGGGACCCGTCGGCTTCCGTTCCGGCTCGAGCGTGACCTCCACCGTCCGAGTTTCGCCCTCTTTGAGCAGCACTTTGCGCTCTTGCATCTGATACCCGGGCGCCGTCACGACAAACACGTGATCGCCGGGATCCAATGGAATCGTTTCTCCAGTCGCCGCAATTGGTAAAGACAAACCATCTCGTTTGATCTCGATGCCGCCGGGCTTGTTGCCAAGAACGAGCTGCACCCGCGCAAGTCGCGGTTCGAGCGCCGCAATGCCCTCTTTCAACACCTGATCGAGTTTGCGTTTTCGATCCTCACCCAACGTGTCTTGGTTGAGCTGCGATGCGCGCCGATACTCCACGAGCGCCTGCGTCAGCTTGCCCTCGTGTTCGCTGCACTTGGCGATGTTGATGAGGGTCGGCGTCGCCGGATTGAGCTCCAAACTCGCTCGAAACTTCTCACATCCCTCGGCCCAATTGCCGTCGGTCACGAGTTTCCGACCGCTCAGATAAAGCGCTTCCGCAGCCGCCGGATCGCGAAGTTTGTCTTGACCGTAAACCGAACCGACGGTCGTCATCGTCGCGAGCGTCAACGCCGGCAACAGTCGACTTACCCGAGCATCAATACTGATCGAGAACATCGTTTCCCTTCGGAGGGGTGGGCTTGGAAGTTGCCGAGCCGGTTGGTCTCGGCGAAGAACTCGCCCCCGGTACGGCAGGCGCGGAAGACACGGCGGCGGCTGATTTCTGCGGAACCATCGCAACGGATGCCGACGCGGACGGCACGACGGCGACGGGGGTCGGCGAAGGCAACGGGACAACGACCACCGGCGACGTCGACGATGCTGCTGCCGCGGGCGCACGCCCGGACTCCGCTTGAACTTGGGAAGAAGTTTGTCCCGGCCACAATGCGATGGCGGCGACGACGACGCTCACGCCGATCGCCAGGAGCGAGACCGGTACGAACCAAGAGCGCTGAGGTTTGGCGACCGAAACCGGCAACAACGAAGGTTCATCACTACGAACGATCGCCGGTGCGGCCTTGGGTTTTTCTTTCTCGACCACCGTGGGGCTCGAAGCCGCCGTGCGCCTCGGCTCCGGCGCCGACGGCAACATCTCGGACGGCTGCACCGCCGCGGATGTCGACGAGGCAATCCCGAAAATTCGGCCGAGCTCCGCGATCATTCCCACGGCGCTCGCGTGACGCTCCGCCGGATCGATGGATGTCGCCTTGACAAACCAGGGATCGAACGCCTCGGGCAAACGCACTCCGTACTCGGCAGCTCGTGCACTTGCCGTAACGGTCGCGCCCTTGATGATCAACATCATGAACGGATAAATGCCGCTCACCGACTTACGCTCGACGTGCCAGTAAGGTTTGCCCACGAGCAGCGTGAACGCGATGTGCGCGAGCGAGTAACGATCGACGGCGGGCCCGATCTTCAGGTCCCCCGAGATTTGTTCGGGGCCCATGTACAGCGGCGAGCCGACGGTCTTCGTCGAGTTTGCATTGACAGACCCATCGGCGACGATCTTGGCGACGCCGAAATCCAAAATTTTCACCCGCGGAGAACCATCGTCCCGACGCGTGAGAAACAGGTTCTCCGGCTTGAGATCGCGATGAATGATTCCCGCCGCGTGCGTACGATCGAGCGCCAAGGCCGCTTGATGCAAGTACGTCACGACGTCGTCCGGGGACAAACGCTTGCGCTCCTTGAGCAGCGCTCCGAGCTCTTGTCCCTTGAGCAATTCCATCACGATGAAGGGCATGCCGGTCGCTTGATCGATGCCTGCATCCATCGTTTCGACGATGTGTTCGCTCTCGATCCCCGCGGCGATTTTTGCTTCGAGCTCAAACCTTGCCCGCATCTCGGGATCCGTCACGAGGCTCGGAAGCATCACTTTCAGCGCGCGATAGCGCTGCGTGCTCGTCTGAAGAACCTCGTACACGGCGCCCATACCGCCGGCTTTGAGGCAACGCACGACCTCGTACACGCCATGAAAAACCGTGCCTGGCGCCAACGCGGCAATTTCACCGGCAGGATCACGCGACTCGTCGACGGCCATCGAAGGCGCAGGTTATCAAAACCGATTGCTTCTGGGAGCTTTGCTTCCACGCCTCGTGCACTTGGTTCGTTCGCGACGCATCCCGGCCGATTTCCCGCCGCTCTTCCGCACGAGCTCCCGTACGCTGCGTGAGCGACCACGAAGCTCCCATGACCCGCCGCAACATCACGCACGAACTGTCAACGATGTTCCACCTCGGACGATGGCTCGGCCCCTGGACGGATGCGCAGTTCGTCCCGCCCAACACCGAGCGCCGCGAGGTCGTCATCGAAGCTTTGAACACCAACGAACGTGCGTTCTCGGCCTTTATTTATCGACCCGCGCGCCGCGATCGCGTCGTGGGTTCGCTGCTGGTCGTCCCCGGATTGCACTACGCCGGTCCGCTTGATCCGCGTATGGATCGTTTTGCGCGCGTCTTGGCGGCCTCCGGCATTTACGTCATGGCGCCTCGACTGCCGGACTTCACCTCGCTGCTCTTGGACAAACGCGTTTTCGACGACACGTTGCGCGCTTGGAAGACACTCGAAACCCTGCCCGATCGACCCCCGGGACGCCCCGGCGTCTTCAGCATTTCCTTCGGTTCGTTGCCCGCGTTGTGGCTGGCGTCGGAATCGGCGGCAGCATCGTCCATAGGCTCGCTCATTGTGTTTGGCGGGTACGCCGACTTCGGCGACACGCTGCGTTTTTGCCTTCATGGTCGACCGGGTGCTCCTCACGATCCGCTCAATCGACCCGTCGTATTCATGAATCTGATGCCTTACCTCGACGGTCGTCCCGACGAACCCCACGAACTTTTTGCGGCGTTACGAAGGTACGTCGAGGCGACGTGGGGCAAACCCGAGATGAAGGTCGACGGCCGATGGCAAGCGGTGGCGCGGGAGATCGGCGCAGGTTTGTCCAAGGACCTTCAGCCGATGTACAACGCCGCGACAGGTTTGGACGGACACACCGAAGCGCTCGTGGAGGCCGCGCTCGGCCGCGCGGGCGACGGATTTTCCTGGCTGGATCCGACACCGCTTTTGAAACGCATCGCATGCCCCGTCGATCTCATTCACGGCGCGGACGATGACGTGATTCCGTACGAGCACGCGTGGTCGCTCGCGCGAGGACTGCCTGCAAGCCGTGTCCGGGGCGTGCATATCACGGGTTTGTACGGACACACTCATCGCACGACGCATAGCGCGCTTTCGTTCCGGGACGTACCCGCATTGGCGAAAGAGGCGGCAACCATGCTGAAAATGCTCGTAGCCATTACGAGAGCCGGTGCACGCTGAGCACGAATAACGCTGCTTCCCCCTTGCTTTGGGTGAACGACCGTGGCAGTGGACCGCGTCATGCGTCGTTTTCAAATGCTCACCTTGGGCGATCTGAAGCTTGGGCTCGATGATTTGCTCACGAACCGCCAAGCCGCGTTGGCGCTCACCCGCGTCGGCAAAGCGTACGAAGATTTGTTGAAGCAGAAACGAACGCTGATGGACGCGTTGCCGACGGAGTTTGGCGAGGCAAAACCGGTTACGGAGCTTCTCGCTACGGTCGACGCCGAACACGACGGATACGGCCGGGCCATTTATTATTTGACCGAAGCCTATTTGCATCTTCCGAACATCGATACGGACGTGCTCGAAGCCATTATGCACATTCGTGCGACGCTCATTCCCTCACTCCAGCAATTGCATGACAGTTATGCGGACGAAGCCGAGGCTGCATTACGTCGCAAGGCGGCGCTCCCCCAATTGGCAGCTGATTTGATGCGTGTGCCCGTGGTCGGCGGAAACTTGAATCATTGGGCCGCGGCGTTTGTCGAAGCAGGCGCCAAATTGCAGAAGTTATTGGAACAACCCGCCGACAGCGATATTTCACGACGCAAAGAGGCGCAACGATTACGCACGGAAACGATTGGACTATTGAATCATGCGCGCACCGTCATCAACGACGAAATTGCGTCCCGCTCCGTATTACCGCGCCACTTGGACAATCAAATTTTCGGTTACTTGGATCAGCTCGAAAAAGCACGGTTCCTCGCGCCTCGACCAAGCAGCCCGGGCCTCGAAGAAGCCCGTTGATCAACAGTTCAATTTGATTCGTTCCCCGACCACTTCGACGTCGTCGTTGGCTTCGATTTCCACATTACCCCGTTTGGCCACGAGACGTGCTTCAGCAGCCGCAAGCGTCATTTTTCGACGAACTTTCACATCCGCTCGCCCTCCGATACGCTGACGCAAATCGCCCCCGGACTCCTGCACGATATCCTTCTTCGCCTGCACGACGAAGTCTTCGCATTGCACTTTGACTTCACGCGTAGCTTCGAGCTCCACATCGGCCGCACGAAAACGCAACAATGGACCTTTTTCGGTCAAGCATATCTCGAGCTCGACTTCGCCCGTTTTGCTGCGAATCGTCAGGCGATCTCGCCCCAAGCCTTCCGCATCGGCCTCGATCACACGGCCGGAAGACAAGGCCATTCTTTGCGGTGTCGACGCGATATCGGGTGATGCAATGTCTGCCAGAAGCTCCGGAAGCGACGCAGGCGGTTCGGGCTCTTCTTCACGATGGGCGAATTCTTGAGGTGTTACGCTGGTTTTCATAAGGTCAGCAGTTCATGTAAATGGTATCACCCGACAATTGCTTTTCCGACCCGCCATTGGTGACGGTGACTTTGCCATCCTGAATCGTCAGCTTGGAATCTCCAACTTCGAGCGTGATGGTCTCGAGCGCCCGAAGGTAAAGGTTTGTCCCCGCCGCAATATAGATTTTCGGCGCTCCGATCTTTTGAATCGTCGATGATTCGAGCGTCATGTCACCGCTGTAGGTATACGACGTTTCTCCCGTCACCGTCACGGTGAGCGCCCCATGCGATTCGAATGTTTCGCCTTCGACGATGGTTTGTTTGTCGCCGGAAATCATTTCGGCTTTGCTTCCACCAATCGCGACGAAATCGTATCCGGAGATCTCGGTCAATCGATTCCCTTCGATCGTCGATGTCGCACTTCCGGAAATGGTCAATGAATCCGATCCGCTGATGGTCGCGCTGCGATCACCTTCGATGGTATCATCGAGATCCCCGGTGACTTCGACGGACCGATCTCCGGCCACCGTAATGGATTGATCCGCGCCCACGGATAGGGTCTGCGTGCCCGTAATCGCCGTCGAATCGTCTTCGCCGACGCTGGTCGTCACCGAACCTCCCACGGCGACGTTGCGCGCACCGTCGATGGTTACTTTGTCCTCATTTTTGACATATCGCGTCGCATCGTTTTGCACTTCAATGCGCGAATTACGCTCGGCGCGGAGGTAAATTTCCTCGGCCCCCTTGGCGCTCTCGAACGTCAATTCATTGTACCCGTTGCCGCCGGGCGACGATGCGTCACGAAAAACGGTTTTCGTTTTGTTTGCGGGTAACGAATACGGATGCACGTTGACTTTGTGATACGTGCGGCCGGTGATCAAAGGTCTGTCCGGGTCTCCGTCAAAAAACTCGACCACGACGGAATCGCCGACGCGCGGAAGATTTACCGAGCCAAACCCTTGGCTCGCCGCTGCTTGGGAGAGCGGGATCCATACCTCCGCCGCCGAACCATCCCAACAGAACGTAACGAGCGCCCGGCCATTTTCATCGGTGTGAATTTCCGCGCCCGTCGGACCGACGACTTTGGCCATTTGCGCGCCCCAAATACGCGGCCAAGGCGTTTTTCGTTCCGGCCGGTAGGATGTTTTTCCCGGAACCGTTTCAAACGAAACCCGATAAGACGATTTCCCCTCGAGAAAACTCGCCTCATGCTCGACGTTCGTAAGGAGCCAAGAATCGTTGCAGCTCGAGCGGGAATGCCCTTCGAGCACAAATAGATGCCCCGGTGTGAAACGAATCGTGGAAGCTTTGCCCCGTCCCTTTTTTTCGCCGACCCGCAACGATTCCAATCTTTTCTGTGCATTACGCGCCGGAAAGGCGAATTGCGAAATCGCTCGCGGGCCCGCGACCTGAGCTTCATCACTGGGCGCAGTGCGTGGATCATCCAAGGGATAATCACGTACCCGCACTTTCGTGGGCACGAGACGCTGGGCCAGTTCGAATCCAATCACATTTTCGCCTGCATCGAGCGCTTCTTTGCGATACGTCAAAGCCGCATCGCCGGCGATGTTCTCGTGCGTCGTGGGCGCGTCGGTCACCACGAGCGTATGTCCCGACGCGTGATGCTCGAAAAAATACCGAATACCTTCGGCTTCCATCCAGCGCGAAATCAAATCCCAGTCGCTTTCCCCATATTGAACGATCAAGTCCCGCTTGGCATAACTGTCCGAGAGAGACAAACGCACATCGTCGATGCCGTATTCGTCGAGCACCGTGCGAATCAGGTCGGGAATGGTAACCGCCGAATACGCGCGCGAATTGTTCCCAAGATGCGCAAGAATAGCTTTGGGTTCGAGTGTTGCCCGGTAAAACGCACCGTCATCCCCGGTCTCGAGCTGCTCAAAATGGGTGATGATTCCATCGAAATGCCGCTCGACCGTTCCCCACAGAACCGTCACATGCGCGGGTTCGCCGACGACCGCCTCGAAGTCGAACGCGGCGTTTTCGTCATGCAGATCGATCTCAAACGAAAACAATTCCGAAATGGCTTCCCGCCCGCGAAGCGTACGTAACACGAGCGAAGAAGTTTCGCCCCCTACCGAAAAGTGCGCCTCGAGCTTGGTCACGTCCGACATTTCGATCTCCCTTCATCAACCATCTCAAAAAACACTCGCCGCGAACCTTATGAATTTTCGGTTTGCTTCCAGTTTTCATCATCCCACTCGTCGCGAACATCACGACGATAATGGGGCGGGATTGCATCGGGCAAAGCACCTTCGTACAACGTGCAAATACGTCGTTCGTGCCGAACCAATCGATAATCAATCACCACGCGATAGGACAACAGTACGCGCTCCTCGCCCGCAATGATTCCGATTTGGTCCAAGACCAAAGGAACGACTGTTTCTCGATTTTCGAGTTGTACGTGCAAATGAAATCCTCCCTTGGGCAGCGCGAAAATCAGGTCCGATCCGTCTTTGCAACCATGAGACAAACGAATTCGTTCCCCGGGTTTCGGAGCGTTCTGGGCCGGGATCACCATATTCGGATGCGCCTGATTGAACAAAATGGGCGTCAAGTGCTCCGGGCCCACCGAAATATCCGTGGACGGCGCCGGAGCCTCTGCCGGCTTGCCACCCGTTTTTCCCAGAACACCGGCCAGCCCCGGGTGCTCGATCGCTGCTTGCGGACGCAAGGAGCCGTTTTCCGGGTAAAACCCGATACCGGGAGGAGCCGGACGATCGTATACGCTTCCGACCAATTGGTTGGGGTCTTCAATGTTCGGCAGCAATTGCCCCTCGGCCGACAGTTCGTCCAAGAAATACCCACGGCCGCGTGGATTCGGCCCATAAGGGGCAGAGTATCCTTCTTTCGTCGGCGCTTCTCCACCATACGTGAGCGAATCGTCGAGGCGCATGGAACCAAACACCTCGGGAGCGCCGGGGATCAACGTCCCCTCTTTGCCCCGCACCCAGCGACGATCCCCGAAAATCGCCAAACGCCGGCGAAACACGCGTCCGATTTCGATTTCAACCTCGAGTGTGCCCTCGACTTTGCGCTTCGGTTGGTACACGCGCCCGCCGAGCAACACATCAACGCCACCCATGTAAAATGGTTTGTCGCCACCACGTAACCCCAATGGAGTCATGCACGGCGATGAATCGACGGGCCAATTCTGTTCCGTCGTAGGAGCGAGCGTCCCATCGGAGATCACGTCATAAAGCGCGCGAACGATGATACAGGACATCATGCGCCGCGGGGCGGGCGAGATATTCTTCAATAACCTCGCCGGATATGCTGTCGAATTGACGAGTTTCATGGTTATTCGATCTCGTAAATGCGCCAGTGGCCTTTCCAGAAATTCTTCTCGGGCTCGGGATCATCGCCGATTTGTCGTCCCTTGAATTGCCGAGCAGCCTCCATCTGTTTGACGAATGCCGGTCCCGCCACCGGCCCAAGCATATTCATCGCCAGGGATTTCATGAGTTTCTCACGACCGGGACCGGACAACGCCGCCAAAGGATCTTTCGGTTTACTCATGGGTTACTCCGCTGCGTCCGCGTTTTCGTCGGTTCCGTACCAATAATCATCATCGTCTTCATCGGAATCGGAGTCTGTCGTCGTTGATTCGTCGGAACTGCTCACATACCAGTAATCATCGTCCGAACCATCCCCTTCAATCGCCGCTTCTTCCCAGTATTCGGAGTCATCGCTCTCGGTCAAACCCAAATCGCTCGGGTCCCAGAAGATGGTATCCGCCCACCATTTTTCGGTAAATTGACGGTCCATACTGCTATCATAGGAAAAACCGTTTCCCCAGTTGAAATCAATCAACCCGCCATTGCGAATGGTATATCTCCAGCAGATCTGTGAAAACGACTTTTTTACCCCCGCGTACGCGAGAACTCGTGCCAATTCGGTCGATGCCGCTTGCTCCGCAGCATCGTTCATATTCTTCATTGCCGTCCACAGAGTCGTTCGCATGACGGTATCCTGGGCGATGTCGTCGGTCATGAGCGACTTGTAGGTGATTATTTCGTTCAAATTGGCATCATAGTCGATCGAATCAATTAATTGCTCTTTGAGCGCGTCATTGATGTTCGAGGCGCCCTCCTTCTCTGCGGATTCCAATGAACTCGCCGAATTTTTCATCATTTTTTCTACATAATCATCGTATTTGCTGCTGTTGATGTTTTGCAATTCGCTCAGAAACTCCTTGGAAAATACGCCCGGCGTTCCCGCATTGACAAGATCGATGAGGTCGTTATCAAGGGTTTTCCCCGTTGCATAACATGCTTCTTTGAGCGAATTGTACATGCCTCGCGTCGTAGCCGCTTTTTTCACGTACGACTTCATTGCGTCGGTCGATTCGTACCCGGCGAACTTCGAGAGCGCCGAACCGATGGTACCGAAAATTCCCTTGCTCGACCCCTTCGCCGCACGCCGACGAGCCGAAGCTGCGGCCGCATTTGGAAATGCCGACTTGAACGCCGACCCCATTTTGCCGCCAAGCTTCTTGATCCCATTGCCGGCCTT
>WBZU01000821.1_pt1 | contig 25223 bp, 15 predicted proteins | sample 5204311 | NCBI WGS metagenome assembly WBZU01 (sample SAMN12344359, study PRJNA552823) | activated sludge metagenome | biome: Activated sludge suspended growth; feature: Nitrification reactor; material: Wastewater; isolation source: activated sludge from nitrification reactor of wastewater...
GCGCTCGATGCCGCACGCGTGGCCAAATTCACGCGCGAAGAATGGGATGCCTATATTCACGCCGGAATGCTCATTCAGAATGAGCGGGGCATGTTGTCCTTGGCGGAAAAACAAGGGCACAAGAAGGGCCTCGACGAGGGGCACAAGAAAGGCCTCGACGAGGGGCACCGGAAAGGCCTCGACGAGGGGCGCAAGAAAGGCCTTCAGGACGGTCTGCGACAAACCATTCGGGACTTATGCGACGTCCTGGGTATTGAATGCACACCGGAACGCATTGCGGAATTGGAGCGACTCGAGGCGGATGGTTTGTCCGACTTGCGCGATCGGATCAAAACGACGAAAACGTGGGCGTAGGTCGAATGCGGCATTCGGGCCGGCGCCGGAAAACATTGGTTTCCTCAACGTCCCCCGAAGTTTGGCGGGAAGCACTTGTCGGCTTCGACCCCCGTCACAGCCCGAAACGCCGCTTTTCGGCTTCGGTGAGGTAATCGGGCGGGTCGCGGGGAATGAGGGATTGCGCGATGTCCAGGAGTTTGTCCGGTGCCAACCATACAACCCCTTCGTTGGTCGACGCATTCGTACTTGCTGCAATCCGCCCCTCGAACCCGATTGCGATCCCGTCGACGGGGTGATCGGTCTCCAAGGTCCGCATCAAGCTGCCATTCTCGAGATTCCACACGCGCACCTCGCAATCATGGCCGCCCGTCACCAAGACATTACTGTCGCGATCGAACCGAAATTGCGCCACTGTATCGGTATGACCAACCAAGACGTGTCGCAATTGGCATGTCTCGGCATCCCACACCCATACGCGCGCATCCCCTGTGCTCAAACCCGCCACGTACATTCCATCGGGTGAAAACTGCAAATGCGTGAGCGGCTCATTGGGATGCTCGGTCGTTTTTTCGGTCGCGCCCGTTTTCATGTTCGTCAGATAGAACCCTTGCTCGTCCCATTTCGACCAGGCTATGCGCCATAACTCGCGCTCATCGATTTGCTCGTCGTCGGAGACCGTCATGGACACGACCGCGAGATGACGCAAACCTTCATTGTCTGGCACGTGATGCCGCACGGGATCGAGACGTGCGTGGCTGTCGAACACGACGATGTCATGATTGGATGCGTCGCAAATCGCAACAAATCGACCATCCGGCGATATGCCCGTCGGAGCTTGGGGGTCCAATTCCGTAGGAATCGTCTCGAGCGGGGTGGACTTTTTCGATGCTCGCTTCGGGTCGTGAACCTCAATTTGATGCTCGCTGGGCCCCTGTTCATTCAGCCACCGGCCAACTCCCACGACCTTGCCATCGTGCCTGTACGCGCAATGTTGAAAATACGGAATCGCCGCCGCCGCCGTCTTTGCGCCGCTTTGAATATCGTGAAAAACGGTGCTGTGTCCACCATACACGCCCAACAAGAGTTTGCCGTCGGGGCTGGTCGACAACAAGGTCGAAGATTTGTCCAGATGCACCATTGGCGCTGCAATGCCCTCGTCCGAAGTATCGGGCTCATCGTGCCACGGCGAAATGGCGGTCATTTCATCCGCATCGACGTCGAATTGCCAAATGAATATCCGGCCCGTGGGACCGGCACATGCAATCCATGCGTCGTCTTTGCTGATCGCGAGCGCCTGAACATTGTCATCAACCTCGAACTCGAAAGCCTTTTCTCCGTCGGCGCGACACACATTCAACATCCAGCGCTCCTGTTCGTCCGGGTAGGCCATGAACAGACGTTGACCATCGTTTGTTACGGCATAAATACGATTTTCGGTTCCTTCGCGGAATCGGTTCATGAACCCGGCAAAAATGTCGACATGATCTTCCCATCCCTGCGATTGCTGCTCGATCACCTGCAGACTCGGCAAATCCGGTCCGTTTGCCCTGGCCGCGATTTCCCAAACGTGATGCTTGGCATCGTAGCGATAACAAGCGACGACGTATTCACCATCTCGCGAATAACTGACACCCCGCACCGTTTCCCAGGGATTGTCAAACCAGGTGTCCACGGATTCGAGGCTCGGCATCGACCACAAACTCACGCAATGGTCGAACCCGCCGCTCATGAGTTGCTCGCCGGATGGATGAAACGCCAACGCATACACACCGCCAAGATGCGCTTCGCATTGCGTTTCGATTTCACCCGTCGAGAGGTTCCAAAGCCGAATGATCCCGTCCTTCCCGCCTGTCGCCAGCAAGGAACCATCGCCATTGAAAGCCAATGCGTACACGGGACCTTGGTGATCCACGAGCTGCATGACGAGTTTGCCCGTCTCCACTTCCCAGATACGGACGATTTCATCGTCGCCGCCCGAAGCAATCCATGCGGAATCCGGTGAAAATGCCAACGCTCGAATGGTCTCGAAATGATGCCAATGATGCACGCCCTCGGGAATCCCTTCCACGGCCATACGTAATGAATCTTCGACCGAAGCTTCAATGACTTGATCCGCAGGTTCATCGCCACACGCAATCATCATCGCCCGACGCGCAAGCACCAGACGAACGTCCCAATCGTTCTCGTCGAGCGATTGGGAAACCGCTGCCAAACGGATCGATTCTTTGCGACGCGCCTGCAAAATACACGCATCCATGAAGGCATCAATGGCCTCGCGTTCGCCCAGCCCGAGCTGCGTTCGATGGTTTGTCCACAAGTCTTGAAAACGCGCCAACCTCGCGCCTTCGAGCAAATATTGTTCCGCGGCCCCGTCCGACGCTTCCTGCCACGCATTCGCGGCTTTCAACAATTCGTGCCGCATGGCAATCCACACGACGGCCTGGCGATACCACGCATGGAGTCGCGACCAATGCCGAATCAATGATTCGTGCGCCAATTCGAGGTAATGATCGCCCGCTTCATCGTAAAGATCATCGTCGCCTTGCACCACGAGATTCGCTTCAGTGAGAATCTCGACCAATTCTTCGAATGTTTTTTCATCTTCGGGTTCGACCCCCAAATACATCGCCCGTTTGCCCGTCGCGCGGCTCAAATCATCGGTGGGCGTAACAAGCTGCACCATGAGCCACGCCATGAGCTCGCGATGGCGATCCGAGGGAAGATTGGCATAACATTCTTCGGCATTTTTCTCGAGAATGCCCGACAGTCCGCCGAGTTTACCGTACGCATCGTTCGTCAACATCGGCCCGAGGCCCGCGCGAAATTCACGTTTGCGCCAAAGCTGATTCAGCGTGTACGAAAGCAAGGGCAATGCTCCCGGTTCGGCCCGCACGTCCTGCAACAAAGTCCGCCACAAACCAGGCTCGACGTGCACGCCAAGACGCCGCGCCGGCTCTTCGATGATCACGCGATATTGATCCACGCCGAGCCGGAATAGATACGGCTGAATCCGTTCCGCGGAAAAGTGCCGAACTCCATCGATTTCCACGTTACCCAGATCTTCGAGTTGGTCCCAACGAACCGCGATCACCACGACGGTTGGGCGGGTGTCATCCGTGCACCTACGCCATAACCGCGTCAAAAAGTCCTTGCGTTTGGCGTCGTCGATTTGCTCCGTGACAAACAGTTTTTCCAACTGATCGACGAACAACGTCTGCGGTTTCGCAGGCGCTGCCGGAAACGTATCCAAGTGCGCTTGTAATGCGACGCAGGGATCCCGCGGTTTGTCCGCGTCGCGGAGGACGTCTCCCAGGGAAAAGCAGGAACTCGTGCCTTGCAAGTCGCGACCAGTCAGATCCAGCAAAGCCGTTTTACCAATGCTCGCCGAGCCCGCCACGACCAACAATCGAGGCGCGGAGTTTTCTGCAAGAATTCGGTCCAAGCGAGCAACCAAGCGTTTTCGATCGTTTTTCCGGCTCAGCTCGTCCACGCCAATTTGCGAAAGCAGCACATGATGCGCCGAATTGAGCGCCACGCGTTGCTCGAAAAGCGACCCATCCGGGAGGCGAATATCGTCGAAACGCGACAAGTATTCGATGCCAATTGTCGCCAGGACGAACACGCGCGATGTTTTGCTCGTGGCAAGTTGCCATAATTTGCGGACGATCACGCCCCGCTTTTCCGCATCTTCTTCAGGAATGTCGAGGAAAAGTTCTTCCAATTGATCGACCACCAGAACGGTGTATTCGTCGTTGGCGGTAGGTTGGATCGCTGCCGTAACGATTGCATCGACGGGTTTGTCGATCCAGGCCGGTTCCGGACGCAAATACACGTATCGCCAACGAAACTTGGCTGCGGCATCGTCGGTCACTTGTTTCGTAATCGCTTCCGGCGTCGATTGCGGATGTTGCAAATCGACCACGACGCCGGCCATGACCAACGATGATTTCCCCACGCCGGACGCTCCGGCAATCAGGAGAATTCGCGGATCATCCTCCGCGAGCAAATGCTGAATGCGATTGCGAATCAAGGCGCGTTCGACATCGCGACCAAAAAAGAGCGGCGCGTCTTTTCGTTGGTATGCGTCGAACCCTCGATATGGCGAAACCACCCACGGACGAAAATCCGTGCCGAGCGTGCTGTAACCCAAATATTGCAATCCAGCCCAATCGAAGCTGGGATTGTCGGGGTACGCCAGGTTGTCATTCTTGGCCAATTCGCGCACGGTTCGTCGCGCCGCAACGATAGCGTCTTCCACGGAACCGAGTTCCTGCACCATGGTTTTGTACAAGGCATTCGATATCGCCAAAGCCCCGCGCATCGTCAGTGGATACCGCGAAGCAATCACGGCCGGCACACCGCTTTGATGAATGTGCATCGCCACGCTGGCCGTCGTGCTGTCGGCATCACCGGCATTGCTGCTTTGGCAAGCCGAAAGAATGACGAGCCGCACATGTTGACCATGTTCCCGGAACAACCGGCCCAATACTTCGGGCGAAACCGGTTTGTCACTGCCATCCAAGAGCAAACCGTAACCCGTTTGCGCATTTCCTCCGCCGTGACACAAGATGTGCAAAATGCGGACGCGTGGATCTTGTTGCAGCAACGCTTTTAATGATGCAACGCTCGCATGACGCAAAACATCGCGTTCGCTATCGAATTCGGGCACCAAGCCTTGGACGAGCTCCACAAGGCCGCCCCATGAGACCGCCCCGCCTTGATGCGACCACGCCACCGCAATGCGGTTGTCGTGGCCCCAGCGCGATTCGCTCGTGCAATCGGCTCCATTGTTTTTCGCCGCGGGAACCTCGTAACGCAATACAACGCCGTCGGTATTGCAAATCGGCGTATTTCCATCCAATTGCGCAAGTTCCCACGGAAGCCGAAACAGCTCGCTCGCCGCCGAACGAATCGTCACCACGACCCGCTTGTTTTTCTTGAAATATGGCAAAATCCGCTGCTCGTGGCCGGCATTCTTGATAAATTGTGCCAGCGACGCGGACACCTCGGTCATGCGAGCTTCGAGGCCCTTCAAATCGTCGACGTCGGCTAAATTCTTGCACAAAGCTTCCGACCATTCGAACGTGCCTTGGAGGTATTTTCCGGCATCCGTCGGATCACGCAACAAATAATCGTTTTTCCCGGCACCGGCTGGACGGTACTTTTGTTCCGCCTCGGAACACCGCACGAATTCGAGCAGAAGCGGAACATCAAAATGGTCGCCTGCGTCCACCTGTGCAACGTCGCGTTCGGGCGGCGTGCGCGGAGCCGGCGGAGCAGCGCGGGTTTGTTGATCGCGCGCACGTGCGGCGGCAATGGGCAAGCGCGCCGCCGGATCGCCCAGCAACATGAAGGCGGACAAATCCAAATACCGCATCCACAATTCCGCGGCAATCGTGGCGTCCGCCGTTTTCGATCGCGTCAGGTTCAGCACTTCTTCGGCGACTTCCTGACTCTTTTGGAAAAGGTTTCGCTCGGCAATCCCAAAACGGTGACCATCGACGACATCGCGCATGACGCCGTAATACGCCAAATATCCCGTGCGCAGCGATTCCAATGCCGTCGCGGTTTGCGCATATTCACGGAATCCGTACGTCCACGTCATGTCGACGTGGCCCAACACCGCCAACGGTCCATTGGGATTGGCCAGCGCAACTTGGGGTACTCGCGCGACAAACGGTTTTCCTTCCGGCGCGAGGTTTGCCGTAGCGCTTTCACGATCGCCGTCGCTCACGTCGGGCAATGATTTCAACCATTCTTCGTAGATGGAATGATCCGGCGTGCCGACTCCATAACAAGCGTGCATGAACCAAAATCCATTCGGCAAAAATGTCCGCTGCGCAAAATACGCCGGCCCGAGACGTCGCCAGGGCGCCTGTTGCAAAACGGGGTTGCCTTGAATGGCGCACGCATTCGCCGAGCCTCGTTTCGCCGCGGTCCCGTGCGTCACGGACAAGAGAGCGCTCGCGTGCGTGGTGACTTGCGCTGCGTGCATCAGAACGGCTTCATTGCTTTCCGGTCCGGCGACATTACCGCTGTCGTCCGCGGCGGCATGCACGTGACTGTCCCACAAATGGACTTTCTTTTCGTAAAATCGTTTGGCGAGGACACCTTCCTGTTCGGCTTTTTGGTGCGCCAAGTAGACGACTTGATTCTTCGTTTCCGAGGTAAACGTATCGCCCTTGTCGGCAAGGGTTGCGTAATACAACGATTGCACCGGTTTGTCTTCGCTCGCGGGCTGTTTTTCCGCGGCGATGATTTTTTTGCAATACGCGCGATAGGCGGCTTCGTCGACGGTGCCGTCCTCTTTGCGGAAACACAAGCGTCCGACGAACGCACCTTTCGCTCGCAATCGTTTTTGCACGTCGAGCGGGACTTCGTCGAGATCCCCGAGAATCAACAAATAACGCGGCCGTTTGGCGAGCGGCTCGAAGGCGGCGTATTCCTTGTCGGTCCAAGCAACCGGGTCATCTTCTTTCGCCACCTGAAACACAGGCACGTCCGCAGCTTTTTCATAACCGCATAACGCCGCGCGATGTTCGACGAGGTCCGCGACAAGGGTGCGCAACTTCTCACCCTTGTCGTTTTTCTGGACCACAAGGCCCCACCCTTGGAGTTTCAAATCATTGAGACCATCCGCGGCAAACAGCACCTCGGGTCGATCCTGCGCAATCGCGTCACGACGAAACACCGGTGGACGTTCGAGCGATTTGGTGAATTTGCCATTTTTTGCGTTCGATTCGTCCAGCAACAAAAGCTCGATGCGCATGCCGTTCATGGTCTTGCTCCGTAGGCTTGGATTGGTTTGTCGGATTTGATTCAGCGCGAGCCGCCCCCCGGATCGCCGCTGATCGGCCCGCCACCGTCGCGTTGTTTGCCCGAAACGAAGATCCACTTCGTGCCGGGATCGCTTTTGCTCGTTGCGGTCAATTGGATTTGCGTGCCGTTTTCATACCCGTTGGCAAACGAATACGTCGAGATCGCACCATTTTTCTGCCACGGAATGGGCTTTTCTCCGGGTTTGACCGTCTCACCTTGAAGTGCTACCTCGTCGGTGTCATCCATGCGCAACGTGAGCGGTTTGGCGGACTTGATGAAATCCCACACGGGAGGCGCGGTAAACGAGGCAAAGTTTTCTTCGTTTACATCATCGTCGTCGGCCTCGATGGTAAATTGCAGTTTATTTTTGGCAATTTCGGCAACGAGCTTCATTTCTTTGGCTGCGGACATGGTCATCTCCTTGTGGGGTTTGTGTTTCGTTGTGCTTGCGTAGGCGTGGAATTCGTCATTTCGGGTGCGTCTTCCCTGTTTTTTGGGACGCACCAAGCCAAGCATCAATGGCGCGAATGCGATCTTCTCCGGCGATTCCATTGGCGGCAAAAATGGCGCGGGCGCTCTCCGCAAGCTCGCGGGCCCGAGCAGACGGAGCGTTTTTCTTGGACACGGCCTGAGCCAGTATCCATTCAATCGCGGCCCGATCGAGCGCGCTGCCCGGCAAGTCCAGCACCAAAGTGCGAGCTTTTTCGAGCAGTGTAATCGCTTCGTCGTACTTTTTCTCGTGCAAAAGCCATTGCGCTCGTAATCGATGCCCGAACGAACGATACAACGGATGCGTTTTGTGAAGTTTGTCCAAGCCCTCTTCGAATCGCTTCACGTGCCCGAGCACATCGTCATAACGATTCAGCTCGAACAGCATTTCGGCGATATTTCCATGGTTTGTCACGGTCACGATATGGTCTTCGCCGACGGCCCGAATCTGAATTGCCAGCGCTTTTTCGTAATTGGCCAAAGCCTCGGCATATTGTCCGCGCCACGTTTGCGTGACGCCGAGCACCGTAAAAGGCCGGGCCTGACGCACGTCGTCTTGGGACAAAGCATGCGCAAAGATCTCCTGCGCCGTACGAGCATGTTTTGCAGATTCGTCCAATCGTCCGGCGCGTCGCTCGAGTTCGGCAAGTTCGATATGGGCTTGCCCGACGCGAAAATGCTTGGGATCGTATAATTTCGACCACGTATCGATGCTTTCCGTCAGAATTTGCCGCGCAGTATCGAATTCGCCCGTTTCGTGAAGAAACATGGCATAATCGTGTTTTACGAAGGCGAGCCGCGGATGACCTTCTCCCAACGCATCCCGCACAATTTGAATGGACGATTCGAACGCTTTGCGGGCATCGGCAAATCGTCCCTGGTCTTTCGAGACATTGGCCAAAAATTGCCACGTGTCGGCCTGAAACAAAACGTCGACGCGATTTTTTTGCTCGAGGTCCAGCGCTTGACGCAACATTTTTTCGGCATCGTCACTGCGCCCGGCTTTCGCATACAATGAACCTGTTTCATTCAGCGTCGCGACAAGCAATGTGCTGTCGTTGCCCGCGCGTTCAATCGCGGACAGCGCGCTCTCCGCCCATAAGTATCCAAATTGTTTATTGGAATGGTGCCGAGCCGATAAATGCACCAATGTTTTCCACGTCTCGGCCGCTCGAACATCGTGCCGACTACGTACCGACAAATCGAGCGCTTCGCGTAATAACTTCTCGGCTCGATCCACCTCGTCGCCGGTGACGAGATCCACCAGAATCCGCCCAACGGCATATGCGGCGTCGGCTTGCACGGGACGATATTGCAGTTTTCGCGCCGCTTCCCATTGCGGCTCGGCGATCGCCAAGGCTTCTTTGTAACGCACCGCCTGAAACAATACTTCGGAACGCGCCAATTCGTTTTGAATCGCCGTGACTTTCGCCGCTGTGTCCGGATCTTCGGGCGGACGAACCCCCAATAACAATGCTTCGGCATCTTGACAACCGTCCACACGCGGTAATGCCGCCGCGGCTTCGGCCGCATGTTCGACGATCTGCGCATCGGCCTGCGTAAAAACATCGAGCAGCGCGCTCAGATGACGTTGTCGCCGATCGAGGCATATCGTGCGCAAATTCAGGACTTCGTCGCTTTGTTCATGACGCACGTGCGTCGCTTCGCACGCTGCGACCCGTTCGCCCCGCAAGGCCACGATATACGGTTCGAGTTGGCTCGACAAACGTTCCCACGTCGCATTCGCATAAGGAAGCCGCGTTGCTTGAAATGCGCGGGTTATCTTGTCACGCACGTCGCCATTCCAGAGCCCATCGACCGCTTGTCCTGCCAATCGACACGGATTCGCCTCGTGACGCGCTGAAAGTCCCGCCGTGATCGCAATGCTCGCCACGAGCGCCACCACGACGCCCGCCGCGGTGAACATCGTCCGACGTCGTTTGTCCGGGTCCCACGACAAGGCCGCGAGCAGCTCCTGCATGTCCGGATAACGTTTGTCCGGATCGGCCGCGAGCCCTCGTTCGAGAATGGGCCACAAGCGTTTGGGGACTTGCGCATTTTTCGGCGGAGCCTCGTACACACCGTCCGCCGTGAGTTTGGCCAGTTGAAAATTTGTTTTCGGTTGAAATGGCCGCTTTCCATAAAGTGCCTCGTAAAGCGCCACGCAAAAACTGAATTGGTCGCTCCGAGCGTCGACTTTTTTCGCTTGCCATTGCTCTGGCGACATGTATGCCGGAGTTCCCAAAATGCTGCCCGTCTGCGTCAATGTCGCCAGCATTGCGTGCGCATCGTCGAGCTGCGGCGCATTTGCCAGATGCACATCGTCGGCCAACGCCTCGGTCCGCGCGAGCCCGAAATCAAGCACGCGCACACGACCGTCCGCACCTACGAGCACATTGGCGGGCTTGAAATCGCGATGCACAAGGCCCGCTCGATGCGCGGCAATCAGGCCCTCCCCCGCGGCGAGAAACAAACCGAGCACGTCTTTCCACGACGCTTTGTCGGCGTTTTCTTTGCGCCACGTATCGAGCGTGACTCCGCGGACAAACTCCATGGCCACGTAAACGCGCTCGCGAAACGTGCCGGCTTCGTACACTTGCACGACGTTTGGATGGGACAAACGGGCCAGCGTTTTCGCTTCGCGGAGCAATCGTTCACTGATATCGGCTCGCGAACGCACGCCGCCCTTGACGAGTTTGACCGCGACTTTGCGATCGAGTTGCTCGTCGTAGGCGCTGTACACTTCGCCCATTGCGCCGGCCCCGAGACGCTCCATGAGGCGAAATCGTCCCACGCATTCGCCGGACAGATTGGACGACGCCGTAATCGCCGCTTCGATTGCGGGATCATGATCGAGCGACGCCGTGCCGTCTCCGAGCGCCGGCGCATCCAGAAACGAATCGGGCATATCGTCGGCTTCTTCGAGCAACCTTCGCGCTTCTTGTAGAACATTCGACGGTACGTGCGTGAGTTTGTCGAGGTACGCGTCGCGTTCTTCGCCATCGAGCCCGCCAGCAACGAGAATGATTTCATCCAGCGACGGAACGTGGACGTCATTCTGAATTGGCGGCGAAGGTTCGATCATCGCGTCTTCGCAGGTCCTATCGGAATCGGGGCGCGAACGTAGTCATGTGGTTTCGTTTTTTGGTTCGTCGGGCAAACTGTCCCCCAAACCGCTCGCTTTGAGCTGCCCATAGAGCCATACGCGAGCGGCGCGCCATTGTCGTACGGCGGTGGCTTTGGAGACGCCGAGAACTTCTGCGGCTTCCTCGACGGACATACCGCCGAAGTAGCGCAGTTCGACGAGTTCGCCTTGGCGGGGATCGATTTGCGTCAATCGTTCGAGCGCTTGATGAATGGCGACGATTTCTTCGGGATTACGCGCGTTTACGTCGAGCACGTCTTCGGGCATTTCGTCCGACGTTTCGCCGCGGCCTCGTTTTTGCGACAAGCGTTTGCGAGCGGCATCGACCAGGACGAACCGCATGCAGCGAGCAGCGGCGGCGAAAAAGTGTTGACTGTTGTTCCAATCGATGTCGATGTGCATCAGCTCGATGGCTGCTTCATGAAGCACGGTCGTGGTGGCCATGCCCGAAGCGGCTCGGCGCCCGCGCAAAACGTGATGCGCGAGGTGATGCAGTCGGCCGTAGATGGCGGCCCAAGCTTTGTCGCGCGCGGCGCCTTCGCCGGTTTTCCAAGCTTGCAATAGAATCGTGAGCGATTCTGGGTCTTGCTGGACGCTCATGGGGCCACTTTACCGAAATACGCGGGTTGTGGAAGAAAAACTGTACGAAAAATGAGTGGCCGCTTGGGTATCGTGTTCCGAGTTCACCTGCCCGTCGTGGTACTATCGTCGAATAACCACACGCCGGGACTCTGGTCGATACGCCGACCCACGAGTTCCGTAGCGATATCGAATACTTCGCTCCGAGACGCTTGACGATATCCCGCACGATGGGCCAAGTCCGCGCCCAATGCCGCGAGAACGTTGGCCGCGCGATATGCCGACACATCGCGCGGCGCTCGTTTGGAGAGTAAAACGACCTACGGCGGAAGCGCCACGTGAATGCGCCAGCCGTGATCGTCCTCCGTACAGGGTGCCACCCCGCCGCACCAACCATTGACCGACGTGATATTCACCGACTTGCCATCCGGACTTGGAAGGATCGTTCCCCAGCCCGCGCCGACGCAGAATGTCTCGGCGAGGACAAACGGCGTCCCCGTCAAATCGACGTTTGCCGCACCATCGCCCCATCCGCACGCGATCGCGTGACCGTACGGGACATGCGTCATGTTGTTCCACCCGGTGATGATCCCGCTCGAATCACTGAAGGTATAGTCGTCGACTTTCAGGATCAGCCGTAACGGGTCGATACGCACGCGCATGAACTGCGTGAACACGTCGCTGTCCGGATAATCGAAGCGCGCGACAAGGCTGAAGTTTTTGTCGGATCCGAATGCCGGCAGGGTCAGGTATTCCGTGGGCGTGCCCGCCATGTCATGGCAATACGCAGTCCACGCTCGGGCGGGGTTTGCCTCGTGAAATAGCGTGTATTCGCCGTCGATTGCACCGGGATCGAATTGGCGAATCTGCGCGCACGTGCCGGGCAACGGAATGCAAATCCCGTCGTCGTACAATGTGCCCTCGGGACAATTGCTCTCGCATCTGCCTGCCCGACAGACTTGGCTCGAGGCACACGCAATGCCCCGATGCTCCCCCACACAATCGTCGACAGCACCGCAAAAGGCGCAATCGGTAAGCGGATCAATGCACCGATCGTCGCACTGCACCAGATTGGGCGCACAGACGACGCCGCATTGACCGAGCGCGCAGACTTGACCGGCAGGACAAACGTTTCCGCATGCGCCGCAATTGGCATTATCGGTGGCAATCGTCGCGCAGAAGTCAACGCCACTCGAATCCGTGCACATGGCCTGGGAATCCCCACAATGCCGGTCTTCGATGGTCACAACAAACTCGGGCTCTTCGCAGCCGGACACGGAAAAAAAGACCAATGCCGCGTACGCCCATGCCAGATGGCTCTTGATCCCTCGCAGTTCGAATCGTTGGTGTCGCATGGTATTTTCCTCCGAAGCTATTGGTTACGCGGATGTTGAGAACGTTCGTCACGGCGACGCTTGCGAGCGACGGCGATAACGACAATACCAAGGCCGATCGGCAGCGTCATGGGCGCGAATTCGCCGATTTTCGAATGCGTGTACGAGCAACCCGAATCGGGTTCGTTATCGTCAGGACACGCCGCTTCGGCGCACCAAACTTCGGTCCAAACGCTTGCTCCCCAGCCTTTGCAAACGTACTCAAAGTTCGTCTCGGCGTATTTCGTTTTACAGGGATCATCTCCCTGGAAGCTCTTGTAGCTATTTTTGCATTGCTCGCACGTCGTGCCCGATTGCTCTTTGCGAGCGACCGTGCATTCTTCGACGTAATCGCCGGGAGGAGGCAAATCGGCGCGGGCAATGTGAATCCCGGCCAGAAAAAACAACGGTACGAATAAGGCGGCGCGTATGATGCCCATGATGGACCTCCTTATCAGCCAAGCTTCGTTTCGCAGGAAGCCGGACGGGAAAAACGAATTTCAGGGCCCGCCCGAATCCGTTCGTCCCTTGCACCGACTTCAAACCGTCAGTTGCCGCCGACGTGGGATGTGTTCAAAAAAATCTTGCTCAGCTGAATATTTCTACGGAGCTCGTACGACGAACAACGGGCGAACGTGACGTGACGTAATTCAATGAATGGTTCGAGGGAGGGATCGGCAGGCGGGGCTTTCGCGATATCACGGCAAAACAATCGACGCCCACGCATCACATTGCGCGGTTCGTACGCCATCCGCGGCGCTGACCGGGTTGTCCATCACGACATGCGAGTCTTTCACCGCGTCGTATTGCGGCCAAGCAATCGCTGCGCCACCATTCGGATCCTTTGTCGTGCCAAACTTCGACCAGTATCCCATGAATTCGTCGGCCAGCGTCAAGTCCTCGGGCGCCGGAGTGTACAACGGAATGTTCGTCAAGCTGTGGAAAATGTAAAACAGCTCGATTCCGTGCGCCGCGGGAATGGGTGCACCGAGTTTCGGAGCCCGACGCGTGAAGAAATATCGATACACCGGTTCCGTTTGCGCGTTCGCGACCGCGCGAGCCATGGTGCGTACCGGACAGGTAATACGCATATCCGTAAACACCGCCGCCCACGCTTCTTGCGGTGTTCCATACGCAGCCACCGGATACGCCGCGAGAACTTGTGCCGCTGCTGAACCAAACGCTTGGTTGACCGCGGTTTGGAACTCCATGGCCGAACCGACCGATGACTTGATGACCCGCGCGACTTCATCCGAATTCGAGCCGATGATCATCGGTACGTGATTGTGTTTTCCCGCCTTGATCGTATTGAACGCGGTATCCAAAAGAACGTGGTTATCGACGATCGGACCATATTGCGCCGGATCCTCAGCCGGGGTCACTTCGCCGATTCCCAACTTCCCCGGCAACTCCATGAGAATCTCGAACGTGGTTTTTCCTCGCAAACATGCCAGCCGATCGGGCGCCGATCCGCAAGACGATTTGTCGACCCGAGCGCTCATCGCCGCTTTCGCATCGGCCGCGGATGTCGTGATCGTCGTGGGACTTTGCACGATGACGTCGTGGAAAAGGCCTTTGGCAAGAGGCGAAGCCACGAGCGCGAGCGTATCCGCGCCACCGCCCGATTGACCCATCAATGTCACCTGCGTCGGATCCCCTCCGAATGCGGAGATATTGCGTTGAACCCATTGCAGCGCCGCGATCTGGTCCATCAACCCGTAATTGCCCGAGCCATTGTAACCGGATTCTTTGTCGAGTTCCGGCAAGGCGAGGAATCCAAACGGTCCAAGGCGATAATTGATCGTCACAATGACGACTTTCCCCGTCGTGCTGAGCGGCCCACCATTGTAGATATAACCGCCGCCGGAGATTTTATCCGCGGCCGAACCTTGCATGTTGTTGCCGCCATGCAAATACACAATCACCGGCATTTTGCCATTGGGAGCCGCGGGATCCGGCGTCCACACGTTGGCGCTCAAGCAATTTTCTTCGCCCGTCGGTAAATCGCCATTGTTCGGATCGAGGTGCGGGCAATGAATGGTATATTTAGCCGCCGCACGAATGCCATCCCAACACGCCGCCGTTTTGGGCGCCTTGAATCGCTCGGGCTGCCGCGCATAAGGTATTCCGCGAAAAACCCAGCTCGTCTCTTCGAGCTGCCCTTGCAACAGCCCCGTTTCGACAGCAACGACGCCCGGATCCACGGGCGTACTCACGACACATCCGCCGGCAAACCCTCCTTCGCCCATCCCGGAACCGCCGGCGCCGCCCGCATTCGCCCCGCCGGCACCTCCCGTTTCGGAACCGCCGGCTCCTCCGGTGCTCGATCCTCCGGCTCCTCCGGTGCTCGATCCTCCGGCTCCTCCGCCGGTTCCATCCGGGTCCGTTTTCTTGATATGACATGCGGCAAGCGTTGACAGAAGCATAACAGCGACCGCCCACCGAGGATTCGACAGGGGAGACCAATACGATACGCCCGTTTGCAAGTTATTCGGCATGACGTTCTGCACTCCTACCCCCCGAAGGCATTTGGACACACGTCGAACCTGAGAGGTAAAATCGATCACGAACTTGGAGGCATTGACTGAATCAGCGTAGGCAGCTCAGATTGCTCTCGCCACGGGTACTCACCAGGCTACCGGCAAATTTGTCCAAGTGAAATCAACCACGTACAGGCAAGCTCGCCAGCCAATCACGAATCTCTTGTCGCGAACGTAATCGAATCCAATTTGGCCCCATGATCGCCAAATACTTGGCTTGTCGGGCCTTGTGGCTCGAAAACGCCCAACGAATGGGATGCGCCGGATCGAGCCAACCCCGTATATCCTCTTTGTTGCCATTCCATAACTCGCGACGAGTCACCACCCGCGCCACGGATCGCCAAATGACTTGCGCCATAATCAGTGGATGCGGCGGATCAATCCAAACAACAAGCGTCGCTCGCTCCCAAACCAATTCCCGTACGACTGCGTAATTGCCGTCGATGACCCAATTCGGCTCCGCGGCACGCGCCGCCACTTGGCGCCGAAAATCGTCATCGGGTATTTCGACCCAATTCGGCCCCTGGCGCAGCGCATCGAGCTCGATATGCGGAATACCCAGCCGCTTCGCGGCCATTGCCGCAACGGTGGACTTTCCGGCTCCGGACGTCCCTACGATTGATATTCGATGTTCGATCTGCATCGTCCCCGCCAAACGTATAGCCTTGTACAGCGAACCCGCCAAGCATGAAAATACTCCGCGACGTTGGGTCGCGTTTCCGCCCTCGGAACGGATTCACGGGGCTTCGAATTGCTCGACGCTCCGCATGAACTCCAGTTCGAATTCATCCCACGAGCCCCAGCGCGTAATGCCGACGACCTGATACACGTACCCGTTTTTCGCGAAGATCCAATACAGATATTGGTACGAGACCCCGTCGGTATGGCCTTTGGCCCTCAAGATTCGCCCGTGTCCGGGTCGTGACTTCAGCGTTTCCCTCGAAATCAAGGTCATGTTCGTCTCGGTCGCGATGGTCGTCGCAACGCTGTTCGTGTATGCTTCGAGACTCACCGCATCATTCGTATTTTCTTCGACGAAAATCGAGATAGAGGCGCCTTTGTCCGGACGAACAAGCGACCGATCGACCGTCGGATTGTCTTTTTTCGCCGCCTCGGCTTTACGGACAAACCAATACTCTCCCGGCGCCGGCATGACGTACTTTCGCGCCAACCCCTCGATCCGCGTCACCGCCTGCTCCTCGCAATCGTCCGGCGCACGCAAGGGTTTGGCCGGAGGTAACTCGAACGATTCGATGATGCCACGCAGCTCGGATTCCAACTCCGGGAAAACCTTACGCGGAGCGGATGCATGAATCACATAACGATACCCGTACGTCGTCACGACGCCAATCAATGAATCATTGGCCTTGTACTTCACGGTATCTTGGAATTGGAGCAACCGTCCGTGTTCCGGGTGAGTACGCAGCGGTTGCCGAGACTGAAGAAGCATGTGGCTCTTCGTCGCGTAGTGTTTGACCACGGCATCGGTGTATTCGTCGGTAACGTCGACCATCCCCGAAACCTCGTCGACAACGACCGTGACATAGGCATCCACGTTGGGGCGCATGAGCACCCGATCGTTTTCCTCCCCGTCAGCAGCTGCGGTGTACGTCGCGACATACCATTGATCCGCGGGCAACGTCAATTTGTAAGGAACGAGTCTACCGACGACGATTTCGGTCGGTTCGGATTCGATGTTTCCGAAACCTTTTTGAACAATCGCCCCCAATGGATTGATCCCCGTAACTTCGACGCCAATCCCCCACACGCTCAACAACGCATTCATCCCAAAAAGGGTCGTGCCGGCAACGAGGCGCAATCGTTCTGCCCGAGCCCCCAAAAGAAGCAGCAACGCCGCGCTCCCCAATAGCTCCACCGCAATGAATGCCACCCCGAACGTGAACTCACGGACGTAATAAATTTGAACCGCGGAAAAACAAATCATTCCCAAGACGAGGCGAATCGCCGTCACCCGTACCGCCCGCTTTTTCTTGGCCACCAGCAATCCACCAAGAACAATATCGACGACGATGAAAACGAACGGCGTGACGAGCACGGCCGCAAGGAACATCGCTTGTGGGCGCACCCGGAACATTTCGAGCATCGACCAGCGGAAAGAAAGATCAGGCTTGGTCAACTTTTCAGCCAACCTGAGCAACGCTCCGAGAATCAGCAGCGCCCCGGCAAGGCGCTGACCCGACGTGATCGACTGCGGTTCAAGCGTCTCGGCAGGCGCAGGAGGCGCATACGCATTGGGCTCCGCAACCGGTTCGTCTTGTTCCGTTGTTTCCATCGATTTTTAATCGAGACTACACCAGTTCGTCCACGTACGCCAGTTTTTCTTGACCAGATGAACTACGAATATTGGCGTACTCGATCCGGCATTTACGCGGAATGCTCACGCAGCCCCTGCTCGAGCCGCGGCAACAATCCATCGGAGGCCGCGTTCAATGCGACTGTTGACATCTTCGCGGAATTCGGCGACCATGCTTCAATGCACTTCGCAAAAACATGGGGCACCGCAGCCATTGTGCTGGGATTGGGCACGATCATTTCAGCATGTACGGGCGGGCCGCCGGAAGTACCGCGCAACGTGACGACGGTCGCCGCACGTCACGATCATGACGGCACCGAGGTGCAACTGAATCTGGACACGGCCAAATTGCTCGCATGCCTCGAAACGTCGCATTCGATCCCCATCGGCGAGGCGCATAAATGCAAAGTCGAAGACAGCGACTACTCGGTCACGTTGAATGACGGCGCAACGGTGATCACGATCCACACCTTCAAGCAATTCACCGTCGACCATCAAGGCTTCTTTACCAACGATTGCCTATTCCCCCTGTTGTACAAAGCCGCCCACGGTAAAGATCCCGAGCCGAGCGATTGCTGACGAAGATGCATTTACTTCCACGGCAAGCGTGGAGCACACTTGGAGAACCAAACGTCCCAAATACGATCGTTGGAAAGGACCGACGCATGCCCGGAATCTCATTACGCGGTGGCCTCGTCGCGTGCACGATCATGTTGCACCTCGGCTGTGGCAATGAAATCCGCATCGAACATCGACCGGTGCCGACCCAGCCGTCTCCAACCGAGCCGCCTCCGTGCGATCCGACCTCCGTACCTGATTCGCCCATTGTGTCCCTCGAAGCGGTGACGTCCGGGGTATTCATCGGCGACACATTGCACCTCGCCGCCCGTATTGACGGCGTGGAGTCTTATGTCGTATTGGGATTTGCGGGCGACTACGCCTGGATCGCCAATCAGCCCGCGGAATTGCTCGGTCCTGCCAATCTCGTGCCGGTTTCTCCGGATATGCATACCCGTTTTCAAGCCGATGGTTTGTCGATCAAGGTCGACCTCATCGACACGTCATCCGCCGACAAACCAATCTTGAAGCAATCCTTTTCGTACATGGCCGAAGTGCCGACGGCTTGGCAATCGGTGTTTTCGGTCATCGATGATCACTTGCTCTTTTGCGGCGCATTGACGCCGAATCCTCCGCCCGAATTGCATAGCCTGGCGCTCGATGGATCGGCGCCGCCATTTCCCGTCATGAGTGGCGGATTCAATCCGTGCAGCGGTTCGAGTCACGATGCGGGAGCCGCTTTGGGGAAAACGTGGATGACCTGGGGAACATCGTCGGATCTGTTCCTCTACGAAGCGACGACGACGACGGTCAAACCCATGGCCGATTATCAATACAATCCCGATGGCATTCACGCGTATGGTCCTGTGGTCACGGCGGCGACGGACGGTGAACGAATCGTCTTCGATCCCGGAAATGAAAACGAGTTTTTCCTGTATTCCGTCGGCTCGAACGCGGTCACCATCACGCACACGGTGTTTGGCCTCGCCGGTCCCAAGCGATTGCTCGGCGTCGCGGACCATATCGTGTACCTCACGACGCCTGCGGGCATTCGCGCCTACGACGCATCGACGATCGGTCCGCCCACGAATTGGGATTCATTGAAGCTCTTGGATTACAACGTGGAAATCCCGTTCGGCCCGGGGCTTGGTCGTCTCATCGCCGCAAATGCCAAATACCTCGCGGTCGTCGACGAATCCAATACGTTGTATGTGGCGCCTCGAGACAAGTCCGGAGCGGTCAAACCCCTCGAAGTTCATCGGGATGCTCCGTCCGATCCCGTTTGTCCCGACGGGCCATGAACCTTCATCGCTCCTGAACGCCGGCCGTCATCTTGCATCTTGTCACGACACCGCATTTGCGATAGCCTGCGATGATGAGCTACTCGCAAACCATTCCGCAAAAATCGAAATTCGCGCCGGCCTTGCTTTTGGTCGCTCTGAATGCAGGCTGCGGGAGCACCTCCGAACAACCGTTGCCCACGGCGGCGGAGAAAGAAGCCGCGGATATCGCCGCCGCAGCGACGTTATGCATGGATACGTTGCATGGAAAGGTCGAGCTGCGAGCGGAGGCCATCGACGCGTTGCTCACCGTCACCGACACGTATCCGAACAATGCGTACGGGCATTATTTTTTGGGTATGTGTTCCCTCGCCGCGTTCGTGGAAGATGGCTCGATCGCCGGTCGCGGGCGGGTCGAACCGGCGCTCTCCCGAACCGTGGAGCTTGATCCCGGCATCATCAATGCCGTCGGAAATCTCGCTTTGCAGCGATTCAATACGGCGTTGTTCCTAAAAAACCCCATGGATATCGACGCGGCCACGAAGGAGCTCATCGCCGCCGCAGACGCGGATGTTTTTAATACGTTTGTCCTGTCGTTCGGGCTGATACAGCTGGAGCGGGACACACCTTACCCACAAATGGCCGCCGATCGCCTCGATGCTTACAATGCGGAGTGTTCGAAACACGCTTATTGTCGAAATTCCGAAGACGTGCCGCACCATGACGCCGGATTGTTCATGCATAGCGGAGACGCCCACGTGCGTGTCGGCAATCAAGCGAAGGCCGATGAATATTATCAAAAAGCGCTGGCAGCCGACGGCGGTGATTCGTGGGCGTTTTTGGCCGATGCGCAGGCCTGGGCCGCCGGAACGGCGGATCGCATCGCCCTGCACGCCGATGCGGACCCGACAAACGATCCGCCATTGTTTCTTTCGGGCCGGCGAACCTGCCAAGGGTGTCATCAATGACGGTGCTCGCGGCGAATCGCCGCCAATACACGGTCGTTCGTCCAATGACCGTTCGCGGCCGGCCAGGGACGAGCGCATCGAAAGAAACACGGACGACGAAGCTATTTCGTCGAGCGACTGGGAACGTCGCGCGCCTTTGATTGCGCGCAAAATGCGTCGCCGGATGTTGCTCGTGCGTGGAGACGAGATCCCCAATTGATGCCCTGGCGGCTCGGACCTCCATCCCTGGAGGCTCGTCCCGACAAGGCCAATATCTTATCGTGAAAATATCGGGAAAATTGCATTGATTCGCGTTGGCCCGCCGCTTGCTATTCGTCTTCGTGCCACCCGCAAGGAGACCTCGAATGACGATGGTGCAACATACCCCGGTCCACGATGCAATCGACGCAGCTTATGGCCGCCTTGTCGCCTCCCTTCCGGCTCGATTGGCGACGGTTGCCATGGATCTTCCGCATCGTTTTGGCCTCACGCCGAACCCGGGGACCCCATGGAGTCGTGTCTTCAATAATCCTGCGGTCCTTGGTTTCCCGGCGCTTTTGCTCGGCGATCCGCGGGCATCGAAAGAAATTCGACAAAGTGCCCTCGAGGCGCATCTTTTTGCGATCATCGCCGCGTTTGGCATGGACCGCATCGACGACGGACAAATCACGGTCGGTGCCGCCGAAGTTGCGCTCATCGATATCATTCGTCGCGCACGTGATCGGGCGCTTGCTCGATTGAATGCGGGGACGGCCAATGAAATGCATTGCTTTTCCTGGGGCGAACGAGTCACCCAAGAATCGGTGGCCGAGGAACGCGCGGTGTTTGTCCGAGGTGAATCGGCGACGATGGAACGTTATCGCGCCGTTTCGTGGAAAAAACAAGGTTTGGCATTTCCGGCCAGTCTGGCGGCGGTGGCTGCGGCCGGTTGGAATGAAACCGAGCAAAAACTCGTGGAACGGCTCGTCGCCGGCGCCGCGCTCGGACTGCAATACCGCGACGACGTCGTCGATTGGATGGATGATTTCGAGGTCGATGCGTCCTGGCCCGTCGCCATGTTGCAAGACGCGCCGCAAGGGGCGACCGTGGAAGAAATTGAAGAGCGATTGCATATCGAAGGCGGATTGGTGCGACTTTTGGAGATGTCGAGCGACGCATTTCATGACGCCGGATGTGCCGCGGAAGCGCTCGGTGTTGCGGCATTGGCGTCCTGGGCGTTTGGCCAGGCCGAACACACGGCGGCATTGGCCGAACGAGAAGCCGTCAGCCCGGGTTATGCCGTGCGCTGGGAACGCGCGCGTCGGGCTCAACGCGAACAGCAACAAGCGCAACTCGTGGCCGAAAAGGTCGCGCAGGCCGGCTGACGAACGACGTTCTCGCTGCTCACGATGCTGGGAATCCACGAAGCCGGAAACGGCGCGCTCTTTCGCTTCGGAGGACCACGCGCCGAGAGCCCCGCTCGCGCCAAACCCGTCACGTTCCCTGCACCTACGAGACAAAATAGTTGCCCCCGTCTATATTTTTCAGCAATACTGCCGACGCGATGCTGACTGATTTCAACGTCCGCGGTTTTCGGTGCTTCGAACAGCTCGAAATCCCCAGACTTCGCAGGCTCAATCTGATTACCGGGAAAAACGGCACCGGAAAAACCACGCTCCTCGAAGCGCTCCGCGTGTACGCATGCGACGGATCGCCGAATGACCTTTGCGCCATGCTCGACGCTCGAGGCGAATCCGGTATCCCCTCGGCCGTGGATTCGTTGGCGACGATTTTTGGCGTCTCCTCGAGCCCGTATGATTGGTCCACCAAAACCTGCGAACTTGGGCCCAGTGCAACACCATTGCAGCTTCGGATGCGCTGGTATAAGCAGGAGCGAAAACAGGAGCCACAATCGGAGCCAAAACAGGAACGAACGCAAAACCGAGCAGTGGCAGGAAGCCGGGCCGGCGGCCGCCCATGGTGGATTGAAACGGCCGAACGTGTCGGAAGTGAAGCTTTTCTCGTTGTAGGGGAGGACAACGAAGACGTACAGTATGTCCGCGCGGATTGGGCAAATCTACGCAATCCAACGTCCGCTTGGGATCCCTTGTTGCCGTCGTTCTTCGTCGGTTTGTCCGGCGTCTCCGTCGAAACCATGGATTCCATTTGGCAGCAGATCGTGCTCGAAGGAAAAGATACCGAGGTCCTTCAAGCCGTCGGGCTGCTCGAACCCCGCATCGCGCGCTTGGCCTTTGTTCGCGATACACGGTCCAACTCGACACAAGCCCGCATTGCATTTCATGATTCTCGCACGCCCCGACCGCTCTCCGCACTAGGAGCCGGTGTTCATCGTTTTCTTGGGCTGTTGCTCGCATGTCATGCAGCGCGAGGTGGCTTGTTGCTGATCGATGAAATCGATACCGGGCTTCACTATTCGGTGCAAACGCGGGTTTGGGAGCTGTTGACCGCATGGGCAAACCAATTCGATGTGCAAGTTTTTGCGACGACCCATAGCCTCGATTGCGTGCGCGCTTTTGCGGAAGTCGCCAAACGAGACGAATCCGCCCAAAGCAACGACGGTATGGGTTTGGCGCAGGTCATTCGACTCGGTCGACGCGGTGATTCGGCGCTTCGGGCTTTTCTCTTTGAAGATGCCGAAACCTTCGAAATGGTCGCCGACGATGAACTCGAGGTGCGGTGATGAAGATCATCTCTCTCTTTGAGGACGAGGACGACATGCACCTCGTGGGTCAACTGGCCCGGTGGTTGGAAATCAAGATAGAAACCGCCCCCATTGCCCTCAAAGGAAACGATGGGAAGACATTGCGGAAGATGCTTGCGGCGCAATCCAAGTCCGATCACGATCGGTTGGTGCTCGTGCTCGATGCGGATCACGAGCCCACAGGTGGTCCGGTCAAACGCTGGCACGAAGTGCTTACCATTCTTCGCGAAACTGGATTCGCCATTCCCGAGGGTGTATCGACGGACAACGGGCTGATTCACGACCTCGAAGACAAGCGTCGTGTTGCGGTTTGGCTTTTCCCGGATTGCAAGTCGTCCGGAGCGCTCGAGGATTTCATTCTGCAATCGCTTATTCCCCCGACGGACGGCTTGTTGCAGGACGCTCGAGACGTCGTGCGCGACCTTCGAGAACGACGCTTCCCCTCGAAGTACGACCGAAAAGCCGAAGTTCGGACGTGGCTCTCGTGGCAAAAGCGTCCCGGATTGCCTCCGGGTCGGGCCATTGCGGAGAAAATCCTCATTCCGGATGAAACGCGACTCGGTGGGTTCTTGACGTGGTTGCGTGCGGCCTTTGGTTGAACCACCCGATTTCTCTGCAATCCACGCCCGTCGCCTGCATCGCCTCCGACCAATGCCAGGTCATGCTCGCGGCGAATCACCGCCAATACACGGTCGCTCGTCCGATGACCGTTCGCGGCCAGCCCGGCGTGTAATGAATTCCCGTGACCGGCGCGGGCTCGTACGCCAATCGCGATTCCGTCGCAAATTGCACCTCGCGCCACGTCGCCCCCAAAAGGTTCTGCGCGTCGACGGCCATTTCGATGTTTTTCCAGCGTAACCCGGCGTTGGCATCGACAACGGTAAAACCTTGCGCGACGAGCGATCCGTCTTCCGTAGCCGGACGATCGGCGATCGATTTCACGCGCAACGCGACAAACGGCGTGAAGTTTCCGAATGTCGGTCGAGCGGCCACACCGGCCGTGAACGTGCGCGTCGGAGCCAAAGCCACGGCATCGCCATTGCCCGCATTGTTGCGAAAACGGGCCCGAACAAAGGTCGCGTCGATATCGGCGAAGAACCAATTCTTCAGGCGATAACGCGCCCCGACTTCCAGACCGTAACGCCGAGTTTGTCCGGAAGCTTCGGTGATACCTTCGTCACCCACCCAAACCAGCTCCGACGCCAAGTCCAGCAAAAACCCCGCCGCGGTCACGTTCAAATCGCGTAAAGGCGTCGCGCGAAGGCCGATTTCATAACCCGTCGCCGGCGTCATCAGCGTCGCCGCTTCGCGCGCACGCACGACCCCTCGAGCGTCATTCGAATGAAACCCTCGACCATACGAAGCATACAAATTCAATTGCGGAATGGGAGTAACCGCCGCCAGAAACTTGGGCAAGAATTCCGTTGCTCCTTTGGCGCCGCTCGTTGCATTCCCAGCCGTCGATGAATCCTCCAAATGGTCGTCCACTTGAACATCCATTCGTTGCACACGCGCTCCGGCCACGAGACGCAGCCATTTTCTGAGACGCGCATCTTCTTCGATGTACACCCCCACTTGGCTCTCGCCGATCGTCGCATTCACCCGCGTTTCGAGCCGCTCGCGAGCCCGATCGTGATAAAGTCCGTTATCGATGCCATCCGCGCGAATCTGTGCCCCGAGGGACGTCGTGAACAAAGCCCCTCGATACGGCAATTGTCGCCGCAAACGCATATCGAGTCCACCGAAGACCCGCGCATCCGTTTGCTCGATTTCGTCGCCATTCACCGGATCATCACGATAAAACGTGAAATTGGAATAGAGACCGAATCGATATCGCACGAGATACGCCATGACGTTGAGGTCCGTGCCTTGCCAAACGCTCGAAAAAGCCAATTGTGCCGATTGACGTTGCGTCGAACCTCCTTCGGTGGGATCCACCGTTCCAAAGCGAGGCAGACATGGTTGTCCAAACGTCTCCGGCGCCGCAATGCCCGGCTCGCCTTCGCCGCAAACGGCCCGCGCCGGAATTTGCCCCGAACTGTTCCAGGTGGATCCGTACGACATCAAGGTCAAGGAAACCTTCGAACGATGGCTCAAATCATGTGTCGCCCGCGCAAACAAATTGAGCCGCCCTAATTTCTG
>WBZU01000822.1_pt1 | contig 25203 bp, 16 predicted proteins | sample 5204311 | NCBI WGS metagenome assembly WBZU01 (sample SAMN12344359, study PRJNA552823) | activated sludge metagenome | biome: Activated sludge suspended growth; feature: Nitrification reactor; material: Wastewater; isolation source: activated sludge from nitrification reactor of wastewater...
CATGGGCGTGGGAAGAGGCGATCTTCCCGTCGTCGTGCGCACGCTGCATTGCGTGACGGGACGAATCGCCGCATATTTGAATGGTTCATGCTTGACCGTCGCGGATTCGCTACAGGCCTGCGCGCAGATCCCGGTAATCTCGATACAAGCTTCGCATGCGTCGGCAAACGTGGCGCAATCCTGAGCGCACTCGGCGCAATCGTTGTTCTGACCGTCGCAATACTTGCAATCGTTGCAAGAATCGCCGCACTTGGACGAACCGTTGTCGACCTTGGGAGCCGTGCCATTCGCCAAACATTGATCGAGGATCACCAGGCATCGATCGTCCATCGCGAATTCCGCGGCTCGCGTGCGATCCCCCACGGGCATTTTGCTGCACGCAGGTGAAGCCGATTCGACGCATTCTTGGACGTTGCCCACGGTCAAAAGGGCCATGATGCACAACGCCGACGCGTGTTCCGGCGCTTCATTGACCCACGCGCATTCCGCATTTGCATTGGCGAAGGTCTCGTCCGTTGGAACATGCCCGCAGGATTGGTTTGTCGCACAAACACAAACTTGTTGCACGTGCACCCTGCACTCCTGCAAACTCTCGGGCAAGTCGAAAGGATTGAAATCGACCGACAAGGGCTGTTTCCCCGGCGTTGTTCCTTGGCCTTGACCTGCCGGTACGTCGGGAACGACCGGCACGATGCACGCGTCTTCGAGCGCGGACATGGCGACGAGCCACGATTCATTCACGTACACCGTATCGTTCCAGGCCACGGCGGCAACGGGCAAACCCGTCATTCGCACGACGTTTTTCGTATGAGCATGCGCGACGAATCCCCGCAAGGTTTTTCCTGCTTCACCCCGCAACGCCGCATCCTCGAACGGCGCCACGTCATCATCCACTTTGCCCTGTACATCGAGCGGTTCGGTGTTCGTCATGTCCGCATCCGACAAGGCATCGATCTCCACCAGACCATGCCCCTCGGTCGCCAAAATCTCCCCCAACATGAACGCGTCTTTGCCGCTGGATTCTCGCACCGAATCCGCCGACGTCACGAGCGGCTCGAGAGACAACGATTCGGGATTGAACGTCAAGGTCTCCGATTCGACCTGTTGCGCATTCCGTAAACGCAGCGCCAGGTCGTACCGAGCTTCGTGGGACAAACCCGCGACGACTTCGGGTGCGGCGCGAAGCGCATCACGCAAGGGCAGAACTTCGTACGGAGGCGAATCATCTCCGCACCCGACAATCGTGCTCGCCAGCGCGATCGCCAAAAGCTTCGTCGATCTTTTCAGCGGGGCAAAACGGAAGAATTCCATACGCTCACGAGACGCTCCAAAGGCGAGCTTATCAAGCCGGTCCGTGAAATCCAAGTCTTGGATGCACAATTTCCACATCGTCATTCGCGCCGAATAACGCTATCTTCGCCGCATGTCCTTCGCGCGTATTTCTTTCGTGATTGTCCCGCTTTGCTTTTGCTTCATAGGTTGCGCAGATGATCCTGGCGAAAACGCGACCGGATCATCGGCCACGTCGACCTCATCGAGCGGCAACGGCGGAAACGCAGGCTCGGCAGGCATGGCCGGCATGGGTGGCTCGGGCGAAGCAGGTGCCGCGGGAGCCGGCGGAGCGGGCGGAGCTCCGGTAATCATGGGCCCGATTCGTTATCCACCGGGCCTGCGTCATTCTCCGCTGGCACAACACGTCGTCGAAAATGGTAAAACCATTTTATCCGGCGGCTCGGGACGCCCGGACGTGTTTGCGAAAATCGGTGATTCGAACACGGTGAACACCGGATTCCTGAACTGTTTGTCCGGAAATGACATCAAACTCGACGCGCACACGGAGCTTCAACCGAGCATCGATTATTTCAAGAAAACATTGGCGGATGGAGCGAAGACATCTTTCAATCGGACCACGGTGGCCGCGAGTGTCGGTTGGTCGACGGCCGATTTACTGGCCGGAATGCCGAATCCCATCGATGAGGAATTGACAGCCATTACGCCGGCGTTTGCCGTCGTCATGCTCGGAACCAACGATACCTATCCGCAAGGCGTCGAGCCGTTCGGGAACAATATGCTGCGCATCGTCGATCAGCTCGCCGCGCGTGCAGTGGTGCCCCTTTTGACCGCGATTCCTCCGCGATCCGATACCGCGCAAGCCACGGCGCTGGTCCCGGAATTGAATGCCGTCGTTCGCGCGGTGGCTCAAGCTCGCCAAGTTCCCATGCTGGATCTGTTTGGCGCGCTCGAACCAATTCCGGATTACGGCTTGGTGAGCGACGGCGTGCATTTGCAGGTTTATTCCATGAGCGGTTCTCACGCTTGTTGGTTCGACGCAAACGGATTGACGGAGGGCATGAATCAACGCAATTTGATCACGCTCGAAGCGCTCGATCGGGCCCGAAGGTTTTTCCTGATGGACGAAACGCCGGAATCTCGCCCGACGGACCTCGTCGGCCAAGGAACGTGGAGCAGCCCGTATGAAATCGATGCCCTTCCTTTTGTGGACAATCGCGACACGACCATGAGCCCGACCTCGGTGGCCGATAAGTATTCGTGTTCGGCCGCGAATGAAAAGGGGCCCGAAATCGTTTATCGATTGAAGCTCGATGCGCCCAAGAATTTACGCATTCGAGTCATCGACGCGGGCACGGTCGATATCGACGTGCATTTCATGAAGGACCCCGGCGGCGCGGATCAATGCCTCGGCCGCAGCGACAAGATGCTGGATATTACGGCAGGACCGGGGACGTTCTGGATTTCAGCGGATACGTTCGTGAATGCATCCAATGAAGTGCTGGCGGGACCGTACTTGTTGACAGTGCTCGAAATGTAGGTCAAGCACGGCAGGGTTGGTCACAAAATACCAATCCGACCCAGATCATTCATCATCATCGTCGTCGTCATCATCATCGTCATCATCGTCGTCGTCGTCCGCCTTCGCTCGACGTTTAGCCTCTTCGACTCGTTGCTTGGCCATTTCGCGCGCTTTTTCCGCTTCTTTTCGCGCCTTTTTCGCATCTTTCAACGCCGCTCGAGCTTGCCCCAGCGCTTCGCTCATGGCCTTTTTGCGAATTTGTTGCAATTGAGCCCGCACCTCGGCCATTTGAGCTTGCAATTCTTCGAGGTCCTGCTCGAGGTCCGCCATTTCTTCGCCCGCATCATCATCCACATCGGCGGAATCATCCAGCTCCGGCGGCTCGGGCGGCTCGGGAGGTTCCGGCGGCTCGGGAACATCCAATTCGTCCGGATTGACAAACACCGGAGGCATTGGAGGCATCGGCGGAATCGGCGGAATCAATCCCCGAGCAATCCCGCGACCCAGGTGCCCGCGTTCGTGACGATGAGCATGCTTGGAACGACCATGCTTTTTCGGTTTACACGGTTCGTCGGAATCGTCGCTATCATCATCGACCGCCACAACGAGCGGTACGGGGGCGGGAACGGGAACGGGGGCGGGAGCGACCACGAGCTTGGGTGGTCGCGGCGGAGCCGCAGGCAATTTATCTTTGGCTTCCGCAACTTGCATTGCATTCGGCGCAATGAGATACGTTGCGGTCAAGAGCAACGTTGCAATCGGTCCGAACCAGACGCTTTTCTTCGTTCTCATGGACAACCATTCTCCTTTGACAAGTCTTTCGACACGTTGCCGCAATTCACTGGTCCCCAAAGCCATCGCCGGAACGAGCGCCGAAGGTTTGTCCCCAATGGTCCATCGAGCCACCGTGGTCAAACATTCGGCCAAATCGAGCGGCCTTGCCGTACGTTCCGCCGCCCAATCGTCCGCCAGAAGCTCAGCCGCGGCGTTTAATTTATGCGCGGCGATGAAGTTCATCGGCTGAATGAAAAAGATCCGCACGAATACCGCCGTGAGCAGACGCGCCAATGGGTCTCGACGCACCAGATGCGCGAATTCATGCGCGAGCACGCTCTCCTGCGCCTGCGCGGAAAACTCCCGCGCCATTCGTTCGGGTAAAACGATTTCCGGGCGACGAAATCCCCAAGCCATCGGCACCGTCACCGCTTCGGTCGCGCTGACGAGAGGAGCCCGAACCGCTGGAGTTTTCGCGGCCAGCTCGGCCACGATATCGCCGACAGCCGTACTTTCCAGACGCCGACGTCCCTCGAGGCGTTTTTGCAGCGAGCGCCAAGACAAACCAAGGCTCGCGACCAAGAAAAACGCGCCTACAGCCCACACGCGCAATACCGCACGCCAAGGGAATACCGACATCCACGAAGACGCCGAACGCGGCGCCGCCACCACCGCTTGCGGCGCAATGACGACCACCGACGCATCAAAACGCTCGCGAATCACAACCTGCGTCATCGGAACGAACGACGCCGATTGCGCCGTCGACGACGAATTCAACGGGTCGAGCCATACCGTCCCCGCAATCGGACGCATCGGCCATAACACCTGCGCCGTCGCCGTGACCAGCCCTCCGACAAGCGCCACGCGCCAAACCATTTCCTTCCAATGCGGCCGACCCCGCAAAAGGAAATGGTCGATTCCCAACGCGGTCAATAACAAAACCGAGCTGTGAATCATATACGTGACGAGCCACCCGAATACGCTCATCATCGCTTCGCCTCCTTCTTCTTCGCCGCGTGGATCATCCGTTCGAGCTCCGAAAGTTCGTCCTGACGAATTTCACCGCGAGAAATTAGATGCGAAACGAGAGCGACGGAATTTCCACCGAAAAGCCGTTCGGTCAAGTCGGCGACCATGCCGCGAGTGACCTGATCTTCGGTCACCGTGGGTCGATAAATGAATTTACGCCCGTCGGCGCGATGCTCGACAACACCTTTGTCCTCCATTTTTTTGAGCATCGTCGCAATGGTCGTCGGCGCCAAACCTCGGTCCTCCAGCAGCGCGGTGTACACATCCGTGACCGTCGCCTCGCCCAGCTGCCAAAGCACCCGCATGATCGCCAATTGCAAGTCCCCGAGATGCGTCATCCCCTCACCTCCTCCGCAACAAAGTCACGCGTCGAATGCCGACTACTCAGGTAATACTACCCAAGTAGTAGAACTTGGCAACACAAAAAATGCGGGGCGCGAAAGATTTCCCGATTTGCCTGAAAAACATGTAAGTTGTGCATGATTGTTCTGGCGCCGGAGCGTCGGCCTGGTGTAACGTGCCGCGACCATGTTGTTGACGTTGACGAGCACCGCGAATCCCGCAACGGATCTGGGCTATTTGCTCCACAAGCATCCGCAACGCGTGCACACCGCGAATTTGACGTTCGGCAAGGCGCACGTCTTTTATCCCGAAGCTACGCCCGAACGCTGCACCGCCGCGCTACTCGTGGAAGTCGATCCGATCGGCCTCGTGCGCGGACGTCGCGGGCCCGCGGGGGAAGGACGAACGCTCGAGCATTACGTCAATGACCGTCCTTATGCCGCGTCGTCCTTCTTGAGCGTCGCGCTCGCCGACGTATTTTCCACAGCGCTTTCCGGACGATGCAAAGATCGCCCGGATCTCGTTCATGAAGCATTGCCCCTCGAAGTATCCATTTCAATCGTGCCTTGTCGTGGCGGCGAATTTCTCTTGCGTCGCCTCTTCGAACCCCTGGGGTATACCGTCGAAGCCAAACAATATCCGCTCGATGAAGAACATCCGGCGTGGGGTCCGAGTCGTTATTTCAGTGTGAAGCTGTCGGCGACGAAACGCTTGAGCGAATTGTTGACTCATCTTTACGTGCTGATTCCCGTGCTCGATGACGACAAGCATTATTGGGTCGGAGATGACGAAGTCGAGAAATTGGTTCGTCGGGGTGAAGGTTGGCTCGCGACGCATCCGGAACGAGAAACCATTGCGAAGCGATATTTGAAGCACATGCACAGCCTGGCTCGCGATGCGCTCGAACAAATCATGGCCGACGAAATCCCCAAAGTGGACGACGTCGAAGAAGCACACGCGCAGGAAGAAGCCGAAATCGAGCAGAAAATCAGTCTGCAACAGCAGCGCATCGGTGTCGTTTTGGCGGCCCTCAAGCAATGCGGCGCCAAACGCGTTTTGGATTTGGGTTGTGGCGAGGGACAACTCGTTCGCGCTCTCCTTGGCGATAAGTCATTCGAGAAAATCGTGGCCCTCGATGTTTCGCATCGTTCCTTGGAGATTGCGGCCGAGCGCTTGCATCTCGATCGAATGCCGGAAAAACAGCGTGCGCGCCTCGAGCTGCTCCAAGGTTCGCTCATGTACCGCGACAAACGTTTGGCCGGGTATGACGCAGCGGCGGTCGTGGAAGTCATCGAGCATTTGGATCCGCCGCGGCTCACCGCATTCGAGCGCGTCGTATTCGAATTTGCTCGACCGACGACGGTCATCGTCACGACGCCAAACGCCGAATACAACGTCAAATTCGACAATCTCCCCGCCGGACGCATGCGCCATCATGATCACCGATTCGAATGGACGCGGGCGGAATTTCAGTCTTGGGCGGAGAAAATCGCCGAGCGGTTTCATTATCGCGTCCGTTTTCTTCCGATCGGCGCCGAGGATTCCACGGTGGGTGCACCCACGCAAATGGCGGTGTTCAGCCTATGAAAATCACCATTCCCGAATTATCGTTGGTTGTCCTCATCGGCCCTTCGGGCTCCGGCAAATCGACGTTCGGTCGCAAGCATTTCAAGCCGACCGAGGTGATTTCCTCCGACGTTTGTCGGGGTCTCGTCAGCGACGACGAAAACAATCAAGCGGCCACGAACGACGCGTTCGAAGTTTTGCATTTCATCGCCGCCAAACGTCTCGCCGCGGGAAAACTCACCGTCATCGATGCGACGAATGTCCAGCCTGATTCCCGCAAACCGCTCGTGGCCTTGGCGCGGGAATACCATTGCTTGCCCGTCGCCATCGTCTTGAACTTGCCGCCGAAACTTTGTCACGGTCGCAATGAAAAGCGCCCCGATCGCAATTTTGGTGAACACGTCGTCCGGCAACAAGCGCAGCAAATGAAGCGCTCGTTGCGCGACTTGCAGCGCGAAGGTTTTCGCCACATTTACGTGCTTTCGTCCCCCGAAGACGTGGAAGCGGCCACGATCGAACGACAACGGATGTGGAATGATCTGCGGCAGGATCACGGCCCGTTCGATATCATCGGCGACATTCACGGCTGCCGTTCGGAACTTGAAACGTTGCTCCGAAAACTGGGATACGACATCGAAGCGGGTCGGCATCCCGAGGGGCGCAAAGTGGTTTTTCTGGGCGATCTGGTCGATCGCGGTCCGGACATCCCCGGCGTCCTGCGCCTCGCCATGCGCATGGTGAAATCCGGAACGGCGTTGTGCGTGCCCGGTAATCACGAAATGAAGCTCCTGCGCAAATTGCGCGGTCGCGACGTTCGCTTGACCCACGGTCTTGCGGAAACCATGGCGCAGCTCGAACGAGAACCAACCGAATTTCACACCGAGGTCGCGGAGTTCATCGACGATTTGGTTTCGCATTACGTGCTCGACGAGGGAAAGCTGGTCGTCGCGCATGCGGGCATGAAAGCGTCGATGCAGGGTCGAGGTTCCGGCAAGGTTCGTGATTTTGCTCTTTATGGCGAAACGACGGGAGAAACGGACGAATTCGGTTTGCCCGTGCGCTACAATTGGGCGACGGAATATCGCGGTCGCGCCATGGTCGTTTATGGGCATACGCCCGTGCCCGAACCGGAATGGCTCAATGGCACGATCAACGTCGATACCGGATGCGTATACGGTGGGCACTTGACGGCGTTGCGATATCCCGAACGAGAAATCGTCTCGATACCGGCGGAGCGAGTATGGTGTGAACCGGCCAAACCTTTCTTGGAAAATGAGGCGCTCACGGCCGCATTGACGGCGCAGCAACAACATGACGACGTGCTCGATTTGGACGACGTCACGGGAAAACGACAAATCAAGACGCGTTTGCATCATACGGTCACGATTCAGCAGGAAAACGCAACCGCCGCGCTCGAAGTGATGAGTCGATTCGCGGCCAATCCGAAATGGCTGATTTACTTGCCGCCTACGATGTCGCCCTCGGACACCGCGCCCGAAGGCCCATTGCTCGAACATCCCGCGCAAGCGTTTGCATATTATCGGCACGAAAGCGTGCCGCGGGTCATTTGCGAAGAAAAGCACATGGGTTCACGGGCGATTGTCATCGTTTGTCGGGACGCGGATGTCGCTCGACGACGATTCGGCATTCTCGAAGGCGAAAGCGGCATTTGTCATACTCGAACCGGGCGCAAGTTTTTTGACGACGAAAAACTCGAAGCGCAATTGATCGAACGCGTTCGCAAAGCCATTACGGCGGCCAATCTCTGGGAAGAACTGGCCACCGATTGGATGTGTCTCGATTGTGAGCTCATGCCCTGGTCGGCGAAAGCGCAGGAGCTCGTGCGCACGCAATATGCGGCCGTGGGTGCGTCATCGCGCGTGACGCTGGAAGATTCGATATCGACGCTGGAAAAAGCGGTCGCGCGAGGCGTGGATCTGGGCGCGCTGCTCGAAAAAACGCGGACGCGATCCGAATTGGCGACGAAGTACGTCGCGGCGTATCGGCGTTATTGCTGGCCCGTGCATTCCCTGGATGATTTTCGATTGGCGCCATTTCATTTGCTCGCGACCGAAAACAAAGTCCACATCGGCGAAAGTCACTCGTGGCATATCGATATGCTCGCGCGCCTGGCAAAGACGGGCGATCCGTTGCTCATGGCGACGGCCCATCGAATCGTCGATGTGACCGATGCCCAATCCGAAGCGGAGGGAATTCAATGGTGGCAGGACCTCACCGCTCGAGGTGGTGAAGGCATGGTGGTCAAGCCGTTGGATTTCATCGCGCGAGGTCGACGCGGATTGGTGCAACCGGCCGTGAAATGCCGCGGTTCCGAATATCTGCGCATCATTTACGGAATGGAATACACGCTGCCCGAGCATATCGAACGACTACGCTCGCGGGGATTGTCGATCAAACGCTCCTTGGCTTTGCGTGAATTCGCGCTGGGCATCGAAGGATTGGAGAGGTTTGTCCGCAAAGAACCTCTGCGGCGTGTGCACGAATGTGTATTCGGCGTCTTGGCCCTCGAAAGCGAACCCGTCGATCCGCGCTTGTGAACGATTCACACGAATTGCTTGCGTTCGGCGGCATTCTTCGGTAACGTCGCCGCATGATCATCTCGGGCCTTTCCGGCAATGAAATTTACTGTTTGTCGCTCAAGGGCTTCGCGCCCGGAGAACTCACCGTGGGCAACAGCGTCCGGTCGCTGGGTATTGCCGGATCCGTTGGTTCTTCATTAAAAACGTTGGCGGGCGGCGAGATTGAAAATATCACCCACATGATCTCCGAAGGCCGACATGCAGCGATTCAGCGCATGGCGGAAGAAGCGCGAAAACACGGCGCGAGCGGCGTCAGCGGCGTCACGAGCGAGCTCAAGACATTGTCCGGATACATGGAGTTTCTCTCGCAAGGCACGTCCGTCGGCGCCCAAGGCCAATTGCCATTTTTCACGTCGTCGGCGTCGGGCCAAGAATTGTATTGCCATCTCGATGCGGGATATCGCCCCATGCATTTCGTCATGGGTAACGTCGCCTATGCATTGGGCATCGGTCGCGGGGTGCTCGGTGGATTGCGCACGATGGCCAAAGGCGAAGTGCGCGAATATTCCGAAATGTACAATCGCATTCGGCATTTGGCCTTGTGGCGCATGAAAGAGGAAGCGTCGCGGATCGGGGCGAACGCGGTCGTCGACGTCAAAATCGAGATTCGGCCATTCGGCCCGGGCGTCGTTGAATTGTTGATGACCGGGACGGCCGCATTTCATCCACGATTTTCTCAAGGTCCCGTACCGCCGCAACAAGTGGTCACGAGCGAGCTCACGGGCGCCGAATTGTGGAATTTGGCGAAACTCGGGTATGCGCCGGTGGAACTGGTCATGGCCACGAGCGTGTATTCCATCGGCCTCGTGGGCGGGATTGGAACGATGTTTTCCGGGTTTGTCCAAGGCGAGCTCGAAGAACTGACCCGGCTCATTTATCACGCCCGGGAAAATTGTTTGCAATTGATTCGTCACGAAGCCCAACAGCTCGGGGCCGAACGCGTGGTCGGTAATCGATTGCAAATTCGAGAATTGGCGCCCGGATTGATCGAGCTCATCGGCTCGGGAACGGCTTTGCGGAAACTCGATAACATCACCCCGCATTCGCCCGAGTTGATTCCTCAGGCCATCATTCGTGACGAAGAAGCGCTCACGGTCAATGGCGGAGGTTTGGCGGGGCTCGGTGCGAGCGTCAGTTTTGGGAGCGGAATGGAGCAACGCCTGCAAAACCGCGCCAATCCTGCCGGATGCATCATCGCGATCATCATGGTTGCATTCATGACGCTCATCCCGGCCGTGATCGTTATCCTCGCCAAACTGACGAAACCGTAGAGGCCTGACATTCGCATGAGAAATGAGACCGAAATGCAACCTTCGCATTCGAATCTGCAGAACCTTTGGCAACCCACGCTCGTTGGGAAACACTTTGTCGCTCGCCCGCTGCGGGAAGACGACTTCGAGGCGCTTTTTGCGGCCGCATCGGATGCGAAGATATGGGAACAGCACCCGGTCCCGGATCGAGGTACTCGGCCCAAATTCGAGATTTATTTTCGTACCGGAATCGAATCTCACGGCGCATTGATCGTGCACGAATCATCGACCGGAGCGGTGATTGGTTCGTCGCGGTATACCGCGTTTGATCCGGCGAAACGCACGGTGGAAATCGGCTATACGTTTCTCACTCGAAACCATTGGGGCACGGGAACCAATCGAGAATTGAAGACGCTCATGCTGAATCATGCGTTTCAGCATGTGGACACGGTGGAATTCGTCGTCGGCGTACGTAATGTACGCTCGCGCAAGGCCATGGAGAATTTGGGCGGTAAGTTGACGCGAACGCTCGTCGAGCGCGAACCGGAGGGCGATTTGCGGGAATCCGTCGTTTACATCATTGAAAAGAACGAATGGACGTCCCGCGGATGAGCCGCCGACCATTCACTTCCGGACATTCCGATGGCCGTGGTGATGCCGATCGTACCCCGACGGCTTCGTATTGGGCGCTCCGGAGCTTCGCTGATAGGTGTAATAAAGGGCGATGCCGGTAAAAAGGCTGCCTCCGGCATAATTGCCCAATGTGACGACGAGCTGATTTTTCCACCACCAATCGGCGAAGCTCACATTCGCGCCGAACATCATGCCCGCCGGAATGACGAACATATTCACGACGGAATGCTCGTATCCGTGGGCGAAGAACACCAGAATGGGCAACCACGACGCGGCGATTTTGCCGACGGTCGACGTGGAAGTCATACCCATGACGACCCCGAGACAAACCATCCAATTGCACAGAATGCTGCGCACGAACATGGGTCCGACCCCCCATGCCGCGGGATATTGCGCCTTGGCCTGCGCGATATTGACAATGGCTTTGGTCACCTCCGTCGACGATATGGATCCGGCGGCCGTCACGGAGACCCAAAACAAGGCGGCGTAGAACAATCCGCCCAATAAATTGGCGAGAAATACAATTCCAAAATTACGCAACATCTGCGAAACGGTGCACCGCCCGTCGATGAGCGCCATCGTCACGACGGCAAAGTTGCCCGTGACGAGCTCGAGGCCGAGCAACAAGATCATGACGAACCCGACCGGAAACAGAATTGCCCCGACGATGGGCAGGTTCGTTTGTACAGTGGTTATGACCGCCAGACTCGTCGCAAATCCCAACAATGCTCCGGCAAGAAAACCGCGGATCATCAGATCACTTGCGTGGGCGTTTGCTTTCGCCACGCCGGCTTCGAGCAGCGCGGCAACGATTTTTGTGGGAACGACGTTATCCATGAACCGACTCTCGTCGAAACGAGATCGCGTACATAACGCATTGTCAACGCATTTACCATAGGCATGTAGCACCAAGAGATACGGCTTCCGAGCTTGTCACGCGTTCACCATTGGACATGCGTTCGGATGGTGGACAATGTATTCAGTCGCCGTCGACACGCGCAAGAAAGACCACAAAACCCGGCCACAATTTCTATGCAGCGCCAATATCGTGGCGCTTTTTTCCATTTCGGGCACGCATCGTGGCGCCTTTTTCCATTTCGGCCCCGCATCGCGGCGCCTTTTTCCATTTCGGGCACGCATCGTGGCGCTTTTTTCCATTTCGGGCACGCATCGTGGCGCCTTTTTCCATTTCGGGCACGCATCGTGGCGCCTTTTTCAAAATCGGACACACCTCGTGGCCCCTCTTTCAAAATCCGACATACCTCGTGGCGCCTTTTTCCATTTCGGCCCCACATCGTGGCGCCTTTTTCAAAATCGGACACACCTCGTGGCGCCTTTTTCCATTTCAATCCCACCACGTGGCGCCATTTGTCAAAACAGTCCCACCACCGGACCCCGGCGAAAATGAGGCGAATGGTCAGGTCAAACAATGATCGCTTGACTTCTCGCAACGTTCGCGCAACAGTTGCGCCCGCCGACGGAGGTCGTCGACGCGAGTTTCCCACGTTGAAATGGGCGATTTGCGTAAGCACGAATTATCGAAAAATGGTCCTCGAAGCTGATGCGCGTACCGCTGGTTGATTTACCGAAGCAACATGCCGCCATTCGCGCGGAAGTGAACGCCGCCGCACTGCGCGTCATTGAATCGCAAACATTCATTTTGGGGCCGGAAGTCGCGGCATTCGAAGCGGAAGTCGCGGATCGATTGGGGGTCGCTCACGCCGTCGGTGTCGCTTGCGGCAGCGATGCATTGCTTTTGGCTTTGATCGCCGCCGGAATCAGGCCTGGAGACGAAGTCGTCACGAGCCCATTTTCATTCGTCGCCACTCCCGAAGCCATCGTGCGCGCCGGGGGTATCCCCGTTTTCGCCGATATCGAAGAAGACAGTTTTAATATGGATCCAGCCAAAGCGCTGGTTCGCGTCACGTCTCGCACGCGCGCGATGCTCCCCGTGCACTTGTTCGGCCAATGCGCGCGTACGGAAGCACTTATGGAAGCGGGACAAGCGCGGAATTTCGCGGTAATCGAAGACGCGGCGCAAGCCTTCGATGCTTCACGATGCGAAAAAGTGGCCGGGACGTTGGGGGACTTTGCGTGCTTTTCGTTTTTCCCCAGCAAAAATCTCGGCGCGTGGGGCGACGGCGGCATGGTTGTCACGCAAAACTCGGATGCCGCAGCTCGAATCAAGCGCCTACGCGCTCACGGCGGAGCCAAACCTTATCGAAGCGACGAAATCGGCCTCAACAGCAGGCTCGATGCGCTTCAAGCCGCGGTTCTTCGCGTAAAACTGCGCCACTTGACCGACTGGACCAGCGCCCGACGCAACGTCGCCGCTCGTTATCGATCTCTTTTTGCCGCCCACGATCTCGCGGATATCGTTCGATTACCGCCCGACGATCCCAAGGGCGTTCATGTCTACAATCAATTCACGTTGCGCGTCGATCGTCGCGACGAGCTTGCAACGTATTTGGCGAGCGCGGGGGTCGGGTCGGCGGTGTATTATCCGCTCGCATTGCATCAGCAACCATGTTTCTCCAATCTTGGGTACAAATCCGGGGATTTCCCCATTGCGGAGAAAGCTTCGCGCGAAGTCTTGTCGATCCCGATGCATCCATTTCTCGAGGCGGATGAACAGGCGTACGTCGTCGAAATGATTGCCGGCTTTTACCGTGGAGTGCGGTGATGACGCGGCGATTGGCGACGGCGCTGGTGGGAACGGGCAAGTGGGGGCGGCATATCTTGCGTGCGCTTTGTGCCATTCCGACGATTGATTTGCGTCTCGTCGTGGATACGTCGGCGGCGGCGCGGCAACGAGCGTTATCGCTGGCGCCGAAGGTCGCCACGACGGATGATTTGGCGCGGGCGGTGGGCGATCCGGCGATTGAAGCGATTGTTTTGGCGACGCCGGCCCCGACGCACGCGGAATTGGCGATCGCGGCGCTCGATGCGGGAAAACATGTTTTTGTGGAGAAACCACTTTGTATGAACATGGTCGAGGGCGAAAAGATCGCTCGAGCCGCATTGCGGGCGAATCGCCAGGTCATGGTGGGGCATTTGTTGTTGTATCATCCGGCGGTGCAAAAACTACGTAATGTCGTGCACGCCGGGGAATTGGGCACATTGCGGTATTTGTATGCCACGCGCGTCAATTTGGGGACCGTGCGGCGGGAAGAGAATGCTTGGTGGAGCTTGGCTCCGCATGATGTCTCCATGATTCTCGATTTGGTCGGAGTGCTTCCGGTGCGAATCGCGGCGCATGGGGCGGCGTATTTGACGCCGCATGTCGAGGATGTCGTTTTTGCGCATTTGGTTTTTCCGGGCGGTATCGTAGCCTCGATTCACGTCTCGTGGCTCGATCCGCACAAGCGTCGCGAACTCACGGTCGTGGGCGACCGAAAAATGGTTTGTTTCGATGATGTCGAGCCCGGAGAAAAGCTGCGGATTTACGATAAAGGGGCGGACGTTCATACGGAATTCACCAACTTTGCCGAATTCGTGGCGTTGCGTCAGGGTGACGTGACCATTCCGCGCCTCGATGCCATTGAACCATTACAAGCTCAGCTCGAGCATTTTGCGGCGGCGATGCTGGCTTCGACGGAACCTCGAACATCGCTCGCCTCGGGATTGGATGTCGTGCGCGTCTTACAAGCGGGTCAGCAATCGCTTGATTCCGGGGGTCTTCCAATAACGCTGGTTTGATTTCGAACGGCCATGACGTAGCCCACCTCGCCTTTGCGGCTTGTCCTGCGAAAAAAATCACAGCCGATATCACTTTGCTGTCAAAAATCCATTGCACGTGGCGCCCTCGTCGGTAGACCTCGGGTTGTCCACCCCTGACGCGAGAGCAGCGATGTCGAAAGCGCTTGAGACCGAGTCTTTGGAAACGACACTGTCGGCAAATGCGGCGAATGCGGCGGGTTCTTCGGAATGGGCCGTTGACGTCGAGATTGTCCCGCGCGATCGATATGCGACCGGGGATGAAATCGCCCATGGCGGAATCGGCCGCATCATGCGGGCCAATGACAAGCGTCTCGAACGTCAAGTTGCATTGAAGCAATTGCTCGACCCGACGCCCGAACATGAAGCGCGTTTTTTGCGCGAGGCGCTCGTGACGGCCAAATTGCAGCATCCGGCCATTGTGCCGGTTTATGATGTCGGACGTTTTCCCGACGGAGAAATCTTTTATGCGATGAAGCTCGTCTCGGGTCGATCTTTGGGCGAGGTTGTCGAGGAGGCTCGAACATTCGAAGAGCGGCTCGCGCTTTTGCCGCATCTGATTGCCGTCGCCGAGGCGATTGCGTACGCGCATAGCGAAGGAATCGTCCATCGAGATCTCAAGCCGGCGAACGTATTGATCGGGCCTTTTGGCGAGACCGTCGTCATTGATTGGGGCATTGCCAAAGATTTGCACGAACAGGAATCGTTGGATCGAGCCGTCCAGAGGATCTCCGGAAACTCGTTTGGCGGGGATGCATCGACCTCGCTGACGATGGCCGGAGCGGTCTTGGGAACGCCGGGATACATGCCGCCGGAGCAAGCAGCCGGGGATCCTGTGGATGAACGCGCGGACGTGTATGCATTGGGCTCGATACTTTATCAAGTCATCGCCGGAGCTCCGCCGTATGAAGGCAAGAATGGTTTCGAGGTCCTGACGCGCGTTTTGACCGAGCCTCCTCCGGACTTGGCCCGACGTGAACGCCGTGTTCCGCGGGATTTGCTGGCCATCGTGCAAAAGGCGATGGCCCGTGAACCGGAACGACGTTATCGCACGGCGAAGGAATTCGCCCATGATTTGCGACGTTTTCAGACGGGGCAAATTGTCGGAGCCTATCATTACTCGCGCCGAGAACGCCTATATCGATTCGTGCAAAGGCATCGTGCGGCCATGGCTGCGACCGCGCTCGGATTGATGCTCGTCGGGATCATTGGTTTGACGAGTTTGGCGCGGGTGCTCGACGCGCGGCGCGTCGCGGAATCGGAGCGGGATCGAGCCAATGAAGAGCGGGCTCGTGCGGAGCAAAAACAGGGGGAAGCCGAAGCGGCAAGCCACAAGCTCATGCAACAATCGGACGAGCTTCTCTTGATGGAAGCGCGGAATGCGGCCCGAAAAGATCCCAATGCGGCGCTCGCCTGGTTATCGTCGTTATCGAATTCATTTCACCGCTGGGGAGAAGTTCGCTTGATTGCGGCCGACGCGCAAGCGTACGGCATTGCCAAGACCATGCGCGGACATACCGGCCCTCTCAATATGATCACGCATTCCCCGGACGGCACGATGCTCGCGACGGGGAGCGACGACCATCGAATCGGGCTTTGGACGTCCGAAGGGAAGCTCATTCGAATGCTCGAGGGCCATACCGACGAGGTTTGGCGCGTCATGTACTCCAGCGACGGCAGGCGATTGTTATCGGCGAGCAAGGACGGGACGATTCGTTTATGGAATGCGAAGACGGGAGACGCCGAGCATGTCTTCCGCTTGCGAGGTCGAGAAGCGATGTGGGCGGGATTTTTGGACGATCACCGCATTGCCGCAATGAATTGTACGCGGCACGAAATCGAATTGCACGACATGAACTCGGACAACATCGAAGCATTGCCTGGGGAAATAGCTTGTCCCGGGGCATTCATGTTGATCGACCATGCACGAACCATCGTTTATTCCGCCGGCGGCAACATTCGCGTTATGGATCTCCAAACCCGTCGATATCGCGATTACGAGAGCAAGTTTGGAAAGTGCGCCGTCGTTTACGCCACCGAGAACGGCAAGTATCTCTCGTGCAGCGGGCTTGGTGAATTTGTCGGCTTATGGGACGCGAAGACGGGCAAACAGCTGGAAGTCGTCCCGGCCAAAGAGTCGCCGAATTATGGTCCCAATCAGCTCACCACCGATGGCAGGTGGTTCTATTACACCAATGGCTCGGCGGGATACGTCCGCGACCTCGCAACAGGCCGGGTGAAGCCCATCTTCGAGCATCAAAGTCCCGTGTTCATGGCCCTGTTTTCTCGTGATGGCAATCGTATCGCCACGACCAGCTTCGATCGAACCGCTCTGGTCACCGACCTCGTCACGGGAAGCCAACATCGTTGTTATGGTTTTCGCGATACGCCCTCATGGGCGGACTTTTCACCGACGGAAGACACGATCGCCATTGGCAGCTGGGACGGGACGGCGCGCATTTTTCCTCTCGCCACGACACGCGATCGAATCGTCACCAAAGGCGCATCCGCGGTGGGTACGACCCGGTTTTCTCAGGATGAAAACGCGATCGTTTCGCTCGAAGTCAATGGGACGTTGCACGTCCAGGCGCTGAACGATAACGACAAGCCGACGACGACGAAGGTTCTCGAAGGCACGAAGCATAGTTTGTCTCCGAACGCCGACCTTGTTGCTTACGACAACAAAGCGGGCGCCATACGGCTGCATCACATCGGCGCGGAGCGCCCCGACGAACCACTCGACGGCCATACCGACGCGGTCCTGGAAATGCACTTTTCGGACGACAGCGGGCAACTGTTATCGGTTTCAGCTGATAAAACCGTGCGATTGTGGAACCTGAAGACGCGCCAAAGCCGCGTTTTATTTCATTGGAATACGCCCATTACGCAGATTCGATTCTCGCCGAACGGCTCGTCCGTCGCCATCGGCGATCGACAAGGCACGATTCATTTGTTCCAAACCGCCGGGGGTGAAGAGCGGACGTTGACCGGACACGTCAATGACGTTTGGGCATTTCTCTTCATGCCCGACGGCAAACACTTGGTCTCCGGCGGAAAAGATCACACCTTGCGCATTTGGGATTTGGCCGACGGCCACGCCCGAGTCCTCGATGCCAGCGGCCTTGGGGTTCATCAGATCATCGCGTCGCCCGACGGGAAAATCCTTTATTCGCTCGGTCATGAATCGGCGGTTCGACGGTGGACGTTCGAAACCGGTGAAGCGCTTCCCGTGCTGGTCGGCCATCGAACGACGGTCGAGCATATCGCGCTCGCGCCCGAAGGTTCGCGGCTGGTTTCCACTGGGACAAACGGCGACGTCCGAGTTTGGGACGTGAATTCGGGTCAGAGCCGATTGCTCGAAGGTCACGAGGCCCAGGTTTTTCACGTCTTCTTTTCTCGCCGGGGCGACAAGTTCATCTCGGCGGGTTTGGATGGTACAGTCCGCCTCTGGTATGACGATTTGCCGTTCGACGGAGGCGCATTACGCGCGTGGATTGAAAAATCGTCGCCGGACAAAGGCAACGCCACGCCGATTCTGGATTGAGTTTGTCCAAAAAAGCCGGGGCGTCTCGGCTACGACAACTTTTCGCCTTTGGTCTCGGCGCCGACACCAAGCGCCAGGAGCACGAGCCCGAGCACCGGGACGACGGCGAGCCATTGCAATACGTCAATGGGATTGGCTCCGCTTCGCGCCAGCATTCCCACGACAAACGGCCCGCCCACCGTGAGAAATCGACCCATATTCAAGCAAAAGCCCGCGCCGGAACCGCGAAGGTGCGTCGGGAACAACTCGGGCAGGTAAAACTGAAACGACCCGAAGATCCCGTACACCGAAATGCCGACGAGCCCGAAGGCCATGAGGCGCGTTTGCGTTTCGAGAGGCAAACCAAACGCCAGCGCCACCGTCACGGCACTCCAAATGAAATACAGCACGTACATGGGACGGCGTCCGAGGCGCAAGGCCAAGGGTCCGGCGAGGATCGCTCCGATCAGGCCGCCAAAATTGAACCAGCTCATCGCCTGCGTCACGAACGAGGCTTTCACCGCTCCGATATTTTGCGGCTTCGGAGTGATTTCATCGGCGAGAAACGACGCAATGACGGGCAAGAACGCGCTGACGACCCAAAACGTCACGAGCGCGACCGTGGCAATGAGCACGCCGCCCAGGGTTCGTCGACGTAATGCGGGGGAAAAAAGTTCGCCCAAGGAGCTTTTGGGTCTTTCCGTGGATTGCCACTTGTCGGATTCTTTCAGTCCGCGACGAATGAAAATGGCGGCAATGGCCGGAAGCGCGCCGAACGCAAGCAACAGACGCCACGAGAGGTTCGGATTCGACGCCACGCTGTCAATTTGCTTGGTGAGCAGCCAATTGACGAATATCGCCACGAAGACGAAAAAAGGCGGCGACGTAAACAGCACCGTCCCCATTTGCACGCGCCGCTGTTCCGGGACGGTTTCCGCCACGAGCGTCGCGCCGGCCGCCCATTCACCGCCGATGCCCAATGCCGTGACAAACCGCAACAATGCCAGCACATAGACGTTCGGCGCAAGCGCGCACGCGCCGGTTCCCAGCGAAAACAGCAGCATGGTCGCAATGACCGTCCGCGTTCGACCAATCACGTCACTCAATCGGCCGAATGCAACGCCTCCGATGGCCCAACCCAAAAGCATCACGCTGGTGAGAATGCCCGTCCAAAACCCGGTCGCCGCTTTGGCCTCGGGCGAAGAAGGCGCCAAACCCAACAGATTCGGGACCGCAATCGGCGAGATGAAATTAAACAGGATTGAATCCATCAAGTCGAAGCCGAGGCCCACCCAAGCACAAAAAACGACGTACTTCTGGTAACTCGACAGCTGCACCGATTCTGCGGCCGGCTCAGCGCTCGCTTGATTCATGCGGACCTCCGGGAACGCTTATCGCATGAAGTCAGGGAGGATCACCAGGGGGTTTGTAGAGGAGAACGTCGTGTCGCTTGTCGAGCGGCGTGTCCGACGAAGCCCGGTCGACAACATCCAGGTAACGAATTGTCGTGCGAACGCACGCCATGAGCGCGCCTGGTTGCGGTGAAGGCTAGCCAGGCATCTCGAGTTATATCCGATGGGATAACCCGGCCGCGTGATGGGATAACCCCTTCCCGGGCTGCGCCGGGGCTGGTACAAGGCATCCTGCGCGATTTCTTCGTGGCACGTCGGTTGCTCTGAAAATGCAGAAGTAAGTGTTGAGTCCATGTTGACGATACCGGTTCTCGGCATCGTCCCTTCAACCAGGAAACTCCCATGCCTGACCTTCGTATTGGCCACTGCTCCTCCGACAAACTCGAGTTCGCTTTCGAGCGGATCGAAGATTCGCTTCGTATCTTTCTCGTCAATGCCGACGAATCCGGCTCGATGGGCGGACGAACGTATGAAAACGTGAAGGCGTTCGAGGCGGTTGCGGGCGTGCTCGGAAACCGCTCGGATGTCGTCATTCTGCATGGCTTCGAGTCCGACAGTTTTTACGATGTCTTTTTTTCGAAAACGGCGCGCGAGCGATTAGGGGATCCCGCCGCGCTCATTGAAAAAGGCAAAGGCAACGCGTACACCGTCGCGGACGCCGGCAGTGCGATCAAAGAAGCGCAAACGAATCTGGCCAAGCATCAAGCGCGCGGTTCGACAAACCCGCGATCCCATGCCGCGTTTCTCGATCGCCTCGGCGCATTGCTGAATGCGAAAAACATCGATATCGAGCTCATCGTCCTCAATTCGTCCGACGGTGGATTCGACGGTGGTCCGAAGAGCGCGATGACCCAAGCCATCGACAAATCGATGCGCAGCCTCAATGGTCGTTGCCGTTGTGTGCTCGCCGCGAACGTATTGGTGGGTTCTGCGGGTTCTCCGGAGGCGCTCACGTTTTTCACGGGCGACCCCGATCGTTTCGACAATCGATTGCTGTTTTCCACCGAGCGCGCCTCGGACGGCGTATTGCTCCTTCGTGAATTCAGCCCGCGTTCCATTGCGCTCGCCGACAGCACTTCGGCCACGCATACGATTACGCCCGGCGTTCCCTGCTGGTTTGTCGAAGGCTCGAATGCCCGCGAGGCTCGTTTGATCACGTGGCATCCCGAAGGCACGACCAACATGCCGTCGACGATCACCGTTCGTCGCGTGGAACCTCAACAAGGTGGTCGACGGGCGGTTCTTTCGTGCAAGGTCAAACCGCAATACAGCGACGTGACCTTGGATCGCGACGGCCAAGCCGTATTTTCGCTGATTGCCCGAAGTTTGTCCGACAATCCCTATTTGCGGGAAAATTCACGCGACGAGCTCAATCGCCTCATCGCGCCGCTCGAGCGACTGCTGGGTACACGCCAAGCCGTGATCGCGATGTTGACGGCGGCGCCCGAGGCGACCGCGCACGTGGAAGGTTTGCGTAAGCAAATCGAAGAAAATACCGCGGCGATTCGGAAGGTCATCGATCAACCCGGCCTGACGCCGCGCGAACGATCGAGCCGCATCAACATGCTCAACAATGCGCGCCACTTGTTGAAAGGCGACTTGCGCACGGCCAAAGAAAAAATGGAGCAGGACGCGATCGAGAAGGAATTTGGGTTTTACGAGAAGCACCCGAACCATTGGCTCGTTTGGCTCCAACCGGCCATCGACGAACTGAAAGCGCAGCTTGGTTTGACGCAAGCCGATCCGGGCAACGCAATGGCGCATCTGTCGACGCGTATTCGTACGGCCAAGTCGGTCCAGGATGGTACGGCCCGTTCGGCGGATCGATACTTGGACAAACTATTGGCCGAGTCGCGCGATCGTCGGGATCACTTGGCGCGCAAAGCGGATCCTCGCGACAAGGTGCCTTTCGAGATTCCGGCGGCGTGGACGCAATCGGTTTGTCCTGTCACGAGTCGCCCGCTCACCGAAGGATTGGCAGCGATTCCTTTCGTTGCCGATCGCAGTGACTTGACGAGCGGCAACATCATGGCCGGCGGACAAAACGTCGATCGTATGCCGATTGATGCGGGCCCGATGCTCTCGCTCGCGGCCGTGCGGGAGCTCATGTGGGGTGAGCTGGGCCAAATGGCGTCGCCGTATTCGTCGAATGGTCATTGGTACAACGCGGCGATTCCCGTGCATTTGGGTCCGGCATCGAATGATTCGATGCGCGATCTCGAGCGAGCCATCGGTTGGTTGTGCACCGGTACGTCCGCATTCGGTCCGCAAATGGCGGAAGCGATTCCTGCGGCCTTGGCGGTATTGCTTGGTGATCCAACGAATGAGCCCGGCCGTGACGAACAGGTTCAGGCGTTGCTGCGGACGAGCGCGCTTTTGCCGAAGTATCGATCGTATCCGTACGTCGCGGGAACGGCGGTCTTCGATGAAAGCAGCCCGAAAGAACCCGTCACCGCGGTGTGGGCGCGCAGCGTCGAGCAAGCGGCGGGCGTCGCTTGTCTGCAAAACATGGGTTGTATCACGTCGCTCTTCGCGCGCGCGGTCGCGGCGGACGCGGTGACGCCCGAGTTTGTCGCAGAAGACCTCTTTGCGTGGGCTTGTCGCAACATCGCACGGGGAATCTTGGGTTCGTCCGGACCGGACGGTCGTGGTGGCGTGGAAGGAGTTCGTCGGTTCGCGACGCTCTTGTTCCACCGTGTGGAGCTCGCAGGTTTCCCGCTCGACGATTGCTCCGACACGTTGCTGCCGCCCGATCCTCCGGCGCTCGAAGCGCAGGACGAGTTGAACGCCGAAGCGTTGACCTGGGTGCTTGGTCCGTTGTCGGGACGCATTGTTCTGCAGGCGCCGGTGCCGATGGCACGATTTACGGATCGGCTGAACTTCGAGTTGACGAAGGTTCCGCAAGCGGACGTGATGAGTGTCCTCGACGAACTCAATGGAGTCTTTTCGCGGCTGGATTTGTTGCTTCGGGCGCAAGAGTTGGGCACGGCGCGAACGATCGAAGCGCCCAAGGTCGCGAGCGTTGCGCAGGCCGCGTCGACACCGGGAGCGGTATATACGGGACAAACGCATCAAGGATTCGACGACATTGCGGCCTTGGAATCGTTGCGACCGCAGCGATATTCGACCCAGGCTCCGACGTTGGCGAGTCCGGTGGCGGCGCTCCGTCGAATGACGAAAGCCGGCGAGACGAGCTGGATCGCGCCTGCCGACGCCGCGTTGGCATCGACCTCGCCAAACCCGAGCGCTCTCGCGTGGCTCGAAGCGCATACGGCGCTGTATCCGGTGCGGGCGTGGTTGCGGTTGATGAACGTGGGTCTCGTGGGACAAACGGCGTTGCAAGCGTTGCGAGCAAATCCGGCGAGCGCCACGATCCCCGAGATGCCGCGCATATTGCCGCGTTTGGCGAAGGTGCTTGGCGGCATGGAGAAAGTCTTGCTGATCATGCGGCGTTCGTTCGCGTTCGTCGTGGCCAATGCCTTCTCTTATGCGGACAATCAATGGGCGACGACGCCGTTGCGTACGGCCGAACCTTCGCGTCTGGATGAGGTTCTCGGCGCGTTGCCCACGCCGGCGGACAAACCGCGTGCGTACACGGCAAACGATGTGCTCGATATGAAGGTCGAGCAAAGCTGGCCGAAGATGGACGCGATGGGGTTTTTGCCCAAGAGCCGCGCGATCGATGGTCGCGGACGCTTGGTGCTCAAACCGATTCAGCTGCCGTCGAACGACTTGAAGGCGGCGGATCGCAAGGTGTGTGAGTTGGCGTGTGCGGCGATGATCGCGGGTCTCGTGAAAGGCGGTGATTTCGTCATCGGCGGCTTGCACCGTTGCAGTCGGCGCGTGCTCGGCGAGCATCCTGTCGATTTGAATACGCTGACGCCGAATGAGCAGCACCGCGTCATTGTCGAGGAGCTCGTTCCGATTGTGGCGGGGCGAGTTCGTGGGGACGTACAGCATCCACGGTTTTTCCCGGATTGTGCGCTCGTACTGCATCAATTGGTCGCCTTGGGTGGCGATACGCGACGGTTCAAAGGCGAGGAGCCGGAAGCGATGCTCGCGGCGGAAGCGGCGGAGGTTCGGGCTCGAGGAGCTACGGCTTCGGCGTAAAACCCGGCGGGCATGTCAACGGCAAGAGCCGGCGCAATTCATGAAATAGGCGACCGGCTCGATACCTTGCGGGAAGAGCGCATGATTTCTCGGCATCGCGGCGTCCGCGGGCCAACGTCGAGAAATCATGCCTCGACGGGTGCAAGAAACGAAGCGCTCGATTCGTTCGAATGTCGGGCAACGAATCCATGGAGGAAGGCATGCGTCGACGACACAAACTCATTACGCTTTTCACGACGGCGATACTGTCCGGCAGCCTCGCCGGGTGTAATGACTCCATCGAAGAAGCGGTCTTGGAAGCGGATTATTTCGTCTTGAACCAACGCGCGGAAACGGCGTGCATTTCGGCGCAAGAGCTCTTCACCCATTTGAACGTCACGTTGATGACGACGCAAATACCGAGCGGCACGGAAGCGAAAATTTATCACGCGTGGGAAGGGAGCGGTGGTCACCCATTTCCAAGCAATTTCTTCAGCACGTTCAAGGCGGTGAATTGCGTGGATTCCACGGATATCTATTACGAAGGTGTCGTGGACCAAGATTGGCAACAACTTCCAAACAGCAAACTTCTGCTCACCCTGGCCCCACCACCTTGAACCGTTCAGCTCATCCTGACAAACACCAAACAATGGTTGTTGGCGGGCAAAGCCACGGTTTGTCGTAACTCCATTCCCACCGATAGCGCCAGATTCTTCAAATCGTCCACATCGCGCACGCCCCATTCGGGGTTCCGCGATTTTAATGACGCGTCGAACTCTGCATTGCTGGGCGCGGTGAACGCTCCGGAAAAACGATACGGCCCGTACGTCATCAAAAACCCATTCGGTGAAAGAATACGGGAAGCTCCACGGAACAGCCCCTCGGTCGCGGACCAAGGCGAAATGTGAATCATGTTGATGCAGTAAATGCCGTCGGCCTGTTTGACCGGCCAATCGGGATCCGCGGCATTGAGCAGCAGTGGAGGCGATACATTGGGGCATGCCGATTCTTCTACGTACGCGGCGATGCTCGCCGGCGCGCTCTGTTCGAGGTCCGTCGGCTGAAACGTGACGTGTGGAAGGTGTCGAGCAAAGTGAACCACGTGTTGGCCCGACCCTTCGGCTATGGTCAAGACAAACTTGGTCTCGGAGCACAGCTCCCGCAGCACGCCGAGAATGGGATCCTTGTTGCGTTCGGCGGCGGGAGCGTGATGTTTGGTTTTGGCGAGCATTGCGAATCGTTTCCCGAGGGAGCTGAGTTCGCGTGACTGTACAGCACGCGCCGCCAAAACGAAATGGGCACGAGGCGCAGCGTAACAATGTCTCACGCGCGGCGAAGAACCTGATAGAATCGCCGCCACCATGCAACTGCGCGCCTTCATTCCTTATTGTTTTCGCCGTCTCGCTCCGGTGTTCGTCTTGACAAGCCTGGGTTGTTCCGACGCCACGCCGCCTCC
>WBZU01000823.1_pt1 | contig 25165 bp, 27 predicted proteins | sample 5204311 | NCBI WGS metagenome assembly WBZU01 (sample SAMN12344359, study PRJNA552823) | activated sludge metagenome | biome: Activated sludge suspended growth; feature: Nitrification reactor; material: Wastewater; isolation source: activated sludge from nitrification reactor of wastewater...
CATGTTCCCATCTCTCCTTTGCACGCGCTCGGTTACGCCTCGTAACCGCTTCCTCAGCGAGTGCGTTCTGTCCTGTGCTACGCAGTGGCTCGGCGCCCCTGGACAAGAGGCGCAAAAAAATGTTCGGTTTTTTATTGTGTTTCAACGTACAGATTCGAGGCGCAAAAAAACGCGCCGACGAGATCGCTTCGAGACCTCACCGGCGCGTGGTTGTTCCAGACGAACAGCTCTTCGTCTCCGATCAGTTGTACGTGACCTTCGTGAAGGTCAATCCATCCGGTCCGCGATTGACGGATATCGAATCGCCGGATTTGAATTCGCCGCCCAAAATGCGCCGCGCCAATTCGTCCTCGATGAGCCGCTGGATGGCCCGCTTGAGCGGACGCGCTCCATATTGCGGATCCCAGCCGCTCTCGATGATCGCCAGCTTCGCGCCGCTCGTCATGCTCAGCGTCAAACCTCGCCGCGCCAAACGCTTTTCAAAGTTCGCCAACTGGATATCGACGATCTTCTCGAGCTGCGTACGTTCGAGTTTCCGGAAGACCACGATATCGTCGAAGCGATTCAAGAATTCCGGCCGGAATTGCTTGCGCACCTCATCGAGCACCACGCGTTTCACCAATTCGGCTTTATCCGCAGCACTCAACGCTTCGCGATCCTCAACCGCCATGGCCGCTGCGGTGCCCAAATTCGACGTGAGAATCAAAATCGTGTTTTTGAAGTCCACGGTATGACCCTGCCCGTCCGTCAATCGACCGTCATCGAGCACCTGGAGCAATACGTTCCACACGTCCGGATGAGCTTTTTCGATTTCGTCGAAAAGCACCACCGTATACGGCCGACGACGCACGGGCTCGGTCAATTGACCACCTTCTTCATATCCGACATAACCCGGAGGCGCCCCGATGAGCCGCGCGACGGCATGCCGTTCGCCATATTCGCTCATATCGATACGCACCATGGCTTTTTCGTCGTCGAACAAGAATTCCGCGAGCGCTTTTGCCAATTCGGTTTTTCCAACGCCCGTCGGCCCGAGGAACATGAACGAACCAATCGGCCGTTTTTCTTCGCCCAGCCCCGCCCGAGAACGTCGAATTGCATTGGCCACCGAAACCAGCGCGTGATCCTGGCCCACGACGCGTTTGCGCAATTCATCCTCGAGCCGCAAAAGCTTCTGCATTTCGCTCTCGAGCATCTTCGACACGGGAATGCCGGTCCATTTCGACACGACATGCGCGATGTCTTCGTCGGTCACTTCTTCCTTCAAGTAACTGCCGGTCTCTTGGACCTTCACCAAATCCCCACGCAAGGCCGTGAGTTTCTTTTCGGCGTCGGGAATTTTGCCGTAATGCACTTCGGCCGCTTTGCCCAGGTCTCCGCGGCGTTTGAATCCTTCTTCTTCGACACGCAAATCTTCGATCGCCTGCTTGGCTTTGCGAATCTCGGAAATGATCTCCTTTTCACGCATCCATTGCGCTCGCATCGTATCGCGCTTCGTCTGCAATTCCGCGATCTCGCGTTTCACTTCTTCGAGGCGCGCTTTGCTCGCTTTGTCCGATTCACGCTGCAGCGCCTGTTCCTCCATGCCGAGCTTTACCAATTGCCGCTCGACGTTATCGATCGGCGTAGGCAAACTCTCGATCTCCATACGAATACGCGACGCCGCTTCGTCCACCAAATCAATGGCTTTGTCCGGCAAAAACCTCTCGGTAATGTACCGATTGGAGAGCATCGCCGCGGCCACGAGCGCCGCGTCTTGAATACGAATGCCGTGGTGAATTTCGTAACGTTCCTTCAATCCACGAAGAATGGCGATTGTATCTTCGACCGTCGGTTGACCGACGTACACGGGTTGGAATCGCCGTTCGAGCGCCGCGTCTTTTTCGATACGTTTGCGGTATTCGTCCAAGGTTGTCGCGCCGATCGCTCGCAATTCGCCGCGCGCCAGCGCCGGCTTGAGCATATTGGCCGCGTCCATTGCGCCTTCGGCCGCGCCCGCGCCCACGAGCGTGTGCAGCTCGTCGATGAACAGAATGACTTTCCCTTGCGCGCCTTCGATTTCCTTCAGCACCGCCTTGAGCCGATCTTCGAATTCACCGCGGAACTTCGATCCGGCCACCATCGACGCCAAATCCAATGCGGCGAGGCGTTTGTCCTTTAATGACTCCGGCACATCGCCCGCGACGATTCTTTGCGCAATGCCTTCCACGATGGCGGTTTTACCGACGCCCGGTTCGCCGATCAATACGGGATTGTTTTTCGATCGCCGCGATAAGACTTGAATGACCCGACGAATTTCTTCATCGCGTCCAATGACCGGGTCGATTTTCCCGCGTTTGGCGAGTTCCGTAAGGTCACGCGTGTACTTCTCGAGCGCCTGGAACTTGCCTTCCGGATCACGATCGGTCACACGCTGGTTGCCGCGCACTTGCGCGAGCGCGCCGAGGAGTTTGTCGTAGGACAACCCGGCTTTCTCGAAGATTTGCGCCGAATCTTTGTCGGCCTTCAACGCGGCAAGCAGTAAGTGTTCGGTGGAAATGAAGTCGTCTTTCAGCGATTTCATTTCATCTTCGGCGCGTTGAATCACAGCGAGCGCCCGGCGCGATAGGCTCGGTTCGGCTCCGCCGCTCACGCGCGGGTATCCATCGATTTTCGCGTCGATAGCTTGAAGAATAAACGCGCTATCGGCGCCGGCTTTGGCAAGAAGCGGAGCTCCGATGCCGTCCTCTTGCGCGAGGATCCCGCGCAAAAGATGCTCGGGATAAAGCTCCGGATTCCCCCTCCGACTGGCAAAATCGATGGCCGCGCGAACTGCTTCCTGAGCTTTTGTGGTCATTCGGTCGATACGCATGGCCTGCATACTAAGACGTGATCTTTTGTTAGCAAGTCCCTTGCCAACAGTTGATCTCGTTCGTATGTCCGACACTTACGCGGTTGCGCGGATGCATTGGGTTTCACCCAAACCCACCCGGGGTTTGGGGCGAAGAGCGCCAAAGGCGACTCGAAGCCCAATGTTCAAAAAGGGCTGCGCACCCCGGAACCCGCGCAAGAGGCCGGCCCCTTGACCCTTGCATTGGTTTGTCCGCGCCGCGGTCAAACCAGAAGGCATCTCGTCATGTTCTATTTGGACGAACAGTTTTGCAGGCAGAGCGGGTGATTTTTCTTGCTGGACGGCAAGGTTGTGGTAGGGTGGGCGAATGGTTGCGAATCCGTCGATGATCTCGCACGTCACGTATGCTGAATTCGTGGCTCGCGAAGAAACGAGCCTGACGAAGCACGAGTGGCTCAATGGCGTCGTTTATGACATGGCAGGAGGAACACCTACGCACGCTCGGCTTGTTGCTACAGTCACAGGAATTCTATACAGACAACTTGCGGGCCGGCGGTGCACAGCATATTCGTCCGATTTACAGATTCGCGTCACAGCAACCGGGCTTGCAACTTATCCGGACGCGTCAGTTATTTGCGGGTCGATCATCCCGGACGTGGAAAATAAAAACGCTTCGACCAACCCTCGTGTGCTCGTCGAAGTTTTATCGGATTCGACCGAAGAATACGATCGTGGCGAGAAGTTCGCCCACTATCGGCGTATCCCGACACTCATGGAATACGTCTTGGTTTCGCAGAAAGAACCTTGCATTGAAGTCTTCCGCCGGACGAGCTCGGGCGATTGGAACGTCGAAAAAGCTTTGGCGGGGCAAACCATCGATTTACGCAGCATTGAATGCGCACTCGATGTGAACGAAGTCTACTCGGATCCGCTCGCGAATGAACAGCCCGTTGAATTATCGTCGCGAGCGCCCGAAAGCTAGCAGCCCGTTGAATTATCGTCGCGAGCGCCCGAAAGCTAGCAGCCCGTTGAATTATCGTCGCGAGCGCCCGAAAGCTAGCAGCCCGTTGAATTATCGTCGCGAGCGCCCGAAAGCTAGGGCGACTGAGCGAGGAATACGCAGGTATTTTGAGCGATGTCGGCCGACGATTTCGGGTGCGAGTAGATAAATCAACAGGCTGTTAAACCTGCGCCGCCAGCTTCAAACTTTGCTCCCACGTCTGCGCTCGCGCTTCGAACCGAGCCATTTCCGACGGCACGCCGTAATGCCCCAGCATGTCTTCGTCTACGTTCGCGCTGTCGCCGATGAACTGCTGGGACAAACGATTTTCTTCCAAGGATCGTTTGCGTTCCAAGCTCTCGCCCAGCGCATTGCGTACACGACGTCCGCCCGTCGACAGGCAGAAGGCTAGAATGTCCCGCGAAAGTTCCGCGTGACCCGCTTCGTCGCGCGCAATGGTTTGTTGCGCCAAACGAGTTGCCGCGTCGCGAATCTTCGCTCCGGATTGCTCGGCGCTCGTCGCCGCCGCGCCTTCTCCTACACAACCGTCCCAAAATGCTTCGGTCGCCAATCGTTCGAGCATTGCTTCGAGCGATGCGTCCGTTGCCGCAGGCGTTTTGGGCATCGCCGCTCGCATTTGAACGTCGGTTTGCGCATTGACGAGATTCGTACACAACGCCGTATGGACCGCTTCTTCACGCGCCGCCCGCAAGGCTGCGCGTACCAGGCTGTCCGGAGCGGATGCGCGGCGCAAGTCCCGAGCCAAAGCCAAAAATGCGGGAATCGACGCACACTCGGAGCTCGTCGCCCGTGCCCAGTGCATCATGATGCGTTGCCGCGTCGCTTCGTCGATACGTTGAGCCGAATGTGAACGTGACAAACGACGTTTTTGCATATCGAAGATAAGGTCCGCCGCCACGGGTTCCTCACAACCGTCCACGTGCAACGCTCGACCTTCAATGACCGTCGCTGCCGCAATGGTATAAAAAATCGTTCCACCGACCAACAGCGAACCGGCTACGATACCTGTCGTCAGCAAAGCTGTTTTACCCGCGGAGATATTGCGAGCTTGAACGTTTTTCAATTGCGACAGATCAATCTCGACGCGTGAACCGTCACTGTCAATGCCGGAAAAATTCGGACCATCCACCGAAATCGATTTGAAACTATGTTCTCGCGTCGCCCCATCGACCCGATGAAAGGTCAGCTTCGTGCTGCTCGTAAATTCCACTTCCTGCATGTCCGCGCTACGCATCGTCACCGCATCGCCATCGCGAAACATATTCAGCCCGACAACCCCCTGAGGCGTCAGATCCCACGTCGAGTAACAACCCGTCGTCGTCGTTGCCGCAGAAACCAGCGTGACCAGAGCAAGCGTCGAAGATGATTTCATATTCTGATCTCGCACGCATTTTTTGCGTTCGTCAAGGGAGAATCGCTTCGCCCGGGAAGAGAAAATGATGGCGCTCATTGTCGCGTTGCAGCATCCCGAATCACCCTGACATCAAAATGGTCCGGCTTCGCGAATCACTTACAACGTTCTATTCGGACGAACTGTCGACTGCGCCGATCCTACGGAAATGGTCGATTTGCGCTTGCACACGCATGGGCTCTTGCGCTACTGTGGGCGCATGTCCAGCAGCGTGGCGCCCAAGCCGTACATGACCTACGCGGATTTCGTCGCCTTCGAAGCCGCGAGCGACACTCGGCACGAGTGGCTCGACGGGATCATTTACGCCATGTCCGGGGGAACCATAACACATGCGGGACTCAAAGTTGCCGTGAGTGGGGAACTTCGGAACCTGCTTCTTGGAAAACGATGTCGGGTTTTCGATGCCGACTTGGCCGTTCGGGTCCTTGCAACTGGGCTGTTCACGTATCCCGATGCAAGTGTCGTTTGCACCAAACCCGAAATGGACCCCGAAAACAAAAACGCGTTGACAAACCCGCGCGTGCTTGTCGAGGTCTTGTCCGATTCCACGGAATCCTACGATCGTGGCCAAAAGTTCGCGCATTACCAACGTATCCCGTCACTCAAAGAATACGTCTTGGTCTCGCAACATGAGCCCTGCATTGAAGTGTACCGACAAACGTCTCCCGGAAAATGGGAAATGGTGGAAAAAGCCGGCGCGGGACAAACTGCACACCTCGTGAGCCTCGAATGCGAGCTCGATGTGGATCGAGTCTATTACGATCCGCTCGCGGCGTGATCAGCTCTCAATCCTCTGGTTGAACATTTGGGGCTTCGAGTCGCCCTCGGCGCTCTACGCTCCAATCCCCACTTCGACTTCCTTCGCATTTACGACCCGGACCAATTCTTTCGGATCGATTCCCACCAAAAACCCGCGCCTGCCGCCATTGATGTATATCTTGGGCAAACCCAACACGGTCCGCTCCACAAAAATCGGCATTGGTTTCCTCAAGCCAAACGGGCTTGTCCCGCCAACCTGATATCCACTGTGCCTCTCCGCCACATCCGGCTTACACGGCTCGACGCGCTTCTTTCCGATTTGTCGCGCCAAGTTTTTCGTGGATACCTCTCGATCTCCGTGCATCAAAATGATCAGCGGCTTTTTGTCCTCGTCCTCCATCACCAACGTCTTGACGACGTCGTGTTCGGACACGCCGAGCTTCGCCGATGAAACGCGAGTGCCTCCACGCTCTTCGTAATCGTACGGATGCTCGGAAAAGGTTACGCCGTGTTTCTTGAGAAAAACCGTCGCGGGTGTCTCGGATACCTTGGCCATGAATCACCATGACGTAAATGCAATACGGGAAGGGCATGACACCCCTCCCGCATTTCGTGGAATCGAACGCTACGTGATGCGCTAGATATCCAGGTTCTTCACGTGCAGCGCGTTCGTTTCAATGAAGCGCCGTCGTTCGTCGACCTGTTCGCCCATGAGAATCGCAAACAATCGGCCTGCTTCGGCTTCGTCGTCGATTTTCACCTGGCGCAACGTCCGTACGTCCGGGTTCATCGTCGTTTCCCAAAGCTCTTCGGCATTCATTTCACCGAGACCTTTGTAGCGGCTGATCGCAATGCCCTTCTTGCCGCGTTCTTCGAGGTATTCGATCAATGCTTCGCTGTTCTCGAGCGTCCGATCATCATTACCACGCAAAACCGCAACCCAAGGCCCTTCGCCGGCCATGTCGGCGAGCGTCAATTCAATGCCGAGCGCCTCTTGATATTCCGGCAATCCCAGCAAGTCCCAATCCAAAATGCTGGTCCGTGCACCCGCACCCGGACGAGGCACCACTTCAATGCGATGCGCTCCATGCTCGGGGTCCACTTGCGCCGTCACCTTGAGCGGCATCATGTCCGGATATCGTTTTTCCAAGTACGTCCGCAGCTTGGCGCTCGCCGCTTCCACTTTCCCCGCATCACGCAGATCCGCCTGCGCCAGTTTGGCCGAGCGAATCAACGACGCGACGATACGCGCATCGCAACGTTTGTCGAGGTTACCCGCGACCACGCGGAAGCGACGCAATCGTTGCGACAACATGCGCAATGGTTCACCCGACACCGGCGCTCGGTCCCGCTTTTCGGTAAACAGCGCCAATTCCTCGACCGCATTGCCGACCAAGTAATCGTCGAGCGCCGGTTGATCCTTGAGGTACATGTCTTTTTTGCCTTTGCGCACGCGGTACAGCGGCGGCTGCGCAATGTACAAATGACCCTGCTCGATGACCTCCCGCATTTGCCGGAAGAAGAACGTCAACAGAAGCGTCCGAATGTGCGACCCGTCGACGTCGGCGTCGGTCATCAGAATGATCTTGTGGTACTTGAGCTTCGCCAGCTCGATGCCGTCGTCGCTTTCGTTCTTTTCGTCGCCTTGTTGCATACGGACGCCGCTGATGCCGCAACCGAGCGCCGTGATCAACGTACCGACTTCCGCCGAGCTCAACATACGATCGAGACGCGCGCGTTCGACGTTGAGGATTTTTCCTTTTAATGGCAAAATTGCCTGGAAATGCCGGTCGCGACCCATTTTGGCGCTACCGCCAGCGCTCTCTCCCTCGACGATGTAAATCTCGCTGACCGTCGGGTCTTTCGATTGGCAATCCGCCAGTTTGCCCGAGAGCGACGTGATATCGAGCGATCCTTTACGAATGACTTCGCGGGCTTTTCGCGCAGCTTCGCGGGCTCGTGCCGCCAAAATCGCCTTTTCGAGGATCTTCTTCGCCGTCGGCGGGTTTTCCTCGAACAATTGCCCCAGTTTGTCCGACACGGCGCGTTCGACGATGCCCTTCACTTCGCTCGACACGAGCTTCGATTTCGTTTGCGAATCGAAAGACGGGTCGGGATGTTTGACGCTCAAAACGCAGGTCAAACCTTCGCGAATATCTTCACCTTGCAGTTCCTGCTTCAGGTCCTTGAAGAGGTTGTGGGCTTTGCCATAACCATTGATGGTTTTCGTGAGCGCCGAACGCAAGCCCGCCAAATGCGTGCCGCCGTCCTTGTTGTGGACGTTGTTCGTGTAGCAGTAAATCTGCTCGGTGTACGAACCGCTCCATTGCATCGCCACTTCCACCGTAATGGGCGGACCGGCCGGAGGACTCGTGCGCTTTTCCGACTTTTCCCCATTCGCCGGAGCTTCGGGGCCGCCTTCCACGACGAACGTAATGACCTCGGCGTGAATGGGTTCCTGGACCTGGTTCAACAAGGCGACGAATTCACCAATGCCGCCTTTGTAATGAAACGTTTCACTGCGTCCCGAAGGTCGTTGATCTTCGAGGTGAATGATGAGGCCGGCATTCAAATACGCGAGCTCGCGCAATCGATTGGCCAAAATGTTGTAATTGAACTCCGTGACCGTGAAAATCGACGGATCGGGCTTGAACGATACCCGAGTTCCCGTTTTGTCCGTCGCGCCGACGGCTTCGAGCGCCCCGCGAGGAACCCCACGAGCATATTCCTGATGCCAAACTCGGCCTTCGCGCTTGATTTCGAGCTTCAGCCATTCCGACACGGCGTTGACCGCCGAAACACCGACGCCATGCAAACCCGCGCTGACTTTGTAGCTCGCATTGTCGAATTTCCCACCGGCATGCAAAACCGTCATGACGACTTCAGCCGCGCTCACCCCGCGCGCATGCATACCTACAGGAATTCCACGCCCGTTGTCCTCGACGGTCACCGAACCATCGAATTGAACCGTAATGCGAATCTCCGTGCAGTAACCCGCCAAATGCTCGTCGACCGCATTGTCGACCGCTTCCCATACCAAATGGTGCAACCCCGACCCGTCATGCACGTCGCCAATGTACATGCCCGGACGTTTACGTACGGCTTCGAGACCTTCGAGCGCCGTAATGCTGTTCTCGTCGTAGGATGGCTGCTTGGGTTCGGGGGGCTGAATACTCGTCACTTCGGTCGTCATCGTCATCTGCTTTGGCTTTCCCGCAAATCGCACGGTCAACGCGAGGTCGAACCATCACGTCATCGAGGTATTTTCGTCCTCGAAACCAATACGTTGATTCCGTACGGGACAACCCGTTGCCCGTGGTTTGGATTCACGTGGCATTGGGCCGTTTCGAGTGGGCGAAATCTAGCTTTTTTCGCCGGATCGAGCAAGCGTCCGGCAGGGTTTTTTACATAAAAATATCTCGTCAGGACAAGGCTTGACCCGCCTCGACCAACTCACCCCCCACAAGGTGAAAATCAGCACGTTCACCCGACCAGTTTTCCGGCGCGCGAATGAGCTCGGGGCGCGTGGTCGTCAGGAAAATCTGACCTCGATGAAGTCCCAAGAATGAAAACAACGCGCCCGTTCGCTCGGGATCAAGCTCGCTCGACACATCATCCAATAACAACAGCGGCTCGACTCCCCGCTCTTTCGCAATCGTCGCCGTCTCCGCCGCCTTGAGCGCCAACGTGAGCGCGCGATGCTGCCCCTGCGAAGCAACAATGCGCACAAGATGCTCCCCGAACCGCAACTCGAGATCATCCCGATGCGGCCCGAATCCCGCACTTGGACGGAAGCCATCCTGACGCCGTCGTCGCTCGAGCTCCGCCCGCGCTTCGTCGACATCCGCCGCTCCGCCCGGCTGATATCGCGCCACGAGCTGCAAATCAGGCGCAGCTATCTGCGCAAATGCCGCATGCAATTCCTCGACGAAAAGCTCCGTCGCCCGCGCACGTATCCGCGTGAGCGCCGCTCCGTGCTCCGCGCAAAGCAACTCGAACGCCACAAGCTCACTGCCATCGAGCACGCCGCGCTTGAGAAGTTCATGCCGCGCCTTGAGCGCATGCGTGTAACGACCTCGCGTCTCCGCACTCCGCGCATCGACGAACAGCGCGAGCCTGTCGAGCATCGTGCGCCGTCCCAGCGCCGGCCCCGAGGACAAACTCAGTTCGTCCGGATGGAACACCACCACGGGAGAACGCGTCGCGTATTCGATCAGCGCTTTGGGTTTGTCTCCGTCGATTCGGACAACCACCCCCGCACCTCGACCCGCCGTCCCGGCACTCTGCTCGCGCGCGAGCGGTTCGAGTGTCGGACTGCGTTCGATGAAGCGCGCTCGAACGTTCATGGCTGTTTCACCATGACGAACCAGCTCGGCGATGCGCGGCGTGCGAAAACTCTTCGACGTCGCGACGAAGTAAATCGCTTCGAGCAAACTGGTTTTACCGTGGCCGTTGTTGCCCCAGATGACGTTGAGGCGAGATGCGGGCACGATGTCCACCCGCGACAAGACGCGCATTCCGCGCACGCTGAGCCGCTCGAGCTCGAGACGATTCATTGGAGCACACACGAACGAACCGACGAAAACCTTGGGGCGACGAGCGACGATGGCAACCCGCAGCCCCAGTTGTTCCCTTCAAGGTTCATCCACATCAGATACGCATCGGCATGATCACCGACAGATAACTCTCTTGCGCCGTCTCACCCGCCGGACGAAGCACCGCCGGGTCGAGCTCGCCGGATACGCCCAAGATGATTTCGTCGCTGTCGATGGCGCCGAGCACATCGAGAAAATACTTTGCGTTGAAACCAACTGTGACTTCCGCGCCTTCGTAGTCGATCGGAACTTCGTCAAAGCCGTTGCCACTCTCGGGGCTCTCGCTCGTGATGCGAAGCGCGCGTGGCGTCACCGTGAGCTTCACGCCGCCCGTACGATCACTGGCCGCAAGAGACACGGCGCGAAGCGCATCGGCGAACGGAGCACGCGGCGCGCGGATGCTGCTCTGCGTGTATTGCGGAATGACTTGGTGATACGGCGGGAACTGAGCGTCGACGAGTTTGACCGAGAACACGGTGCCCCCGACGCTGAAAAATGCGTTGGGCCCGCTTTGCGTAATCGTCACCCGCGGCGTGTCTTTCTCCGTCTTCGCACCATCGGCGAGACGACGAAGCTCGTGAATCGCCTTGAGCGGAATCAACATCGTCGCCGTGGCGCTCTTGCCTTCGAGCGTGATTTCCATCTTCGACAAGCGATGACCATCGGTCGTCACCATGCGCACGCGGTCTCCAGCCCACTCGAAAAGCGCGCTGTTCACGTGAGCTCGCGTCTCATCCGTCGAGATGGAAAAGTGCGTGCGAGCAATCAGCTGCGAGAGCAAATCAACTGGTAACTCGAGCGACGGAGAGTCCGCCGCAGGCTTGGGCAACTGCGGAAATTCACTGCCCGGCATGCCGTGAAGCGTGTAACGGCGCGGTGAACCGACAGCCTTGATGATGGTCTGTGCACCTTCGCGCGCGGTGATCTGAATCGGACCATCCGGCATCGCTTTGACACGATCGAGCAGGTCCTTCGCCGGCACTGCAACCGACCCGGCACTCACGATTTCCGCGGCCGCTTGACCCGTTACCGCAAGGTACAAGTCCGTCGCTGAAACTCGCAACGAGCTCCCATCGGCGGCAAGCAAAACGTTGGCGAGCACCGGCATGGCGCTCTTCTTGTCGGCGACGCCCTGACAGCGATCGACCAGGCGGAGTAAATCTTTCTTGGCAATGACGAGGTCCATGGCCCTATTTCCCCGTTTGCAAAGGCAACGGTCCGGTCCCTCTTAGCAGGGTTCGCGTCGCGGCAAAGTCCAAATCACCAAATCTCGACAAGTGTTTCTGTTGTGACTTTGCCTACGCGTCTGTCCATGATCATGAGATAAAGAAATTTACTGATCCGTGATCGTCATAGGGCCTGTGGAAAGTGGGGATAACGTTGAAAAGACAAGCGAGATCCAAAGGTTGGACGTGGATCCGCCAGTGGATAACCGGCGGATTCGATCGGGACGAATCGGGGATGAACCGACCCGGGTCGGGCGTTGCCTGAATCTGTCCCCAAGTGGATCCCGGAGATCCAAGTAGGTTATCCCCAAGTTGCCCGGTAATTTTGGTTTTGGAAAGCAGTATCGAAATATACGTTTCAGATCGATGATTTTTGGGGTGGCTCTGAAGAGCAGAATCGCCGAACGTAGGACGGCGCGATGAGCGAACTTCGCTGCCGCCATTGCGGCATCCGGCACGACGAACGGCTCGTCATTTGTCCGGCGACGGGACTGCCCCTCGGGCCAGTGTCCAGTTTGCCGCCGCGCGGAGCTTCGAACACGCCGCGGCCATTTATTCCGCCCGCGCCCAATGTTCCGCGTCCCCTTGGTCCAAACGCCGGGGTTCGTCCGGTCGTACCACCCGTGTCCGCGCCGCGTGCCATTCCTGCGGGGCCCAAAGGTGTCGAGCCGCCGCCGAGCGTTCGCAAACTCGAGCAACGACGTGACTTGGTCGGTGTCGAGCTTGGCGGGAAATACCGCATCAAAGCGCTCCTTGGACAAGGCGGCATGGGTGCGGTGTACGAAGCCGAGCATGTTGCGATTGGTCGTGTCGTCGCGGTGAAGGTTCTTCATCCCAAACACGCGCAACAAGCCGAAGCCGTCGCGCGTTTGCGTCATGAAGCGCGTGTTGCCGGCAGTATCGGTCATCCGAATATTTGCGAAACGTACGATCTCGGAAGACTCGAAGACGGTTCGCCGTATCTCGTGATGGAACGTCTCGTCGGTGAGACGCTCGATCAGCGAATCAAGCGTGACGGCGCGTTGCCCGAACGCGACATCGTCGACGTGATGTTGCAAGTTTTGTCGGCGCTCGGAGCCGCTCACGACAAGGGCATCATTCATCGGGATTTGAAGCCTGAAAACGTCTTCTTGATGCGTCGACCGGGTTCACCCGCCGTCGCCAAACTGCTCGACTTCGGCATCTCGAAAGCGATGCATGACAACCGCGACGCGGACCTCACGATGCCCGGCATCGTCATGGGCACGCCGTACTACATGGCGCCCGAGCAGGCGCGTGGTGATCGAGGGCTCGATCATCGCGTCGATATCTGGGCGGCGGGCGTGATTTTGTACGAAGCTCTCTCGGGTCGACGGCCGTTTGTCGCGCGAAACTACAACGCGCTGCTCGTTCAAATCTTGACGTCGAAGCACAGACCGCTGTCGGAAGTACGTCCGGCGATCAACACGTCGCTCGAACGAGTCGTCGACAAAGCGCTCGCGAAAATGCGCGAAGATCGTTTTCAAACGGCGCTCGAATTTCGCGAGGTCCTTCGGCGCGTCGTCGAACCGGAAGCCGCTCCGCAATCGATGCGCGCAACCGTGCCGCAACCTCAGTCGACGCAACCGGCGCGCATGTCGTTTGCGAGCGAGCCTGATGAAGACGAGACGGTCGTGTTGTCGTTGACGCACAAGGAAGTGGCGGCGCTCGCGGCGGCTCGTACGTCCGCTCCGAATTCATCAAGGCAAGGTCCGGCGTCGTTCAATTTCGACAAACGCTCCGCGCCCGGTACCGTGCCCCGTCCGGGAGCATCTTCAACGGGTGAAGTAAAGACCATGGCGATGGGGTCGGCGATCATTCCCGCACCGCGAGTGCCGGGTCATGTTCCTCCGGCGCCCCCGACGAAACCACTTTTGCCGGTGCCGCCCGAAGCGGATCGAGTCGCTTGGTTGCCTCCTCCTCCCGGCGCGATCAAAGACGAAACCACCGTGGATGCTTCGGCCGGGGCTCTTGTCGGGGCGTTACAGTTCGACGCACCCGCGCCCGTGACCCAACGAGCCGGCGCGCGTTTGCCCGAACGTCTCAGCTTCGACGATGAGCTCGAAGACGAACACACGCTCGTCGATCCGCCTTCGTTTTCCGGTGATCGAACGACCTTGGTTCGTCCGTTTCCGCCGCCGTCCAACAAGGGTCGATGAGCCTGACATCGAGTTCATCCATCACGCGTGTCGTGACGAAAGGGTTGGTCAAGACGTACGGGTTTACCGTGGCGCTTCGAGGCGTGAACGTCACCATCGACAAGGCGCAACTGACGCTCATCGAAGGAGCAAACGGTTCGGGAAAGTCAACCCTTCTCGGGATACTGGGCACCGTGATTCGTCCGACTTCGGGCACCGTGACGTACGAACCGCTCGGCGATGATTTGGACGACGTGCGTCATGAAATTGGCTGGTTGTCCCACGAGTCGCTCACGTATCCGGATTTGTCGGGGCGCAAGAACATCGAGCTGGCGGCGAAGCTTGGCGGCAAGTCGCTTGGAGACGTGTGGGATCGCGTCGCGGAGCGGTTCGAGCTGGGTGCGTTTGCGATGCGTCCCGTGCGCACGTATTCGCGCGGGCAGAAGCAGCGCGTGGCGCTTGCGCGAGCGCTCGTGCATGGGCCGTCACTGGTGCTGCTGGACGAGCCGACGACGGGCCTGGACAAGGCGGGCGTGAAGCGATTGCTCGCGGTGGTGGACGACGAGGTTGCGCGCGGAGCGGCGGTGGTGGTGGTGTCGCACGAGCCGGAGTTGTTTCGGGAGAAGGCGGCGGCGAGGTGGGTGCTCGAGCGGGGCAAAGTGGTCGAGGGGAAATAGGTTTACCCGTAAAACTACTTTTTCTCGACGTACGGCAATCGGCGAAGAATGAGACGCCGCAATACGGTGGTCCCTTCCTGGCGTTCGATTGTTCCTACGGCGGGAAATTCGGATAAAAGACGAATTGCTTCATCGATGCCATTTTGCAATTGCTTGATCCATTGATCATCGCGGTTTGCGGCGAGCCAACGAAGCTGAGCATTCAAGTCTTTTTTGAAATCAGGATGAAATCGAATACGTCGGCGCATGGAGAACGTTTGTCACGTACGAACCATTCGCAAAGCATCTTCGAATTCTTTGTCGATCTCTTCTTGGGAAACTTCTTGAACTTGTTCGTTCGCAATTTGTTCCCACGAAGCCCACGCTTGTGCTCGTTGCCATTCTTCAGCGTGGGTCAAGTCATCGACTGAATCCAATTCCGCCACACGTTCGTGGAGGAGTTCGCGCACTGCGATGTCGAGACCCAATCCGCGTCGTTTCGCTTCAGCTTCGACTTTTTCTTCGAGCTCCACGGGAATCACGACACGAATTGCTCGTTCTTCGTCGGTTTTCCGAGCAGCAGTGGTTTTGCCCATTTCTCGTGCTCCGAGCGGCATTCGTACCACAGCCCCGCCGTTGCCCAAGTATTCTTCGCGCATGCAGCCTACCCATTGACTTCTTCACTCTCCCAAGCGACCGTGCTCGAGTCCTTTCACGGAGGCGATCATGGGGCTCATCGAAAAACGACTCATCAAAGAAGCCAAGGAAACTTGGGTCCTCGAAGAACAAAAAGACATGCGGACCATTGCCAATTCCGACGTCGTCATCGATATCGAGTGGGCCACGTTCGAATCGGACGAACCGGCGCTCCGCAATCTCCAACACCTCGGCGTACGCAAACTATCGAATGCATTTCGAGTCATCTGCGTGGATGATTTGGGCAAAGAAGCCGTTCGCGACAGCATCAAGCGGGTCGTCGTCACCAACGACAAAGACATCAAAGAAGCCTCCGTGAACCTCGACGCCGGCACCGTCACGTTGCGCTGCGCATTCGCCAAAGGTTCGGATGGCTGTATGGGCGACTTGACCATTGCCCGAACGCTCGAACGGATGTTGTAGACCGCGAACGGGCAAATCGTGGTAAGAGGCGGCCATGAAAAATTTTGAGCAAACGTTTCCCGAGCTCCTGAGCGAGCTGCACGAGCTCGACATCGATTTCGATGAAGACAACATCGACTTCGAGCCCTATCAAGAATTCCTCAGCGCGGAAGACAATGTGTCTTGGATTCGAGCCTGGACGGGCAATAAAAAGCTGGACGGGGCCGAATATCGTATTTTCGGGCAAGATGGAACCGGCGGTTATGCCGCGTTTTGGCTCGTGCGGAATAAAAAATCCGTGCTCGATCAACCGGTCGTGTTCTTTGGTTCCGAAGGAGAGCTCGGAATCATCGCCTCGGACTTCTACGATTACTTGTGGCTGCTCGCCGGTGGGTTTGGCCCGTACGAAGCTGTGGAGAGCAAACGGCACAAACCCAAGGCAAACGCGGAATTCGCGAAATTCGCCGAAAAACACGCGAAGAATCGTCAGAAAAAACCCCAGGACATCATCGCCGCCGCCAAAGCCGAATTCCCTCAATTCGTCAGCGACATTCGCGCCCTCTGCAAGTAACGCCGGTTATTCCCTATTGCCGCGCAATCATCACCGCTCGGTGATGTTCCAAGCCGCCAGAATCGATCGCGCCACGTCTTGAACGGCCGGATCCGTGGGTTTGGCGCGGGGGAACATGAATACACGCGGTGTTGTGCCCAGCCAAACTATTTCTTCCGCGTTCGTTCCCGTCGACGAATCCGTCACCATCGGCGGTTGAAGCAGAATCAAAGGTTCGGGCATTTGTGGTGCCAAGGTTCGATACACATGAAGCGTCGATGCCACATCGTGCAAAACGCCCAATCGATCCGGAGCGACGAGGAGCACGAGGTCCGGTTTGAGCGCTCGAGCCAAGTCCAAATTGGTTTCCGTTTTGGAGAGTGGCGATAAGACCGCCCCGGCCGTTTCGACGAGCACGTAACGAGCTGCGTGAGCATTGACCCAGTCGACGATGCGATTGCATTCGATCGTGACGTTCGCGCGTCTGGCTGCGAGGTGCGGGGAAACCGGTTCGGGGAACGCGTAGGGTGGTAGCCGCGCGGGATACGAACTGAACGCGGCGAGCGATCCGAAATCGGTGCTCGCGTCCGTGGGCTTGACAGGTACACCGGTCTCCACGGGTTTGAGCGCGACGACGGAAACGCCCATCGATGCCAACGCCGAGGTTAAGGCGATCGAGGCGTGGGTTTTACCGATTTCGGTACCCGTTCCTAAGACGACAATGCGGGTCATGGTGCAAAACTTGGCTTGACGTTGAAGGTGGCGGTATCGGACCACGCGTCTCGAATTCCTGCCAGGAAAAACTCGATGTCGTGATCAGTCAAACGCGCATGAGCCGTAATGCGCAAGCGAGAAGTTCCCGTCGGCACGGTTGGAGGTCGAATGGCTTGAACGAGGATAGCTTGATCACGAAGACGATTGGACATTCGAACCGCGGCATCGGGGGCGCCGACGATGACCGGCAAGATGGGGCCGATCGATGGCACCAAGGCCGGCCCGACGATGCTCGCGAGTTCACTGCGCAAACGGGAGGCGATCTGTTCGAGCCGCTCGCGGGCGGAGTCATCTCGAGCGATACGCAAGACGCGTTCACTGACGGCGTGGGCGAGCGTCGGGCTGATGCCCGTGGAAAAAACAAAACTGCGCGCTCGGTTCCAGAGCCACGTGCGGAGGGTCTTCGAGCCGGCGACGAAGGCGCCTTGAAGGCCGATCGATTTGCCAAGGGTGCCGACGAGAACATCCGGCTTGACGTTGACCGATGCGGCGATGCCTCGACCTGCGGGTCCGAGGGTCCCGATGGCGTGAGCTTCGTCGACGATGAGGGCGGCATCGTTCGCGTCGCAGAGGGAGCGAAGTTTTTTCAGGTCGGGGACATCGCCATCCATGCTGAAGTACGATTCGGTGACGACCCAGCGACGGCGAGCATGGCGGGCGTGTTCGAGGGCCTGGGCAACCGCATCGATTCGCAGATGCGGGGTGACGACGATGGTGGCGCCGGAGAGTTTGCAACCGTCGATGATGGAGGCGTGATTGAGGGCATCGGAGATGATCACGTCGCCAGGTTTGGCGAGAGCGCTGAGGGTGCCGACGTTGGCGGCGTAGCCTGAGGAAAAGAGGAGCGCGGATTCGGTATCGAGCCACGAAGCGAGGATCTGTTCCGCGCGTATATGTTCGGGGTGTTCACCACTGACGAGACGCGAAGCACCGGCGCCGGCGTGGGCGAGTTCATCGTGAGGATGTGTGGGCCAAGGTTCGAGGGCGTAACCGAGGTAGTCGTTGGAACAGAGGACGAGGGTTTGGGGAGGTACCGGCTTGTGCTGCCGGAGGAGTCCCAGTTCTTCGAGGGTACGAATTTCGGTTTCGAGAAATTGAAGAGCGGAAGCCATCAACGGTCCTCGTGGTCGTGGACTTCGGTGGTGCCGAGGGTTGTGTCGATGCGGTCGCGAAGTTTGGTGAAAGCGGATCGGGCTTGTTCGCGGAGGGCGGAGTTCGAGGCTTTGGCTTCTTCCAGTTCGTGAGCGAGGCGCAGGGCGGCGAGGAGCAGAGCGTGGGGATTGGCCATACGTCCCGGGGGAGAAACTTCGGCGAGTTTCTGTTCCACCACGAGGGTGGCGCGTTGAAGGTCGTCATCGGAGGCGGATGTAACGACCTTGTAGTTTTGCCCGCCGATTCGAACTTGGACCGTGCGTCCTGCCATAAGGGGCGGACCCTAGCATGAAATTGAGCGGGCGGGGTGTTTCACGTGAAACAGGTTCGCCCGGGGTTCAGGGCGCAGGACACGGCCGAGTCCGTACCCCAAAGGTTCAACCTGAGCATTGACCCGGTTCGGTTCCTGAGCGATCCAAGAACCATGAACGGATTTCGCTCAGCCGTCGCGCTTGCTCTTGCCGTCACTTGTTCCTCCAGCGTGGCACTCGCCGACCCGCAACCAAACGGGTCGTTCACCATCGGTGCAGCAGGCGTCGCTTCCCAGCACCAGTTCTGGAAAGACACTGCCTTTCACTTCGGCGCACGCAGCGACATCCTTTTTGGTCGCTCCAGCGTTTCCAGCTTCGGCTTCGGCCCCTACTGCGAAATGCTCACGCACTCGTTCAAGGAAGTCCAAGTCGGTCTTGGCGGCACGATGCTCCTTCCCATCATCGATGGCTTCCCCCTCGTCACCTCGATCGGTGCCTATGGACGTTACACGCCGACGTTCGGCATCGAACCTGGATTGGCGACGTCGTTGTTTTGGGGCATCCGTAGCTACAACCATCACAGCGTCTACAACATGGCCGGCGGCTTGCTTGCTCAGTTCCGGTATGGCTTGGGTCCTTCCGGGGAAACGGCCATCGTCGTGTCCGCTCAAGTCGACATGGTGGCCTTGACCCTCCCGTTTCAGTTTTTGTATCACGCCATTCGAGGAGGCTCGCCGGATACGAGGCCGCTGAGATGATGTCGAAGGTTGTCAATCGGCGCGCGCTGTGGTTACCTGGGCAAACGTTACCGTATGGACCCGCGTGATTTACCCGTCTACACAATCAGCGATGCAGCCCATTACTTGCATCTTCCGCCAAGTACGCTCAAGAGCTGGGTCGCCGGTCGTACGTATCGAACGAAGAGTGGGATTCGGCAGGTTGAACCCCTGATTCGGGCACCCGGAACGGCCCATCCGCGGCTCTTGTCGTTCTTCAATGTCGTCGAAGCACATATCCTCAATGCTTTGCGTCGTGTGCACGATGTACCCATGGAAAACGTTCGACGTGCCATTGCCCGGGTCGAGGAAACGCTCGCGTCTCAGCATCCGCTGATCGATGCCAGGTTCAAAACGGATGGAGTCAACCTGTTCGTCGAGCATTGCGACAACTTGATGGATCAGAATGGTCAGTTCGCCATTCGCCAGGCCATTGAGGCTCACCTGGAACGCGTCGAGTGGGAACCTGGTTTGCGCGGACTAGCCGTACGTTTGTACCCGTTCGTCGTCGAACCGCGTCAACTGCACGAGCGGAAAGCTGTCGTGATCGATCCGCGTCGGGGTTTTGGGCGTCCCGTACTGGTGGGCACGGGCATCCAAACCGCGGTAATTGCCTCACGCCATCGTGCGGGTGAGTCCATTCAAGAGTTAGCGCAAGATTACAATCTCAGCCCGGAAAAGATCGAAGACGCTATCCGGTGCGAACTTAGAGCTGCTTGACGAAGACATTCTCCATCCATGGTTTCGAGCCGCTCGGCAATCACCTTTTTCATTGATCGTTCTCTTGGTGGCGTCACCGTGGCGAACGCGATCCGACCGCTCATGCATGGCGAGCGGGAATCTCTTGTGGTGCATGACGAACAGTTTCCACAAGACACAGATGATCAGACGTGGCTCGAACATGTCGGCCGTGCCGAGTGGGTTTGCTTTTCCAAGGACGAGCGTATTGGGACCAACATCCTGGAATTAGCGGCCATCGTTAAGTACCGAGTCCGCATTTTCCTGCTGGCCCGGCAAGATCTTCGAGGTGAAGTCATGGGCGCGGCTTTCGCAACGGCGCTCCCTCAAATTCGCAAGATCGTTGCGAAGTACAGCCCGCCTTTTCTAGGTAGTGTTTTAATTAGGGCGGGTGCCGTCGTCAAATCATGTCAGTCGAACCCCGGGAAAAGTGAAAGTTGTTTGTTCTTCGGTCGCCAAGAGAAGAGGTCGAGCTGCCCGTTCACATCTGCGACGGGAGCTGCGGCAACTGCGGCGATCGGGGTAGGCGCTGGCGCGATCGGCGTAGGCATCGTGGGCTTGGCTTTCCCGCCGTCCACCACTCAACGGAACCCGCGCCCCGCGGGCAGCTCCCGATGCGTCGTTTCAGGCACACGCGGCGCCAATGGTTGCCTGACCGGAGGATCGCAAGGTTCCGCGGTCATGACGGCTGTGAGGAATTCGTCGACGTCCCAAATTTGGTCAGTCACCTTCGCCGCCATGGCTGGGTGATCTTCGCGCCCCTCTGCACGCGCCCTTGGTTGAACCATGCGTAGTTCAGCGCCACCGCGGCGCGATGGTTCTCGGATCGCTTGCTGAACGCAAGGCAAAGCCGTCGTATGCGCCCGTTCTGGTGACGCATCGACAGGCTGTTCCGCTCGACATGTGCGGTCGTGGACGTGCCAAGGTTTGGCGCGCCGAATACGGTCCGTTTCAGGAGCTTGGGATCGCGTGGCGGCTCGTAACGATGGTCCGGTCCATTCTGTCCGCCCTTCTGCCAGTTTTCACGACTTGGCCGTAGTCGACGCCTGACCGAAAGTGTTGCCGATCGCGTAATCGTAATGGGCAAGGCCGTCGCTCGTGATCTGGGGCATGAGACGGAGTCGGATGCGGACGTCTTGCATGACGGCATCGGCAGTCACGTGGTCACGAGCGCCGTCAAGCCACGTGATCACCATGCGGGACACGGCGTCGACGGCGACCCAAACCCAGACATCACCGAACCCTACGGGACGCTTATCGGTCTTTCGGGCTTGTTTGGCACCGCACCAAGTCCACAGCTCGTCAGCCTCGACCAAAGAGATGTCCAGGTCACGAGCAAGACGGTTGTGTAGGTGCGCGGAACCTTGCCCAGCAGCAAGGGCAAAGCGCGAGATCGTGTCTTGGTGGACTCCAGTCATGCGCGACGTCGCGCGGACATTGTTCCCCTCCAATAGCGCGGTAAGCACGCGCAAGCGATTCTCGTGGGAAAGCACGTTCGCCATGGTCCCCTCGAAGTGCGCGACCGGCATCGGACCAAACCCGTCCGACCCATCGGTGCGCGTCAAGTAGCGAGACCAATCTAGCACAAAACGCGGACGATTGTTGTGGTTTGTCCAGGTGCTCGGACATTAAGTGTCCGCCTAACACGACAAACGCATGATGCTTCGCCTTGCGAAGAACCGATAGAATCATGCTAGGGTTCCATTCTAGGAAACTCCGGATTATGCGCCCATACTACGTGTGTCCGTAACTACTCGATGATCAGGAACTTTTTCCAGAAAAAATTTTGTTGACAATTTTGAAACCACATTAGCTGGGACTTTATCTGTCCTATCTGCGCGCGTAACTGATCGAAAATGCGGTCTTGCAGATCTGTCAATAATTGCCCCAAACAATTCTTGGCCGTGCCCGTGTCGGCTTGATACAGTTTACAGCATCTGGCAAACGTTTAGTGTTTGCGCCAACATGGACATTGTTCTGGAGGGTACATGTCAAACGAACTAGAAAGCTTGATTGCTGCTGCACGTCTAGTAACAATGACACCGCAACAGCAAGAGGCACAACGTAGAAGCTTCGTGTACGGTAACACGGCTATTGAGAATAGCCGCATTACGCGCGAGATGGTTGACCAGGCGGCACAAAAATTCAAAACCGATGAGTGCAGATAGATCGAGCCGTCCAGAAGAGCCGCCCCCGACGCCCAGACTGACGCCGGACGAGCATGCTCTGTTAGAGACAGACAACGGTTTCCATCAGTTCAATCGAATGATGGTACTGATTGAGACGGCCATAAGGCCAGGCGTGAAATTTCGCTTGCGTCCATCAACACTTATGGACCTCAATCGTGTGGCGGTTGACGGGCTTATGAGTGCGCCTGGTACATTTAGGCTAGGTGGTATCGGAATTGAGAATGCTACATATGTTCCGCCACCACCGGAACGAGTTGCCGAGTACGTCGACGATATGTGCGATTATGTTCTCGACAACTGGAGCAAATCCGCCATTCATCTCGCGGCGTACGTGCTTTGGCGTCTGAATTGGATTCATCCGTTTCGCGACGGTAACGGGAGAACTGCGCGGGCAGTGTCATACTTGGTTCTTTGTGCGCGGTTAGGATGCAAACTTCCTGGCACTACAGCTATCCCGGATCGGATCAAGACCGCCCAGTCCGTCTATTACAGCGCCCTAGAGGCCGCCGACAGAGCGTACGCAAGCAACAACGAAATCGACGTTACTGAGGTCGAGAAGCTACTCAGCTCGTGCCTTGCAGCTCAATTGCATGGGCTGATAATCGAAGCAGAGACTGGCGCAAAGTAGCATCCTTGTGCGCCCCAACGGATCAAGGTTTGTCCGTGGCGATTGGATTGTACGAACACCATTGTCCGTGCGGCACGGCATGGACTTCCTTGAGCTTCCAGCGATGCGCAAAGTTTTTGACCAAGTATTACCGCCCCTTCTTCCGATGCTTCGGGGTTAGCGGAGCCGGCATCGGGGGACGTCGCCAAACTCCGGTCGTCGCGACCTTCTTTGCCCACCGCTACACGCTCGTGATGCGCACTTAGTAGGTCCCCGACGTCATCTCCGCGACCTTTTCGCGGTCGACGAGCGGCATCCCCTTAGCGACGTTCATGAGCAAGCGCGCGACGTTTGGGTGCGCATGGATCCTTCGGAGAAGATCCCGCGCCTCCATGCGTGTAATAGGCGACCCCGACACGATGTCCACGGGCTCATCCGGCAACACCTCACGTCGTGTCGATGCCTTACTGCGGAAGTTCAGGTAGGCATTCTGCGCGACCCGGACCAAGTACATCACGAGCGCGTCCCTTGTTTCTTCGAGGTCGTGTCCATGAACCCGGCCTTCGTTCAGCGATTGCCACATGACAATCTCGACGTGTTGCGCGATATCGTCGATCTCCCGCTCGGGACACCCATGGCGACGGAGCACAGCACAGACGACGGGACGCAGCTCGTGGACATCGCGCGGCGATACGTCAACGACGGGATCGCCGTTGTGGTTTGGTCTGTACCTCATGGCTTCGCCCCAATCGCTTTCACACGATCCGACAGCACGACGAAACGACCGTCGAGAGCGACGTCGAGATCCAACTCCGCGGCGTTCGCTACCGCGCGGGCAAGCGCAAGATTCCCGGGTTCATCGTCATGGTAAAACCCTTCGATCGAGGCGAGACGAATGCGGATTTTCCGCGACATGGATCCATGAACCATGTTGCCGGTACAGCACGCGCAGTAAAACCCGCACGCTCGACCGCTGCATGACGGTCATGTCTTTGCCGCGATTCGGCCGTTGCCGATACGGGGACGCGTTCATTTCGCCCCCTTTCGGCCGCACGTAGGACAAGCGCCAGCTGTCACGGACCGCCTGGTCGGATCCGATTTGGGATCGGCGGATCGGATCCGCGAAACGTGAACGCACCTACATGGCCGAGCATACCGCCGTGCTCGGAAGCCGCAAGGGTTCGCTACGCGAAACTTGAAACAAGTCAAGCCCTTGCAGCCTCCTGCGCGCGGCGAAAGAACTACGATTAAGGGGTGCTGGGCAGTGTGTGTGATCCCTCAAAGTTCGGATCCGACTGGGTGACCCGCATCGGATCCGATTTGGCGACCCATGACAAGCCGCACCTTGCGTTGACCTGGACTCCATCCTGCGCTAGCCTGAACCCGCTCGACTCGGGTGTCGCTTCATGCGCCTCGATCGAAAGCACGCATGGCTCAGGCCGTTTCGATTCTCGTTGAAGACAATCTCAACCGCGCCATCCAGAAATACCACCTCGCCAGTAACGACATTCGCTTCGAGTTGCTCAAGCGTCTCCGTTACGGGCCCAAGCCATCGACCAAACGCCGAAACAAACACGGCTTCCGCAAAGACTTCCTCAATCCCGTGAGTAATCGTCTTTCACGGAGCGGTATCATCCAAGTCACGGATGACGATCGTTGCAGTGGCAAGCGGAAGCTCGGCCGACACTGGTGGTGAAAGCGTCTCACTTCCCACGTGCTCGAGTCCGTTCCGCCACGCGCCTCAGGTAAATTGCGGACAAGTCCGTGCATCCGTCCCCCAATTCAACGGACGCTCCTCCATTCCGCAGACAAAAGGGGGGTTTGGGGGGCGAAGCAGTCGGCGCAATCTCTTGGGCTGAAAGCCCAAGAGATTGTAGCGCCGCCTGCGCAGCCCCCCATCACAAACAAAGCCTCTTCGCGTAGCGCGCTTGTTAGCGCGCGTAGCGAACGGTCAACTCAAGGCGTGAGGTTTCAGACCCGCCGGCGCAACTCAAGGCGTGCGGTTTCAGACCCACCGGCGCGCAAATCAAGGCGTGCGGTTTCAGTCACGGCTGACACAAAGCCGGATTGACCGCCGAGCATGATCGGCAGTCGACAGGATCGTCCATCCCCATGCGACAGTACAACGGAGCTTCGTCACGAATGTCGCAATCCACGCCAGGTTGAGCCGGATCGTCCCCATCCGCCGAAAAGAATACCGAACAACCATTGCAAACGGTAATCGGGAAAGCCCAAGAATCCGTCTCCACCTCGACGTTGCCCAATGTCTCGCCGCGCAGGATGATGTTTGCAATCACCTGGCCCGGCTTGATGCTCTGCGCACTCGTCGGGTCGATCAACGTCACCGCGGCCGATCCAAAACCAGGATCCGTGTTC
>WBZU01000824.1_pt1 | contig 25162 bp, 22 predicted proteins | sample 5204311 | NCBI WGS metagenome assembly WBZU01 (sample SAMN12344359, study PRJNA552823) | activated sludge metagenome | biome: Activated sludge suspended growth; feature: Nitrification reactor; material: Wastewater; isolation source: activated sludge from nitrification reactor of wastewater...
AGGCGGGCATCCGGCACGATGACATCGCGATAGGCGATGTAGGCGGTCAAGATGACGCCAAGCATGATGCCCAGCGCGACCAGGAAAATCAGCAGCTTGATCTGCAGGCGAGCCATGGAAAGCGGTCCTGATTGGTTAAAGCAATCCGCGACGTTTAAAGTCGAACTCGTTGATGCTGCGGGACTTCACGATCATGTCTACGGTGAACTTCAACAGGCTGATCTCCCAAGTGTCGTCCACGGTGCGCATGATGACCCGCATCGGATTGCCATCGACCCGGGTCTGGTCCAGGAGGCGTCCGCAGACTTCCTCGATGGGTTCGTGCACGATCTCCTCAGTGAAATCGCTCTGCCGGAATTTGAAGCCGTAGCGCAAGAAAGCCATGTGCTGGATGTTCGCCCTGAGCCACTCGCCAAACGCGCCTGCCGCCGGACCAAAGCCCTCGAAGTCGAAGTCTGGATCCAATTCCGGTCGGAGGATCAGAGGCTTTTGTGCCTCGATACGACCATTTCGCACACGACAGGTGCGGACCGCATCCATCAACTCACTGACGACCTGAAACTCAAACTGGGTGGTGCCGAACGTGTCAATACGGCGGTCGGGCTCGTGCAGCACTTCGGTCTGTTCGAGCGCGTATTGAATGTCAAACTCCGAGGGCATCGTAGCGCTGCGAACGTAAAGGGCAGACCGGCTGCGGCCAGTAGTTTCTTGGCCCCGTGAGAAAGACGAGCCAGATGAAATTCTGGCTCCTTTTATTTCTTCGGCGCTTCGGCGGGCGCTTTAGGAGCTTCTGCCGGAGCCTTTGGAGCTTCCGCTTGTGGCTTGGGTGCAGGCGGAACCGCAGGTGCGGATTTCACGCCCACCGACGCTTTGGGTGCTGCCGGCGGGGTGAGCTTGATTTGTGGCGCAGCCTTGCCAGGAACCACCACATTCGCCTTTGGCGCAGGAACTGTTCCAGCTGGCGGTGCAGCCTTTGGCGCTGGCGCCGGAGCGGTTGTGCCAGGAGCGGCGGGAGCAGGCATCGGTTTGATCTCGAAAGGCTGCGAGATGCCCAGCCCGCCGGGCTGGCCGGGCGTAAGGTTGATGGCCGGCGCATTGCCGGCAGCTGGAGTTGCCGGTGGCGGGGGAGGTTTGGGGCCTTCGACTTCCTTGGTTGGAAGCGTGGCTTTGATCAGCGTGAGGCGGTTTTCGTTTTGTTTGAAGAATTGGCCGGGGTATTTCTGCGGGACCGCTTCATACACTTGGCGAGCCTCGGCCTCCTTGCCTTGGGACCAGAGCAAGTCCCCCAGACGAATCTGCGCCAGACCCGCCAGTTCGGAGTCTTTGTGCTCCTTGACGATTTGCTCGTAGATGCGGCGGGCTTCTTCCACATTTTGGGGTCCCATCGTCTCGAGCCGGGTGGCAAGACTGATCAGCCCCTGGAGGTAAAAGGGATGATCGGTGTAATTCTTTGCGAACGCCCTCAGCGTGGCCACTGCCGAGTCCTTCTTGGTTTGATCCCATTCAAGTTTCGCCTTTGCCAGGAGTGCGTTGCCTGCGGCGGCCGTGCCGGAATGCTTGCTGACCACCATGGCGTAATCATCGGTGTTTTTGGCGCTGGTAAATGCCATGCCCGCCTGCTCTTCGGCCATCTGTCGATTGGCATGAATCACATACCAGGCCGCCATCCCGATGACGATCGCCACGACAGCGTAAAGAAGCTTTTTGAAGTTTGCCTCCAGAAAGGCCTCCAGCGGTGTGACGCTGTTTTCTTCATGCGCCGGGGCGGCGTCTGCGGCAGGGACGGGTGTTTTTGAGGACATGAGCAGAGAGTTGAGGGACAAACAGGGGCGACGATCAGGCTCCTACTTTGGCGCGCGCTTCATCGGCCAGCGCGGTGGACAGGTAGCGCTCACCGGTGGAGCAGGCGATGGTCACGATGAGCTTGCCCTTGTTCTCCGGGCGTTGCGCCACACGGAGAGCCGCCACGACATTGGCACCCGTGCTGATGCCAACGAGCAGTCCTTCTTCCTTGGCGAGACGACGCGCCATGGCGAAAGCGTCATCGTTGCTGACCTTGACGCACTCGACGATCTGTGGATTGCCGCTGCTGTCTTTCAGATGCAGGTTCTTCGGCACAAAGCCGGCACCGGTGCCTTGAATCTTGTGCGGCCCGGGCTGCACAGGTTCGCCAGCCAGCGTCTGATTGATCACCGGAGAGGCTTCTGGCTCCACCGCGATGGCCTGGAAGGCCGCCTTGCGAGGCTTGATGACTTCCACACAGCCGCTGATCGTTCCCCCGGTGCCGACGGCGGCCACGAGGATATCGATTTTGCCATCCGTATCGTTCCACAGTTCTTCAGCCGTAGTCTTTTGATGAATGGCTGGGTTCGCCGGGTTCTCGAACTGCTGCGGCATCCAGGCGTTCGGAGTGGACTTCACCAATTCTTCGGCCTTGGCGATCGCGCCCTTCATCCCCTGCGGTCCCGGCGTGAGCACCAGTTCCGCGCCCAGCAGCGCCAGCAGCGTGCGGCGCTCCAGGCTCATGGTTTCAGGCATGGTAAGGATGAGTTTGTAGCCTTTGGCGGCAGCGACAAATGCGAGCGCGATACCTGTGTTGCCACTGGTGGGCTCCACGATGACGGTGTCCTTCGTCAGCACCCCACGGCGCTCCGCGTCCTCAATCATGGCCATGCCGATTCGATCCTTGACGCTGCCCAGCGGATTGAAGAACTCACACTTCAGGGCCACGGTCGCATCGATGCCGGCAGTGACTTTGTTGAGCTTGACCAGTGGCGTGTTGCCAACGGTTTCGACGATGTTGTTATAAATGCGGCCCATAAATAAGGTGTGCTGAGAGTTGGTGTTGCGGCGCTTTCAGGTCGCCGGAAACAGGGAGCGGGATGTGTAGGTTGCGGGGCTGGTCTTGCAAAGAGAAATTCCAGTGCAGCAAGCTCCAGGAGAGGGGGCTCGCAGGATTGCGATCGGGACTCACCCGGGCCGGTTCAAACGGGCATGCCCGTCTTTCGTGCCGCGATGTTGAATCCCATGCCCAGCTTGCGCATAGGGCCGCGGGCTTGCGAATCCAGCCACTGCCCAATGCGTGCGTGAAGCCGCGGCAGCTTGCGATCGAAGGGCGTGGGCACCATCCCGAAGCTGTAGAAGCAAACATCCACCACTTCAAAACCATGCGCCTGGAGCATCGCCCGGTAGCAGGACTCCCGATACTCGCGGTGATTGACGATCGAATACGGCGCACGCCCGAGGAGGCTGCGCAAGGGCTGGACAACCGCCCAGTAAAGCGCATCCCAGCGCCGCCACGGCGCCCAGTAATGCGGACAGGTGATCACCGCCAGGCCCCCGGGACGCAAGACGCGATTCATCTCCCGCAGCGCAGCGCGGTCATCATCCAGGTATTCAACGACGCCGAGGCAAGTGATCGCATCAAAGAACCCGTCGGCGAACTCCATGCGCTCGATCTCGCCCACGGAAAAGTGCGCGCGGCTGCGGGTGGCAAAACGCCTGCGGCATTCCTCAATCATTGCCGGCGCTAGATCGACGCCCCACACCTCATGGCCCAGCGCGAGCAGTTGCTCCACCAAAACGCCAGGGCCGCAGCCCACATCCAGGACTTTGCCGGCTGGCTCACGTCCAATGACTTCAAGCGCCAGAGAACGACGGCGACGGAAGGCCCTCGCGGACAACGTCTCTCCTTCATACCAGAAGAAGTAGTCAGCGGCACGCTCATCGAATTTCGAGCGCACCGAGTCGAGCTGTGAGATTTTGCCGGAAGAATCCATCTGGACGAGGTGCGCATCATGGCATGCGCCACGGATCGGATAAACATGCATCTGCTGGCAATCACATGCCGTGCGGTTAGAAACACCGAATGCCCGACAGCCACGGCGAACTTTGCCAGCCACCGACACCGCACAGGCGCCGGTTCCGGCTGGGCATCGCCGCATCTGATCAGCGTTGGCCCGATTGGGTGCGCGCGTGCGTGGCCGCCGCACAGGCACTGCGAGGGGTGGATGTGTTCCGCCTCATCGACGGGTTCGAAGCCCCATTGCCACAGCGCCCGCACAAGTGTCTGGTGCGCCAGTTGTTCGATCACGTCGACCAACGCCGTCTCGCCTCCTGGCTGGCAGGGCGTGGCGTGCCCAATTTTGCCGCCCCCATGCCCGAACTACCCATGGCCCGATGGCAGGTCATGCAACCGGATGCCGTGCTCATGATCGGTGACGTTCGGATCGACGAAGCACTGCATTCCGCCGCGCGATTCGGCGTCTGGCAGCATCTGGCCGATGAACCGCTCTATGACGTAGTGACTTCGCAAAGCATCAGCCGGGTCAATCTCACGGCATTCATTCACGCAAGGCCGGAGGGCATCGTGATCGGTGCCGCCGAGGCACGAGTGCACGCTACATCTGCTGCCATAACGGCCTATCAACGCGAGGAATCGAGCGTGCGTCTGTTGCGAGACGCCGTGCACCGGATCTTCTCGAACGCCTGGACGCACGAGCAGTTCATTGACGCCAATCCTGTCGTATCGCGGAGGCCCGCAGCCTTCGAGCCAGGGAACCTCGCTCTTCTGTCAACGATTCTGGGACAACTGGTGCCACGCTGGTGGAATGGGCGCAGGGAAGGAGCGATGCATGCGCAGTGGACGATCGCGATCACGCCGCGATCTGCTGAAGATGCTGCATCCGGGCGACTCGACTTCTCGAACATCCATTGGCTCGTGCCGCCTCTGAGTTCATTCGTGGCGGATCCCTTTCTCTGGCGACATGGTGATGAATGGGTCGTGTTCGCCGAAGTGCTGCCCTTTGCCATCGGGCGCGGCCACATCGCCGCGTGCAAATGGAGGCCCGACACCGGATTCTCATCACTGGAGCCCGTTCTCGCCGAGGACTGCCACTTGTCGTATCCATTTCTGTTCGAGTATGAGGGCGAACTGTTCCTCATGCCCGAACGACAAGAGGGCGGCGAACTGACGGCTTACTCCTGCGAGGAGTTCCCGCTGCGTTGGCGGCCGCAGCGTCCGATCATGGCAGGGCTGCGCTGCGTGGATGCCACGCTCGTGCAACACGACGGCAGGTGGTGGCTGTTCTACACTTCAGTCCACGGCGGTGCCTCCGAGGACAATCTCTATGCGTGTCATGCGCCCACGCCGTTTGGGCCGTGGGAGCCTCATCCTATGAACCCGGTGCGCAGCGGCCTTCGTGGTGCGCGAATGGCAGGCTCGTTTATCCGGCAATCTGACGGCAGGCTGATTCGACCCGGACAGGATTCCAGTGCCAATTACGGAGGGGCGGTGATCTTGTTTGAAGTGCAATCACTCACAATGTGTCACTTCGAAGAGCGCGAGATCGATCGCATCGATCCGTCCCAGTTTCCCGCGCCGTGGAACCAGCGCTGCCACACCTGGAACGAGGCCCGGGGCATGCTGGTCTTTGATGCCCTTCGGCTCGTGGCGGACACCGCTGGTCAATAGCGATGTCCGCCAGCTAATTGGATAAATGCCCGCCGAATCAAGGTTTGCCGATGGTCGAACTGGCTGCCTTGTTACCCAGCAGATTGGCCTGATCTTTCGTGATCAGTCCGGCTTTGCGCAGCTTCGCGGCGAGCTTGTTGACTGCGCTGACGAACCCGCCGTGATTCGTTGCGGAGGAAGCGTAGCCAGAGATGATCGCGGCTACGGACTGGCCCTCAAACGTGAAATCCGCCAGCCCCGTATCGAACCCGTCGATGACGATGTTCAGCGGCTTGGGATCGAACGAATCCAGCAAGAACTGGGCGAAGTGGTGCTCGAACGTTACATAGTCATACTCCTCCACGCGCACCCAGTGATACTGAAGATTCAGCGGCTGCCACGGATTGGGCATGGTCGCAAAACCATCTTCGGCAATGAACTCGAAACTGTCGATAATCACATTGCGGAAGCCGGTGGGTGTGAAGAACCACCACTAAAGCTGGTATTCGATATTCGGGCTCGACGGGAAGAACGGGAAATCATAGACGGCCATGGACGTGGTGCCGCCCCGCGAGTTCCCCGCCGTGTATCCGGTGTCAGAAGTGAGTTCGATGGAGAATTCGCCTCCGCTCCAGCGACCGACTTCACCGAAGCCTTGGAAGTTGAAAACGTCAGCGTTCGGACCACTCAAGTCCAGCACGGCCGTGCCGGAAATTGTTTCTTCGAAGTAAGCATCTCCGAGATCACGTGCTCCTGTGAACGTGTATGCAGCGCGCTGTGCATTCGCGAACGATGCCAGCGGGGCCAGTGCGATGGGCACCAGCAGCGATGTGAATCGTGTTTTCATATAGCTGTGTGGTGTTCACTCTGACATTAGCAATATCGCCTTTTCCCCGACATTGCGTTCCATCAGAAGATCAAATGCACTGGCTATTTTGCTCCCTTGCTGGGCCGCACTTTGCGATGACGCTTCACCGTGGCGGATTCCCGGCACAATTCCGCCACGATGCTGTCCAGGGCGGCGAGGCCAAAAGAGATCTTTTTGAAGAAGGATGGATTGTGCGGCACCAGGATGAAGCGCGGGTGCATCGACCATAGCTGTCGCAGCTTCTGATCGATCACCACGGCTTCCTCCATCGATTCATTCCTCACAGGATTTCCTCCTTCGATCGCCATCCCCCCCACTGCGGCGCTCTCAAAGAAGATCACCGCATCGTAGTGGGCCAGCTCTCTCTGCAAAGTCGTGCCCACGGCACGGAAAAAGTGATGAGGCTCGTCCGGCCAGTAGGCACCGCCGTCCACGGTTCCGCGATCGCAAAGGAGAATGCGGTCTGGATAGAGCACGGACTGCACGTTCTCCAGATTGCGTTGAACATGATAGATGGCCCTTTGCGCAGCGATGATCGCCGCCTTGTTTTTGGAACGCGGAAATCCACCACCAAACACCAGCGTGCCAGCCTCCGGGACGATGACCACCCGGTCGCCGATTTCGCGACGGAACAGATCTGCCGCCGTGGTCTTCCCGCCGCCGGGTCCACCGGTGAGGACAATGCGGCAATGGCCGTTGCTCTCGCTGTGCTTCATGCGAGCACCGAAGCACCAGGACAACGCGACGCAACTCATGCGCAATAATTGGCGTGCCTATCGCAGCCCTGCACGTTATGCATGAACACATGTCCTTTTCCCACGCTGCATCGTTCATCGTTCTCATACTGCTCGCTTCATGCGCACCGCACCGGCCCGTCGCCGAGCAGGAGCATTTCTTTTTGCACGAGGTCAAACCCATCCTGGAGAGGAATTGTCTTCGATGCCACGCCGGCCCCTCCGCCCCTGCCGGCCTGGATCTGAGTTCTCCAGCGGTCATCACGGCCACATCCAAGGGCAGGCGTTTCATCTCGCCGCATCAGCCCGGGCAGAGTTTGATGCTCACCGCCGTTTCGCGAAAAGGCACTCACCCGACCCTCATGCCGAGACTCGACATCAGCCTGACCGATGACCAGATCGGCGTGCTCACGGAATGGATCGAAGACGGTGCGGCCTGGCCTTCAGGCAGCGCCGGATCGTTGCACCACGTGCCGAGTGCTGAGAAGCCTTGAGCCTCCCCGTCCCTGGCAGGCCGCCGCGATTCTTGCTTCAGCGTCGTGCTTGTGGCATCGGCGTGCATCATGGCACCCACCTCGCGCCTTCCAGCCTTTGCTCGCAGCACCGGGCTGCGTCTCTGGCGCCTGGGTCTGCTGGCGCTGGCAGTTGCCACCCTGCGTGAGTCTCCGCACCCAGTGCCGATCGCGCTCGATCGTGTGCGAGACTTCTTTCCCGCCGCTGCCAGCATCGCATCCGATGGCGATCCCCAACTGGTGCGCGACAGCAGCGGCGTAGTCATCGGTTCAGTGATGCAAACGCTGCCGGAGGCCAATGACATTATCGGCTACGCAGGCCCTACGAATACGCTCATCGCTCTCGACGCCCGAGGCTACGTGCTGGGACTGCGCGTGCTGCACAGTGACGACACTCCCGATCACGTAGCGGAAATCATCGGCACGCGCGAGTTCTTCCGCCGTTTCAAAGGCCTGCGTGCCGGCCACCTCGATCCCCGAACGCTGGATGCCGTTTCGGGTGCCACACTTACCAGCAGCGCGATCACCGAAGGAGTGCTGCGCAAACTCGGCAGGCAAGGCCCATCCCTGCGCTTCCCCGAGCGCATATCACTCGCTGAGGTCCAGACCCTCGAGCCGCGTGCGGCAGCGTTGCGCGAACACGGCGATGCACAGCTGGTGCTCGATGCGAAGGGTGCGATCATCGCCCAGGTGCTGCGCACCGCGCCTGCAAGCGATTCCGTTATTGGTTACAAAGGCCCGACAGACACGCTGCTCTTGCTGGACCCAGCCGGGCAGACGGTGCGCGGGGTGCAACTGCGCAAGAGTTTCGACACGGCCCGCTACGTCGGCTACGTGACTGGCGACTCCCAATTCATGAATCTCTTCAAAGGCATGAGTGTGGAGGCGCTGGCTGACTTTGATGCCGAACGCTTCGAAGGCGTATCCGGAGCATCCGACACCAGCCGCGCCGTGGCAAAAGGCATGAAACTGCGTGCACAGTCTTTTGCGGAGCAACGCCAGCCGCTCGCATCGTTCCTCAAGGCGCTGCACTGGCGATGGCAGGACACAGGGCATGTTCTGGTGCTGCTGTCCGCATTGATCATGGCGTTCACAAAGCTGCGCGGCGAGACGCTGGCGCGCACGGTGCATCACTTGCTGCTGTTCGGGTATGTCGGGCTCATCGCCGGGGAGTTGCTATCGCAGGCGCTGTTCGCCGGATGGGCCCGGCACGGCGTGCCGTGGCGGGTCGCCCCCGGGCTGGTGCTCACCGGAGTGGTCGCACTGCTCGCCCCAGTGGTGACACGCCGGCAGTTGTATTGTCATCACATCTGCCCGCACGGCGCCGCGCAACAGTTGCTGATGAAAAATGTCCGCTGGCAGTTCACACCGCCTGCGTGGCTGGAGCGTCTGCCATTTGTGCTGCTGGGCCTCGTGTTCATGTGCGTCGCGCTAGGAATCACCGTGAACCTGAACAGCGTGGAACCATTCGACGCATATGTGTGGAAGATCGCGGGCGTCGCGAGCCTGTCGCTGGCGGTCCTCGGCCTGGTCGCATCCGTCTTCGTGCCCATGGGTTACTGCCGCTACGGCTGCCCGACCGGTGCCCTGTTCAAACTGCTGCGATATGCAGGTGACCAGGACACCTTTGGCCGTCGTGACTGGATCTGTGCGTCGGTCGTAGCGTTGTCCGCCGGCTGGAGGTGGTGCCATGGCTGGTAGTCGTGCGTTCCAATGCATGCTCGTGGCGATCGCACTGCTGCCAGCCGCATGCATTCCCCAGCGAACGGAACACCTGGAGGGCTCCACCATGTCCACCACCTGGCGGATCACCGTCCGAAACACGCATTCCCGGCCGAGTTCGAGCGCCTGTCAGGACCGTCTGGACGCGTTGGAACAGCTGTTTTCAAACTGGCGCACCACCTCCGCTGTATCCGTGTGGAACCGTTCGCGCTCCACCGATTTTCAACCGGTGCCGCGCGAGTTGGCCGAGGTCGTCGATCTGGCACTTCGCACCGCGCATGATTCAGGCGGCGCACTGGATGTCACACTCGCACCGGTGATTGATGTTTGGGGCTTCGGTAGCGCCGGCCCGGTGGCTTCTCCTCCATCGGATGGCCGCATCCGCGCCGCGCTTCAGCACTGCGGGTGGCAAAGGCTGGAGGTCAAACTCCAGCCTCCCATGCTTCGCAAAACCGATCCCGATCTAACCATCAATTTGTCCACACTGGTGGAAGGCTATGCAGCGGATGAACTCGCCAAAATGCTGCGCGCCGAGGGTTTCAGCAACTTCCTCGTCGAAGTCGGCAGCGCCCTCGTCGCCGAAGACGGCCCATGGTTCATCGGTGTGCAGACGCCCGGCGCGCCACAGGGCGACGCGCTGGCGGGACTGCCAGTCGTGAATGCCGGAGTCAGCACGGCGGGCACTTATCGAAAAAGATTCTCGGGAAGCGGACGCACGTATTCCCACATCATCGATCCCACGACAGGCAAACCCGTGCAAAGCAGGCTCGAATCAGTGACCGTATTCGCGCGGAACGCCGCCGAAGCCGATGCGTGGGACACGGCACTGCTCGTGCTGGGACCCGATCGCGGACGCTCGCTGGCAAACGAGCTGAAGATGCGGGCTGTCTTTTTGGAAGCAAAGGAGTGATGAGACGCTCTTGCACCAGCATTCACGCCATTCATTGATGCAACCGTCAATCACCCGACCGCCCTATGCTCCATCTCGGTGTTAACATCGATCACGTCGCCACTCTCCGGCAGGCCCGCTATCGCACCATGCCGGACTCACCCAATGCAGAGCCATCACCGCTCCAGGCGGCATTGGAAGCGGAAGCCGCGGGAGCACATTCAATCACCATTCATCTGCGCGCCGACCGCCGGCACATCCAGGACCGGGATGTGCACGAAGTTCGCGGCGGCATCGCCACAAAGCTGAATTTGGAAATGGGCAACACGCCGGAAATCCTGGCAATCGCGTTGCAGGTGCGTCCGCACTTCGTCTGCATGGTGCCGGAGCATCGACAGGAAGTCACCACGGAGGGCGGTCTGGACGTGCGCGGGCAGTTTGACTCGCTGCAGCCGTCCGTGCGGGCGCTGGAAGCCAACGGCACACGCGTGAGCATGTTCATCGATCCCGATGCAGATCAGGTGCGAGCATCCAAAGCGATTGGAGCGAGCATGATCGAACTGCACACAGGCACCTTCGCGAATCACTTTGGAGCAACACGCGCGGACGAGGTCGCACGGTTGCGAGCCGCGGCGGAGCTGGCGCATGAACTCGGCCTTCAGGTGAACGCGGGCCATGGCTTGACCACGGCAAATCTGCCCGATCTGTTCGCCGTGCCGCATCTGGCGGAACTCAATATCGGCCATCACATCGTAGCGCGATCCGTATTCATCGGGTTCCGCGCCGCTGTTGCGGAAATGCTGGCGGCCATGCGCGCCTATCGCGCGTGATGCCACAGCCAGCGTCTGGCGACATTCGGACCCAGGCTCAGCTCTGGGTTCTCAGTCCTGCTCCCACACCAGCGCGCTGATGCGCCAGCCATCCTGGGTTTTGGACAGCGTGAAGAAGTCGCTGCCGGTCGTATTGCCGCCCTCCTTCTGCAATTCCCAGCGCACATGCGCCTGGGCTATGCCTTTGCCCACAACGATGGTGATGTGCGTGGGCACTTCCTTCAGCGGACTCTTCGCCATCTGGTGGGCCAGCTTCTGACTGTGCAGGAAATCGGTGAGCCCTTCGCTCTGAACACTCCCGCGCTGAACGAAGGTGATGCGCGCCTGCGGGTGAAAGCACTTTCCGTAGCCATCCATGTCCTGCGCGGACCAAGTGGCAAAATAGCGTTCGAGAGTGGCGCGCACGTCCGCTTCTTCCGGGCTGGCGGCAGAGCAGGAGGCGATGCAAACGACGGCGAGCAGCAGCCTGAAACAGATGGCAAGACGCCAGCACACGCGATTCAGCAGGAAGGCGATCATGGGCGTCAGTCCGGTTCGATAAGCCCGCCTAGCCGCCGAAGTCTTCCTCGTCCATGCCGACGAGCGCGAGCAGGCGGTTCAAATCATCGACGCCGTAGTAGTCGATTTCAATCCGGCCCTTCTTCTCCGTGTGATGCACGCTGACGTTGGTCGCGAAATGCCGGGTCAATCGCTGCTCCACGGCCTTGATCGCCTGCTCGACATCGGCCTTCAGTTTCGGCGGCTCGGCCTTTTTCGGCGGGGTGAGAATCTGTGCCACCAGGCGCTCGGCGGCCCGGACGGTCAGGTTCTTCCGAGTGATCTCATGCGCCGCCCCTTCCTGGTCGGATTCGTTTTTCAGGCTGAGCAACACCTTGGCGTGTCCGGTGGTGATGCGCGCATGCGCCACCATGTCCTGGATGGATCGCGGCAGATCCAGCAGACGCATGGTGTTGGCGACCGTTGCCCGGTTTTTCCCCACGCGCTGGGCGATATCCTCCTGCCGCATCTGGAAGTCCTTCGACAGGCGCTGGTAGGCGGCAGCTTCTTCGATGGGATTGAGATTCTCACGCTGAAGGTTCTCGATCAGCGCCATCTCCAGCACGTCGCGATCACTCGCCTGCCTGACGATTACCGGCACTTCGGTAAGCCCGAGTTCTTTCGATGCCCGCCACCTGCGCTCGCCGGCAATCAATTCGAGCCTGCCGTCCACGTGGCGGACGATGAGCGGCTGAATGATGCCATGCTCGCGAATCGAATCCACAAGCTCCGTGAGGTGCTCCGCCTGGAAAGTCTTGCGCGGCTGCAGCGGGCTTGGAATCACCTCGCCGATCGATACTTTTCTGACGACGTCTCCCACCACGGGCTGAGAGAGGGACGGCGGTTTCGCCACGCCCCCTACCCCTGGGCTGCCGATGAGAGCACCCAGTCCTTTGCCCAATACTTGTTTCGCCATAGGAGCCTGCTCGTATAGACCGCGCCGTGATGGGTGCAAACCCGAATTCACCGGAAGATTTCGACGCTCGTCTCCGTGGCCAGACCGCCCACACGTGCGTCGTGCGGCTCGCACGGCACCGCTTCGATGACCTGGCAGGCAAAGCACACTCCCAGGCGCAGTGCCTTGCTGTCCGAACTCACAAACAAGCGATCGAAGTATCCCCTTCCCCGCCCCAGCCTGCAGCCTGACCGGTCAAAAGCCAGCCCTGGCGTCAGGATCAAATCGAGTTCGTCCACTCGTGCCGGACGACACTGATCGCGCGGCACCCATGCGCCGAAGGCACCTCGCTCCATGTCATGCATCCCGCGCACCACGCGCGGCACCAGTTCCCCGCTGTTGAATTGAAAAAGGACCGGCAGGCACCCGCGCTCCACCATCCAGGCCAGCATCGGCGAAAGGTCCGGCTCTCCGGGCAGTCCGCCAAACAAAGACACCACCGCCCCAGGCTCAAACCACTCCAAGCGCTGCTGCAGGAGCGTGATGATTCGCGCGGTCCGCACCGCCGCATCATGCTCGTCCTGCCCTGCCAGGACTGCTTTCATGCGCTGTCTGAGTTCGTTCTTCTGAATCGCAGTGCTCATGCGTTGGCGGGTGAAATGATGCTTGTAAGCCGGCGGGTGTGTTCTTAATTCCAAGCCTTCACTTCACTCTCCCAGCCTTATGGTCAACGATCCTTCGTCACCTACTGGCGGGCAAGCCCTGCCTCGACGATTGCTCGACGGCACACGACGGGACGAAAATCGCGTAGGCCTGCTGCCAAAGGAGGGCTGGCGAAAGCGCAACCTGCAGTTTCTCAATGATGTCCTCATCCCGACATTGCTCAAACCTCGGGCTCCCGGACACTCGATCGAGCCGGTCCCCGACGCTGCGAGTCACGAAATCGGCGTGACGTGGATCGGCCACGCGGGCTTTCTCGTGCAGATCGAAGGCGTAAACGTCCTCATCGACCCAAACTGGGCTCTGTGGCACGGCCCCGTCAAACGCGTGCGCCACCCCACGCTCTACGCGCATGATCTGCCTCCGATCGATCTGGTGCTGGTGACGCACGCGCACTTCGATCACCTGCACCTTCCCAGCCTCAGGCGCATCGCCAGCGGCCAGCCCATCATTGTCCCCCGCGGCGTGGGCAGCCTGGTCCGCAGGCTGGACTTCGGCGGTGTCACCGAGCTGGATACGTGGGGCACAGGCCACTTCCGCGATTTGCGCATCACGCTCACCCCGGCACGCCACTGGGGTGCGCGCATGATTCACGACACCCACCGCCACTTCGGCGGCTTCCTGATCGAAAGCGAATGCCGCACGGTCTATCATTGCGGCGACAGTGCCATCTTCGACGGCTTCACGGAGATCGGCAAACGTGCCGCCATCGATGTGGCATTGCTGCCCATCGGTGCCTACGAGGCACCCTCTGGCCGGCCCGTTCACATGAGCCCCGAGGAGGCGATCAGTGCGTTCGGAATGCTGGGCGCGCGCCTGATGGTGCCCATGCATCACGACACCTTCCCCCTTGGCGGAGAGCCCATGCATGAACCGGCGGAGCGCCTGCTCGCGGAGGCGACCCGGCTGGGAATCATCGAGCGGGTGCAGATGCTGCTGGAGGGACAAACCCTCGTCGTTTGAGACAGGCGATCCGCCCCGGTGCAGTCATGATCGTCACACTCATCGCGGCCGTCTCGGAAGACGGTTTCATCTCGCGCGGCAAAGGCGTTCCCTGGGTGCTCCCAGATGATCGCGCGCACTTTCGCCGATACACTTCCGGAAAGTGGCTGCTCCTGGGTCGCGCGACCTTTGAGGAGATGATCGGCTGGTTCCAGCCCGGGCACCACCCATTGCTCCTCTCACGCGATCCCGCCTGTGCTCCGCCTGTGGGCCGATGCGTGCGCAGCGTGCAGGAGGCCATCGACGTGGCATCCGCGCATAGCGCGCAGGAACTGGTCGTGTGCGGCGGCGCAGGATGCTACGCAGCCAGCATGCCTCGGGCCACCCGCCTGGTCATCACACACGTCCATGACAGCCTTGGGGAGGGCGCGGAATTTCCAAGAATCGATCCCGCGCGCTGGCGCATTGCAGCCTCAAAGGCACATGCCGCCGATGATCGGCACCCTGTCGCCTTCGACTTTGCCGAGTATGAACTACTGTCCGCAGAAAGCCGGGTCCCGAAGGACGGGTGACAAAGTAAAGTCCTTCCTTGATTCCGCCGGGGAATCGTCCACCCTGCGCGCCTTCCAAACCAAAACGATTCAAGCACCATCATGGGCCAGCAACTCAATAAAGTCATCAAACGCCGCCGCCGCAAAGCCTACCTCGCCCGCAAAAATGCGCGCATCAAGGCAGGTATTCCCGCCAACTCCTCCGGTCGCGTGAAGCGCATGTCCGGCGGCGCGGGTCCGGCCCTGCCTGCTGATGCCGCCGTCGCCGCGCCCGCCCCTGCCGCCAAGAAGGCTGCAAAGAAGGCTCCGGCAGCCAAAAAGACCGTGAAGCCGAAGAAGGAAGAGGGTGCCGAAGCTACGTCACCTGCGGCCGAAGAAGCTGCGCCTGCCGAGACGGCGGAGTCCTGAGCCGGCAATCACCTCCATCTCGATCTTTCCAAGGCCGCCGGACAGACACCGGCGGCCTTTTTATTGGCTGCACTCAAGGGCGCAGCGGAAGGCGCGCAGAGGCTCCAGCCGGAATCTCCACGACCTTCAATCGACTGGTTCCGCCGCGCACCAGCATCACCTGGCTTTTCGCGCAACCGAGCGCCTCGCTGAGGAAGCGCAGCAATTCGGCGTTCGCCTTCCCCTCCAGCGGCGGCGCGTGCAGTTTCACCAGCAGCAGGGGACGACCTTTTTCATCAGTGCTCCATCCGGCGAACTCCGATTTGCGCGCATTCGGAGTGACCTTGCACGTGATGGATTCAGAAGCGGGCGACGGAGCAGCCATGCCTCACTGGTAGTGCGTGCGCAGGGAACTTGAAACTTGAAACTCAATCGCCCCCGCTCATCTACACGGCCCGCGTGAAACCTACACTCCTTATCCTCGCAGCCGGAATGGGCAGCCGTTATGGCGGCCTGAAACAAATCGACCCCATGGGACCTCATGGAGAAACCGTGCTCGACTACTCGGTGTTCGACGCCATCCGCGCCGGTTTCGGCAAGGTGGTCTTCGTCATCCGGCGCGACTTCGAAGATGTGTTCCGCACGCAGGTGGGCGCGAAATTCGATCGACGCATTCCCGTCGAGTATGCCTTCCAGGACATCAATGATTTGCCGGATGGCTTCACCGTGCCGGAGGGCCGGACGAAACCCTGGGGGACCACCCACGCCATGCTCGCCGCAGAGACGTGCATTCACGAACCCTGCGTGATGATCAATGCGGATGACTTCTACGGCCGCGATGCCTTTGCCGTGATCGCCCGGCATCTGTCCAGTCCGCAACCCGCCAGCGGCAAAAGCCACTACTGCATGGTCGGTTTCCGTTTGAGCAACACGCTCTCCGAGCACGGCAGCGTGGCGCGCGGCGTGTGCACCGTGGATGCAAGCGGCTGTCTCACCTCCGTCACGGAGATGACGAAGATCTTCAAGACAGCGACCGGAGCGGAGAATCGCGAAACGGAAGGCAGCTTCATTCCGCTCACCGGAGAAGAACCCGTGTCAATGAACTTCTGGGGGTTCACGCCGGACTTCTTCGCCCACCTGCGCCGGGAATTCGTCAGTTTCCTGCAAAAGGCGGGACACGAACAGAAGAGCGAATGCTATGTGCCGAAGGTGGTCAACGACCTGATCCAAACCGGCGACGCAGAAGTCGCGGTCTTGCCAACCAGCAGCAAATGGTTCGGAGTCACCTATCCCGAGGACAAAGAAATCGTGGTGTCCAGCATCAGGGCACTCAGCGAAGCGGGCGACTACCCGATGCCGCTCTGGGGCTGAGGTCAACGGGGCGAGGCCTCGATCGCAGTCCCCTCCGCCGCGATCAAGACCACCAGCTTGGCGAAGCACAGTTTCTCTCCTGCGCGGACTTCCTTGCGATACAAACTCACGCGGTTGATGGCACCAGGAAAGAACTGAACCTCCGGTGCATCCACTTTGATGAAACCCGCGTGAAGAAGCTCTGCCTCGCGACTGGCGGCACCCGGTCGCACCGAAGGCGTCAAGGCAAACACGACGCCAGGCTTGGCCACGATCGCATCGAGCCTTTCGATGCTGGTGCGAAGAAACGCCAGCCCGCGCACCTGTTCGGGAAACTCATCGATGACATAATCGCGATCCGTGAAGATGCGGCAGCCACGCTTCATCACCGCCTCCTCGTCCGCTGCGGGCTTCGGCCACTGGATGCGTTTTTGTCCCGCTTGGGAGGGAAACTGTCCGGTCGCCTCGAGGTGACCAAACATGATGCGTTCTTTGCGGCTGGAGTCGGTGTCCCCCTGAGTCACGCTGAGCCAGATCGTGCCATTGTGCTCGTGGAATGCCGGGTATTGGAATGACTGCGGCGTCTCGAACCGGTATTTCCGTTCCCAGCTTCTGCCATCACTGGACACATTGATGTTAAACACGCTGCGACTCACTCCCTGAATGCGCGTGGACTCCTGCCAGCCGAGGTAATAGATGCCGCCAAACTTGTCGAATGTGGGCTTCGAATTCACACCGTTGGGTATCGCCGGCATGGGTTTTCCAGTGGTCCAGCTTCGTCCATCAGGGCTGGTCGTGACGTGGTAGTTGCCTCGGTCGCTGCGGCAGATCGCCATCCAGGTGCCGTCGGGCAGCCGGTTCACGGACGACTCACTCAACTGCTCCGAGTGCGGCTCATTGAAGTGACCGATCACCTCGAACGTGACCAGGTCGTCGTGCACCAGCGCGAGCGCATTTTGTTTGCCGCTGAAATTGTTCAGCGTGACGAACGTGCCGCCATCAAACTTCTTGAACGAGTCGAAGATGAAGAACGACGAATCGCTGGGTTTGCCGGCAAAGCCATGCGCTGCTGCATCAGCAAAGAAGTGCTGCGGCTGGAAGTCGAAGATGCCCGCTGTCGTCTGAAGCTGCGCCCTTCCAATCGTTGCGACAAAGCTGCCCGACTCCAGATCGAAGTCACGATACCACATCTGCGATTGCCGCTTGCCAGGCTGCTCGCTGGTAAAGTAGCAGCGCAAGGTGCGTTCGTCTTTCTGGATGATGCGCGGAACAAAGCATGCGCCAGCGGGCAGCGTTTCATTTTCAAATCGCTGCCCGCCGCGCGCGAAATCGATGGTCCTGATCACCTTTGCCTGCGGCAGGCTCACGACTGACATGGTGACGTAGATAAAAGGCCAGCCCGCGCTCTCGCCCGCTTTGACATCGTTCGCCTCTGACACGACAAAAGCTCGATCACCCACGATCACAAACTCCGCATCGTGAGCACCCTTCACTTGCGGTGCAGAAACGTTCAGCAGCCCGCGGAGCACACGGTCTCCGGCCAGCGCAGGATCCCATCCTTCAGGGATCAGGGTCTGCGCGACCGTTCCCGGGATCGCTATCACAAGCGCGGACAACAAGCCCGCCACGCGGCACACTCTCCTGATGGACCAGTTCATAAGAGGCGGACTACTTCCTCGCTTTCGATCGCTGATCCACAAGGCAATCCGGATCATCAGCGACAGCCTCGCCCACTTCATCGACCGGGTGAGTGAACAGATAACGCCAGACGTCCTCATGCACGAACTGGCCGTCTTTGTCCTTCACTGCCGCACCTCCGGGCACTACGGAGCTGTGAGCGCGCTTGTCATCATGCTTCACATCGGCGTCGGTGATTAGCCGGCGCGTGTTACCGTAAGGCGGCTTCGCTCCATCGACTCTCACGATCGGCCCGAACTGCCCCAGCCCCAGCAGCTGCCAAGATCTGCAGTAGTGATCGCCCGTCCAGCCGCCATCGAGCACGTGGCTGAAGCCAAAGAACCGGTTCGCCGGGGTGGCGGATGGCAGAGCCTGCCACGTTTCATACTGGTCGCGCGGACCGCAGAACATCACCACGCGGCCAACTTTCACCTGCTTGGCAAAACGAGCCGCCGTCGTCGAGCCGTGCGATGCCCCCGAAATGATGACGTCCTCCCAGCGCAGACCCGCACCATCTGGCGTGAGAAAGTAGTCCCAGCGGCCCTGCGGATTCACCTTCGCCAGATGCTTCACCAGCTGAAGCGCCCGCTCCATCATGCCGTCAGGCTTCGGAATGCTGACCGCATCACTGAAGTCCTCCCCCGTCGCGGCTTCGAGCCTGATCTTGCCCAGAAACTTGTCATCCGCCGGGGGTGGTTCTTTGCCGAACTGGCCGAACCAGCCATTGGCGTAGTGCACGCGCAGCGCGTGAATGCCGTAGCTGTTCACGTGCTCAAACAACGGCGCGCTCATGCCCATGAGCCAGATCATGAGCTTGCCCCGCGGCTCCACACGCGTATCCACGGAGGCGTTCTCCACGTCAGCAGGTTTGCCCTTGCTCTCCAGATTGAAGCTGATCTCCGGATGCGCCTTCACCCGCGGATCGAGTTCGCTGGCACGCGCCGTGAATTCATATCGTTGCGGCTGCGGATCATTAAACGAGAGAGGCCCGGCGGCGAACAGCGAACCGGTGGATAGCAAATAGAGGAGATGACGCATCATGGCAGATAGGTGATGCCTGCTGAACGTGCGCACGCCACGAATCGTTCGCGCATCTCATGCGAAAGCATCACATGGCCGGTGGCATCAGCGTCCAGGTGTTCGCCGCAGTGGCCGCCTGGGCTTTGACGAATACCGACCGGTTCATGGGCAGCAGAATTTCCTGATCCACCGCGGCACCACCCACAACTCCTGCAGCCAGCCAGCGGCGAATGCCGGCATGATTGTCTTGCAGCCAGTAGATCGTGTAGCCGGAAGCGCCCGGTGATGAATCACCGTTCCATCGCTCGATGCGATCGGTCTGAGAAGCGGTTGAACCACCGGCGAACACGGCGGGGTTCATGGCGCCCATGCTGGCCGGGCTCTGATCCTGAGGCCATGGCGAACAGATCAGGTTGTGTCCCGTGACGAGACGTTGCACGAACGGATTGGTGCGCACCTGACCGGCGACACTGATACTGCGTCCGCCGGACGGCATCTTCGCCAGCAGACCTGCACCTGGTGGAATGATGACACCGTTGGCACTCTGCCCAGATACGTCGCCCGCGCGATACCAGCCGCGGCGGGATGGATTCGATCCACCGTTGCTCAGCCAGTAGATGACGTAGCCTTCGTTTTGATAGAGCATGATTTGCTCCGCGGTTGCAGCGCCTGGCGCTCCCGGCATGGAATCTGGATCGAACGCCGATGCCAGTGTCACGTGTGGCCGCACCACGATGTTAGCCCCGGCCAGCCCTGCAGGCGTAAAGCCCAGGGTGTTGCACGTCGCATACGGGTTCAGGGTCACCGAACGATCCTCCACGGAAGCGATATCCAGCCGATGCCCTGCAAAGGGTCCGTCACGCACCTCGATGTAACAGGTCGAGTCCGCGTCGATCGCCGCGCGCAGGGAGGCATTGTCACGAAGCATCAGGCTGTCTCCAGCAACGCTCTCCACCTGACCAGAGAACAAGGCTGACCTCAACGACGCGATCCCGATCGTTTGAAAGCCGGGATTCAAACCCAGGCGCTGCACCGTTACGGGCGCTGTCGTAACACTGGCTCCACCGGTCAGAGTGACACGCAAGCGCAGCAGGCGGTGCACAGGATTTACCCATTTCATCTCCTCCATCTCATCACCGATGATGACAGCTACCGGTGCAGCCGCTTCAGAAGTCCACTCGCGAAAATCATCTGATCCTTCAAGATCGAAACGCACATCTGAGACAGCGCGGACACGAGAAACCCGGGCGATGATCTCGCCACCTCGACCGGTCTCCACCCGCAATCCTCCACCTGGATCAACGCCAGAGTATCCGCTGCCGCCCAGCGCGTATTCCAACAGATCAGCAGTGCCGTCACCATCTGAATCAGCCAGCGGACCGTTGCCAGCACTGCGGCCTGATGCGGCCCACGCGCCGAACGTGGAGCCATAGATCAGCGGATCGGCACGCAGCCGCTCGTTGGGCACAACTTCTCGCGCCTGAGTCTGGCTCTGCCATTCGAGCCTCGCCGAGGCTGATCCCAGGCTGTCGTAGTATTCCATGCGAATGGCCACAGCCACGCCCGCAATCAACGTGACGGCGCCCGCATCCTGAGATACGCCGTGATCGGACCAGTGATCGATGATCAATCGATCGTTCACCCACAAGCGCACGCCGTCATCGCTCGTCGTCATGAACGTGTAGGGCTCCGAGTAACGCGGCACCACACGGCCCTGCCAGCGCACACTAAATCCATCCGCCGGCACGCGCGCATCCGGCGCGAAGCCCCGCCAGTCGGAATCAATCACCGAGTCCACACGCGTGAGTCGCAGCTGATTGAAGTTCTTGCCTGTGTAGTATGCAGCCGCGAGTCCATAGCCTCGTCTCGCATCCGCTCCTGCACCTGCGGCAACAACGTCGATGAATGAAATGCACAGATCGCCCGTGGCCGCCGATCCATTGTCGATCGTGAGCCGGCCATCGCTAACCGGCACCCGAATCGTCCGAGTCTGATAGTCGCGGCTGGCAAACCGTTCCCCGCTCCATGCCGGAACGCCCTCGATGTTCAGCGTCACAGTGCATGCACTAGCGGGATCACCGATTCCGATCGTGACGTCGTATTCACCCGCCGGCACCGCCAGTTCCCAGGCAGCCCGATCGCGAACGATCGCGAGCGTATCCAGGCGCTGATCCAGTTCCTGATTGCGATCCCGCATGCGATTCGCCTGATCCGCATTCCAGCCGTGGATCAATCCGTTGCGCGGAGCGTAAGGCAATCCCACGTCCGGCACATAACCTTCCGGAACCGGTGCGCCCGCAGGCTGGAAGTTGATCTTCGCGATGAAAGGCGCTGGCGGATCGTAAGTGATGGCATTCGATTGCGCTTCAAGCCCGTTCTTCGTCAGCCGCACCTCGATGGGGCCGGCTGCATCGGCCTGCAGCGTGGCCACCCAGGTGGTTCCCGCGCCACTGATGCCCAACACCGAGCTGTTCGTGGTGTGCAAGTCTGATTCCATCAGCGAATCGATCGCCACATTGAAGGTAATCGTGATGGCAAAGTTCTTCTCGGTGACCACGGCGCGATCGCTGACCACGCTCGCCTGCAGAATGGGCGGGCTCGTCGTCTCGGCGTCATCGAGCGCACGCAGATAGTTCGCCAGATCTGCAAGCGCCTGCGAACCGGCCGCAGGATGAGACACGCCCGCATGCGCGAGGATCGCTGCCTCGATGGATGGCGCGCTGCCGTCGTGAAGATAAGGTCCGGTATTCCAAACACCCCGCAGCGTCGGCGTATCGAGGCCCGTGAGCGTTGTGCCAAGACGGGATCCACTCGTGGCTTTGATCGTGCCGATGTCATGCAGCACACCTGCCGCGCTGTCCGTGAACTGGACTCCGCCGTGGCAGCGCGCGCAGCTGTGAACGATAAACTGACTTCTACCAGCAAGGGCCGATGCCGGGAGACTTCCGTCGCTGTTTCGAGAGGGACTCGCATCATTTGCACTCAAAGATGAGACGTAGAGGGCAAGCGAATCGAGGTCGCTGCTGCGACCGGCGTTTGGGGCTCCGAGCGGCGGATTCGGACTGCCATTGGGTATCAGCCCTGTTCCGTGTGGCAGCGATCTCAGCTGGTTTTCGAAGTCTTGGATCTCATCAAAGTTCCCCGTCCAGTGCACAGGCCCCTGAGCGGTGCCTGCGTGTCCGCGCAGCGAAATCGTGTTGCGCAGACCTTCGCCAAAAGAAGCAAAATCCCACACACGGCCATCGTGCTCGCCGTCGTTGTGACAAGCAGCGCAGGAGATGTATTGCTCGAACGCGATACGCGGATCCGCACTGTCGTAGAAGTGCTGCTTGCCGGCCAGCACGGCGGGCGCAAGCTGCTCCGCGGCGACACAGTTCATCGTGGCGAGCAGCGATGGCGTGGTGTCCGCACCATCCAGCATCGCACCAGCGTCGTGGACCGTAACGGTGCGATCCATGAAGTTGTGCACGAACACTGTGCGCCCGTCACCGGACAACGCAATACCCTGAGGGGCCCGGCCTGCCTTGAAGCGGCGTGCTTCACGACGATTCCATACGTCGGCCACACCAACCTCCCGGCTGCCCTCCAGCGCTGTGAACAGATAGATCCCGTTCGGATCGAAAGCGGCATTCACCGCGATGCCCGCGTTGTCGAAGTCCACACGACTGTTCGTGTCATCCACCGCAGCCGGACTTCCGACTGCGAGAGGCAGACGGGAGGCGATGCTGCGAATGGTCTGATCGTGAGTAAGATCGTTGCCGTCACGCAGGCGTCCGCGTTTGATGTTGTCCTGTTTCGATGGAACCCAGGCACTCAGTCCATCTGGAGAGATGACAGCAGGACCGAGATAGTTGGGAATGCCCCGTCCGCTCGTAATGGTGTCTCCCCGGTCGCTGTGCAGCAGGTGACTGCGCTTCTCGACGACAAATGCTCCGGCCAGCACGCTGATCACCTCGCCACCGCTCGATGCAGTCGGGCTAATACTCCCCGTCTGTTCGCCAGGCATCAGCGGCGTAATGTAGCGCGTGACAAATACCCGCGCGCCATCGGCGCTTACGGACACATGACGTGCATCAGTGCCGACCGGCAAGGAGGCTGTCACCGTTCTCGTGGCCGGGCTCGCCCGCAAAAGCTGGCCAGTTCCTTCACATGCGATCCACGCGGCTGTTCCATCAGGTGAGAACGCAATTCCAAATGGCCGCGCACCGCGAGACAGATCAATCGTGGACACCACGGACAAGGTGCTGCCGTTGATGATGGAAATCGTATCGCTCGAAACATTGGCAACCCACACGCTGCCATCAGCCGCCAGAGCCAGCGTGCGCGGCCCCTTGGCGACATTGATCTCGGCCACCCGCGAACGTGTGACGACATCAAACACGCTGACGCTGTCGTTGTCGGGATTGACGCACCACACGCGATCGTGCGCATCCGCAGGCTTGTCTTCATAGGCGATGCTCGATGATGCCGTGGGGCGTCTGGCGCTCAGGGGAGCACGCACGGCCTGATAAAATGAAACCGACACGATGCTGCCTTCATCGTCCGAAGCCGTCACGGTGACCAGATAACGTCCTGGTGCTGCGAAAGCATGTGTGGCCCCGGCCGATGTGGAACTCACGGAAGCAGCCGAACCGTCGCCCCAAGTCCATGAGAAGCGCGGGTTGATACCGCCGGTGCTGGATGCCGTGTAGCTGGCAGCGGCACCGGCATCGATCACCGCCACGGGTGACGCAGGTGCCAGTTCGAGCGGGCGAAGATCGTAAAACGGCGAGAGGTATTGACCGTCGATCAAGACGGGACCGTTGGTATTCGGGAGCTGCCATGCAACGGCGAGATTGTCGCCGCCGGCGCCCTCCTTCATCAGGGCCTCGATGTAGCACGGCTGCCCGGCCTGCAGCGCGATGATGACGGATGCCTGCTCAGGATATTTGCTCCACTCACGCGATGCAGCCCAGCCGGGAACATTTGCGATGAGAGTGCCATGCGCAGGATCCGTGTCCGTGGACAGAATAAGCTGGCACTCATCATCACCGGCGATCCAGAAGCGATACTGGCCGGTGACGGGCGGGATCACATATCCGCGCATGCGCTGGCCCATGTTGTCCGCCCAGTTCGATGGCGATTCAAAGCTTGGCTGGAGATCGCGTCCATCGGGTTGCGCAGGATAGGCCGGACTACTCGTGAGACTGGTCACCGTTGTGCCTGGAATGTTCAGCCACCACTCGCGCAGCATGCTGCCGGAGCCGGTGTGTGTCAGCAAGACAGTCCAGGTGAAATCCTGAGACACCGCCTGGCCACCGCCGCTGGCAGTCACCCTTGCAGCACCGATGCCGGCCTGCACTGGCGTTCCACTGATCACGCCGGAGGACGGGTTGATGGCCAGACCCGAAGGCAGACCCGAAGCGCTCCACACCAGCGTCACCCCGGCAGGAGCTTTGGCGGTGACCGGCAGGACAACAGGCGCGCCAACGCTGGACATCTGTGATCCCGGATTGCGCACGACGATCGCATTGGAGGCATCCACCTGGATGATCTTGGCGACTGAATAGGAGCCGTCTGATTTAACACCAAACAGCATCCAATAGCCGGGCGTCATCACGTTCAGATTCGAGTGCGCCGTGATCTGGTAGGAACCCGCTGACGTCTCGGTGAATGCGAGAGAGAGATGACGCTGATCCGTGTTCACGCTGTGGGTGAGCGCGGCCATGCGGATGAATGAAAACTTCGCGAGTCCCGCCGTGCCGCTCACTGTGAAGATGCTGCCGGGTCCAATCTTGGCGGGCGCAGCGGCGAGCACGGGGCGCACGGCGGCCGCACCAGTGCTGGTGAACAAACACGGCGGAGTGTAAAGCTGTGCGCCCTGGTGATCGCCTCCACCAAGCCCTCCACCCGCTGACCAGACACGGCCATCAGGGAGCAGGAGCGCCACGCTGTGATAGTTTCTCGGCACACTGATGCTCGCCACCGTGCGCCATGCACCCGTCCTGGGATTCCAGATTTCGCAGGGCATGATCGACCCGTTGTCACTAAACTTCTGACCCGGACTATTGCCGCCGATGACGAGCACCTCACCACC
>WBZU01000825.1_pt1 | contig 25158 bp, 23 predicted proteins | sample 5204311 | NCBI WGS metagenome assembly WBZU01 (sample SAMN12344359, study PRJNA552823) | activated sludge metagenome | biome: Activated sludge suspended growth; feature: Nitrification reactor; material: Wastewater; isolation source: activated sludge from nitrification reactor of wastewater...
CGAGCAATCCGACCTTGGCGCCCTGGCGCGCGAACGCCAACGCGAGATTCACGGTGGTCATGCTCTTCCCGACTCCACCCTTGCCGCTCATCACGACCAGCTTCTGCTTGATGCCGGCCATGCGAGCCTGCACCTGCTTCATCTGCGCGGTGATCTGCTGCACGACTTTCGCGTCGTCGGAATACTGGAGTTTTGTCAGGATCGACTTGAGATCCTTGCCGGCAGCCATGGTCATGGAAAGCCCTCGAAATTGTTGATGAAGGACGCTACCACAGGGATTTGAATGGAGTCAAACAGCGCTGGGAGGACGAACTACCGGCCGGCGATGCGGTCATCCCGCGACGATCGCTGGAATCCCCAGGCGGAGTTCGCAGCACTCCTCAGATGGAATACTGGATCGTGGACCTGGTGCCGGAGGGTTGGATCAAGACGCCCCGCCGCTTCAGTTCTTCAATAATCTGGCGAGCGGCCGCATCAAAATCTTGCGGTCCCGCAAAATGCAGGTCGGTATTCGGCGGCGGCTCTTCCCCCGCTCGACTCATATGCACGGCAATCACCGGAGCAGGCTGAACGAGAGTCCGGATCATCTCCGCCATCCGTTGATAGTTGATGCCGAAGGTTTTGCTGGTGGACACCACGATGAGCCCGGTGTCGATCAGTAACCTGGCGACCTCTCCATATCGACGCACCCGCTCGGAGGCAAATGACGGATCGACGGCCGACAAATCCGCATCCAGTCCCTGCAAAAGGTTCTCCCCTTCCAACAGGTAGGCATACCGGCTATCGGCAACCAGCAACGCTTCGACTCGACGCGCCAGGAACGTCTTACCGGTCTGGGCCGATCCGGTAAACAGCACAATGGCGGCGCGATGCCCATACTGCAGGGCACGATCCTCAGGCCGCACATCCCCGGTGAGCCAGGCGTATTCGCGCTGCCGCGCTTCTTCGCGAAGCCCTTCCTGTTCGTCGTGCACCAATTCGGTGATGATGCCGCCGCCGGAAATGTCGTACTCATCTACCAGCACAAAGCGACCGGTGGATTCAAACGACGACGAGAGGTCGAATGCGATCGGCGACTTCACCCGCAGCGTCAATTCGGCCACCTGATTCTTGGCGACCGAGTGGCTTTCCTGAAGCTGCGCCAAGTCAGCCGTGTCGATAATGCGATGGATCGCCGCCACCTCGCACGCGACCTCACGCGTGGCTAGCCGAAGCGTGTATCTCCGGCCCTTCTCCAGCGGCCGCCGCCCCATCCAGAACAGATTCACCCGGACCGCCGTAGACACCAGCGGCACCGAATCCCGGTGCGACGCGATCTCGCCCCGCTCCACAAAAATTTGCTCGTCGAGCGTAATGCCGACCGATTGGCCCGCCTTGGCCTCACTCGTCGGCGGATCGACGTTGAATCCCTCAATCGACTGCACGATCGCCGTCTTGTTCGACGGAGAAAAGACCAGATGGTCGCCAACCTTCAACCTGCCGGCGGTGATGCGGCCGGCGAGGATCCGCCGCGCATCGAACTTATAGACATCCTGCAGCGGGAACCGGAGAGGCTGCTCTGAACGCACCTGTTCCTTTTTAAAGAGCGCGAGCGTGTCCAGCACCGTGGGACCTTGATACCAATTCATGTGGCGGCTACGTACCGCAATGTTGTCCCCCATCTTGGCGCTGACCGGAATCATCTGTTGCGGCACGGCCCGGAACTGCCCGAGAAACTCCCGGTATTCCTTTTCGATCCCGTCAAACACATCCTGCCGATACCCGACCAGGTCCATCTTGTTCACGACGACCGCAAACTGCGTGACCCCGAGGAGGGAGAGCAAATATCCATGCTTCTTCGACTGTTCGCGCACTCCCTCCACAGCATCGATCAACAGCAACGCAGCCTCCGCGCGGGCGGCGCCCGAGATCATATTTTTGAGGAATTCTTTATGCCCCGGCGCGTCGATGATGATGTACTGCCGCTCGTTCCACATGAAAAACGTGCGCGCCGTATCGATCGTAATACCCTGCTCCTGCTCTTCCAAGAACGCATCGAACAGAAACGCATATTCGAATTCCTTGCCCTGCTGCCGGCAAATGGCCTGCACCTTCTCCAGCTTGCCTTCCGGCAACGAGCCAGTGTCGGCGTAAAGACGGCCCACCAGCGTGGACTTTCCGTGGTCGACATGCCCCACAATGACGATGTTCAGACTCTCCTGCGGCTTACCCTGGTCGTGCTGTGTCATAGCCTTGCTCGTTCAAAAAACATCGGTTGCTCAATGATTATGGCTGTGTGTGACGGCGAAGACTCCGCGGTCACGCGCGCCTTACATGTATCCCTTTTTACGAAGCATCTCCATGCCCCGTCCTGCATCCTGCGCGCGCCCGGCCCGTTCCGCCACCGTGCTCTTGCGCAGCTCGACAATAATCTCGTCCACGGTCTTCGCCGTCGACTTGATGGGCATCGTACAGGGCGCGCAGCCCAGACTGCGATATCGCGTCCCGTCTCCCCGGTCGAGGTAGAGATCCATAAACGGAATGTTCTCGTGCTTGATGTATTCCCAGATGTTGATCTCGGTCCAATCGAGCAGCGGGTGAATGCGAATGTGCACACCGGGCGGAAAGGTTGTCTTGAATTGATCCCACAATTCCGGCGGCTGATCGCGAAAATCCCAATCGCCGTGTTTATCGCGGGGCGAAAAGTACCGTTCCTTGGCCCTGGTACTGTCTTCATCTGCACGAACACCCAGAATGATGCCGGTGTAGCCCTTTTCTTCGACCAGATTTTTCATGGCATTGGTTTTCAAGGCCGTGCAGCACACGTCCCGCCCCAGCGTGTGGTTCATGCCGGCAGCCAGCGCTTCCTTATTCTGGCCCACCACCAGATTCAGTCGCCATTCACGGGCGATCCGATCGCGATATTCGATCATGGCGGGAATCTTGTAGCTCGTGTCCACGTGCAACAGCGGAAACGGCACATGCCCGAAGAAGGCTTTGCGGGCCAACCACAGCAACACCGTGGAATCCTTCCCCATCGACCAGAGCATGGCGAGATGATTGAAATGTTTATAGGCTTCGCGAAGGATATAGACGCTTTGGTCTTCCAATTGACGTAAGTGTTTCATGGTTCCACTCTTCTTATGTGGCCGAGATGCCGACCTTCGGCACGGCTCCGGCACTCGTCCCGGCGCCTGCACGCAGCTCGGCCAGTTTGGCCTTGGCCTGCCCGGATTCGAGCGCCTGCCGCGCGGCGGCCAGATTTCCCGCAATGGATGTCCCCTTGCCGGCCGCGTACAAGAGCATCGCCGCATTGAGCAACACCCAGTCGCGCTGCCCGCCCTGTATCTCGTTGGCAAGGATTCTCTTGATCAAATCCGCTTCACGCTCCCGCTGCTCGGCGGGAAATCCCGCCATTTCTTTGAACGTGACCATGGTCAGCCCCGCATCTTTTGGCTGAAAGGTGAATGGGGTGATGCGCTCGCCCTTGAGCTCCAATAGGCGGGTGGTATTGCCGATCGACAACTCCGGATCGCCCTCGACCCCGCGGATCACCAGCGCCCGCGGGCAACTCAGCATGCGCAAGGCTTCGACCGTTTTTTCAAAATAGGGAGGATGCGACAACCCGATCACCTGGGAACCGGCACGAGCGGGATTGAGCATCCTCGCCACGGGATGGAAGAAATTACGCACGCCCAATTCCTGGCGCATTTCAAGAAATCGGCTGACCGGCGGATGATAGAGCGCCAGATCCAGGTACGCGACACCGGTTCTTTCCAATTCCGGCCCGACCAGCTTGGCGGTGAGATCGACCGGAATGCCCAGCACCTTCAGCACCGAGGAGACGCCTTGTCGATCGGGAGGACCATCCACACCATGGAGCAACAACACCGCCCCGGCCGCAGCCGCCACAATCGCGGCAGGCACGATGGCGTGGAAGGTGTCCCGCTTCCCTGCATAGACCGGCACATCGACGACCCCGAGCCCGGCCCGTACCGGGACAGGCGGCACATATTGCCGCGCGGTGGCGGTGAACGCGGCCAACTCCGTGACTGATTCCGACTTGAAGCGCATGGCCGTGAGGAACGCGCCGATCTGTGCCGGCGTGGCCGTCCCCTCGATCATCAAACGCATGGCCTGCTTGGCTTCTTCCCAGGTGAGATCTTTCGACGTTTTTTGGCCCTTGGCGACTTTGGCGAGCAGATGTTGCATGGATCGTTGGTAACCTTATCGATGTCAGGGTGACGATGATGTTCGCTGATGTTATTTGTGCAGCCCGCACTCGGTCTTGCCGAAATTCTTCCACCGACCGGAACGCGGGTCCTCGCCTGGCAGGACAGGCGCGGTGCAATGCGTGCAACCGATGCTGGGGTAATTGCGGTCGTGAAGCTGGTTGTACGGAACTTCGTGGAGCTGGAGATACATCCACACTTGCTCGCTGGTCCAGCGGGCCAGCGGATTGAATTTGATCAACTGGAACTTCTTGTCCCACTCCACCAAGCCGGCATTGGCGCGCGTCGGCGCCTGATCTCGCCTGATCCCGGTGATCCAGGCGCGATACTGTCCCAAGACGCGGGTCAAGGGTTCGATCTTCCTGATCTCGCAACATTGATCGGGCTTGCTCGCCCATAAGGCCTCACCGTGTTGCGCAACTTGTTGTTCCGGCGTCAACAGCGGTTTCATCTGAATGACCTGGGCCGGCTTCAACCCATACCGCGCAATGATGCGGTCGCGCACCTCCAGCGTTTCGGGAAACAAAAAGTCAGTATCGAGGTAAAACAGCGGCGTCTGTGGATCGATGCGATGCACCATATCCACCAGCGCGACATCTTCCGCCCCGAAGCTGCAGGCCAACACAATCCGTTGCCGGTATGTGTTCACTGCGTACTCCAGCACCTCCCACGGTTGCTTGGCCTCGAACGAATCGCTCAGTGATTTCAGCTCGTCATCCGAGGGACGAGTGACCGAAGATTGACTATCCTTCAATTCCGCCACGATGTTGCTTACCCTTCGACTTTTTCCACCAGCACTTTGAAATGTTTCGCCTCAGGCTCCAAGGGCCCTTCGTGGAGAATCTTGTGGCCGTCGTTCCGCAAGCTCATGGGCACGTTACGGATCGGCTCTCCCGCATCGAGCCATACTTCGAGCTGCTCGCCGTTGTCCATCATCTCAAGCTTGAGTTTGGTCTTCACGTAGTTCATGGGGCAAGCGACCCCACGCAAATCGTACACCGGCGCCGTGGACACCGGCGCGGCCGGCGCGGCGCTCGGCGGCGGAGTCGGCACGACTTCTTCTTTGACTTGAGCCAATTTGAGATCCTTTCCCATTTGTTCCGTCGCCGCTCGGCACACCGCCAGAAACCGTTTAGCAAAGGCCATTTTTTCCGTAGCCTCCGCCGCAGTCGCATCCTTCGATCCAAGGTCACCGACCTGCGCACCAAGGTTGGCATAGGTGGCCGGCACAATGCCTTTACTCGCCAGGCGCTGATCAAACTCCTGGAACGTGTCCGCATCGGTGGCAGGATCCAACCCCTCGGTCACCAAGAGTCCCTTCGCCGCAGCCAGCACGGCCCGGTACGATTTATTGACCGACAAGGCATATTGATGTTTTTCGACCAGCAATTTGGCCTGATAGAGTTCCTGGTCGGCCTCCAACATCCGGTCATCGATCATCTCCAAGGCGCCACCCGCGCACTCGCCGGGCCCCAGATCCTCTAAGACAAATTCCGCTTCACCTTCCCAATCGTAGTAATAGGTCGAATCCTGCTCGTAGGGCGGCACAAACGTGTAGGGAATCAATTCGTCCTTCAGGACGTGTTTGCCGACCCTGCCGATAAACGATTGCAGGCTCTCGCTGGGCTTGCGATCGCGACGATACACATCCACCAAGTGACGCACCGCCGCCGGAACGCTCTTCGCCGGCAGCTTGACGGCCAACTGCCCGATCTTCGGCGTGCCATCCACATGGCCACCAAGGTGCAGTTCATAGTGCGGCGCCGTATGGTCACCAAGACGTTTGCCGACGCCGTGCAACCCAATGGTCGCGATGTGGTGCTGGGCGCAGGAATTATGGCAGCCGCTGATTTTCACGCTGACGTCACGGAGATCCTCCGGCACCTGGCCGGCGGGAAAGACTTCTGCCAACGCGCGAGCCATTCCCTTGGACGATGTAATTCCCAGCCCGCAGGTATCGGTACCGGGGCAGGCGATGATGTCTTCGACCAATTCGGCGCCGGGATCACCGAGACTATGCGCCACCAGTTCGCCATGAAATTCTTCCAAGCGGGTTTCCGGAATCCAGCGGATCACCATATTTTGATTGATGGTGGTGCGGATGTTGCCGTTGGAATAGCGCTCGGCCAAATCAGCCACCACCCACATCTGGTCGCCCGTGAGATCGCCCATGGGAAGCTTGATGGCTGCGGTCGCAAATCCAGCCTGACGTTGCGGCACCACATTCGTCCGCTTCCAGGCTTGAAACGCGGTTTCTTTTCCATTCAGCGAGCCGGCCACTGGCGCATGCCCATTCCCGTTCCCATTGCCATTTCCGTTCGTGTTGCTCGGTGCTTTGGTCGGCATGATCAACGGCGGGGTGTCGGCATACTCCAGCAATTTGATCGGTTCATGGGTCGGCACTGCGTAGCCCATGGCCGCGTAGGCCGCTTCCCACCGGCGCTTGAATTCGTCGAATCCAAGCTTTTCGATGACGAACTTCATCCGAGCCTTGTTGCGATTTTTCCGGTTGCCAAGCGTGTCGAACACTTTGATCACCGCTTCGATGGTCGGCAGTAATTCCTCCATCGGCGTAAATTCTCTGAGCACCTGCGCCATCCGCGGCGTCGAGCCCAATCCGCCACCCGCGACCATGCGAAACCCGATGGTCCCGTCCGCCCGCTTGGCAGCCAGCAAGCCGATATCGTGAATCGGGGTCAGCGCGCAATCCTGACGGCAACCGGAGAGCGCGATCTTGAATTTCCTCGGAAGGCTCTGATTGAGCGGGTTGCGCAGGAGATGGTAGGCGACCGTTTTCGCATAGGGCGTCACATCGAACACTTCCCCCTGGCAGACGCCTGCCAAGTGGCATGCCGTCACGTTTCGCACCGTATTGGCGCAGGCTTCACGCGTGGTCAATCCCACTGCAGCCAGTTGGCGCATCATCTCGGGCACATGCTTGAGTTCCACGAAATGCAGCTGGATGTCCTGGCGCGTCGTCACATGCCCCACGCCGGTGGCGAACTGATCGGCCAATTCGGCGACGCGTCGCACTTGGTTGGCTGTCAGGCCCCCGAATGGAATCTTGATGCGGAACATCTGCACGCCCGGCTGGCGCTGACCATAGATGCCATACTGCAGACGGAAGGGCTTGAAGATATCGGTCGACAGATCGCCGGCCAGCACACGTTGGGCTTCGGCCTCAAACGTTTCGATCTCCTCCACGATGTGGGGAGGAATGGGCTCTGTGGTAACGGCCGGGCGGAGGGCCTCTGTATGTGAATGCATCATAACGACCTCGTCTGTTGAATGGTCATGGTTCTAGGCATGACTCGGCATGATTCAGATGTGGTACATCAATGTATGTTGGGCGTCGAGGGTTCGTTGACGCTTGGCTAATTCCTCGACGGTCACTTCCGACAGCACACTCAATTCGGCCCGTTTCACACGATCCCAAATGTGCGCGAGCAGCGCTTCCTGCTTCGCCGCCCGCGACGTGGCGCTCTTGGGACCGGCCTCTCCATTTGCCGAGAGCAGAGGGCCTTCCAAGGCACCGAGAATATCCGCGACCGACAGATCCGACGGCTTGCGGCTCAAGACGTACCCGCCCTGCGCGCCGCGCTGACTCGTCACGACCCCGGCCTTCTTCATCGCATGGAGCACTTGTTCGAGAAACCGGGCCGGAATCGCTTGGCGCTTGGCAATGGACTTCGCGCACACGGGCTGTTCGCCATCGTGCAGCGCGAGGTCTACGGCGGCAATAATCCCGTACGTAGCTCGAAGGCTCACTTTCATTTGCGACTATTCCGATGGGGATTCATGCATGTCTATACCTGCCCTACGCGCGCCCTGTCAAGCATCGCTGCGCAGCAGGCAGGCCTGGCGGTCCCTGCTCGAAGGATGAGAGTCAGCGCATCAATCGCTAGCTCACGCGTGCTAGCGAGGGGTACCGAGGCATCTTCGACGCTCCGCATGATTCTCTCCACAAAGATGAGAAGGCGATCAGGGCACGTACTGACAGGCATGCGCGCGGCGATCCATTGGCTGATTTCGATGCATTTTTCGTGATTGACATCATCTGGGCCCTGCGCAATAATCCCGCCCTCTTCTTCCTCGGTACCTTTCATGACGCAGCGTTCATCAACATTCAATATTCTGCTGTTCAGCGCGGACAGCGGGGTCCAGGCGCACTACCAGGAGCTATTCGGCGAGTCATCCATCGTGATCGGCCGTGAAGGTGTTGCGCTACCCAAAGACTTGGCAAAAGGTGGTTACGACGCTGTGATTGTCGAATCCAAAACGACGACCGATCCCGACGTGGCCAAGATCGTGGCAAGCATCGATCCAACGCGTACCCTGCTGATCGTCGGATCTCGCACCATGCTCAAGCGCACCGCCTCATTGCTGCACGCGGTCAAATCTCCGAAGGCAGACGTCTCCCCGTCCAACGGCAAGGGCCAATCCCTTTGCCTGGATACCTACCTGGAACACAAGGTTGGGGATTTCGTCAAAGGCATGCGAAACGGCTCCGGGAAAAATCTCCATCCCATGCTGATCGCTGCGGTCGAACGTCCGCTCATCCTCTTGACCTTACGGGAAACGAAAGGCAACCAGATCCAAGCCGCGGAGTTGCTCGGGTTGAACCGCAACACGCTGAGAAAAAAAATCCTCGATCTGGATATTCCGGTTAAACGAGCCAGGGCCAGCTAGGTTCGTACGGGCGCAGCACCTCACTCGGAACCCTAAACCCGTCACTCCGCTCAACAGGTCCACCGGGTCGCCAACCACTCACGGAGGCATGCCATGACCAAGGAAGAGTTGATTGCCAAAATGGCCAGCAGCGCGGGAATTACCAAAGTCGCCGCCACCGTCGCACTTGAAGCGTTTACGGGAGCCGTCACGACGTCGCTCAAGAAGGGGAAACGAGTCACGCTGGTGAATTTCGGCACGTTTACCCTCTCGAAGCGAAAGGCCAGAATGGGCCGCAACCCGCGGACCGGCGAAGCGTTGAAAATCCCTGCCGCCCGCATTCCGAAATTCTCGGCCGGCAAGGAGCTCAAGGCGGCGGTCAAGTAATCAGCCGCCGGCAGGGACAGGAAGACGTGCGAGTGACCGTGGCAGCTCCGCGACAACCTCACGGAGAAATGCCTGTTTTGGCTATGCGTTTCCTTGACACCTTTGGCAAGGCTGTATTAGCATCGCCGTTCGATAGGCGCGTAGCTCAGGGGGAGAGCGCTACCTTGACACGGTAGAGGTCGACGGTTCAAGACCGTCCGCGCCTACCATCTTATTCGTGGTGCTTTGCGTGCGTGATCCGACTGCCTGGAGCAGGGCGGTCGGCACGATGTTGTATTTTCTTGGCGGGATTGACCGGAGTGGCCTCACAGTTCATTCAGATTACCCTTCCTGACGGAACTCGAAAACAAGTACCAGCAGGATGCCCTGTTCGCGAGGCGCTCGCACCGGAGGGAAAGCGCCTCGACCAGAAAATCCTGGCGGCCAAGGTCAACGGCACGCCAGTCGATTTGTTTTATCCATTGGACCAAGACGCCACCGTTGAACCCCTCACGTTCGAGTCGGCAGAGGGGCGTGAGGTCTATCGCCACAGCAGCACCCACATCATGGCGCAAGCCGTCAAGGAAGTGTTTCCAACGGCGCAACTCACCATCGGGCCGGCGCTCGAAGACGGGTTCTATTACGATTTTGCGTTCGACCGGCCCTTCACTCCTGAAGACCTGGAAAAGATCGAAGCCCGCGCCGTCGAGATCACCAAGCGAAGCCTGGCCGTCAGTCGCAGCGAATTGTCGAAGCCGGACGCCATCAAGTTCTTTCAGGATCGTGGCGAACAATACAAGGTCGAGTTGATCAACAGCTTCGACGACGGCGCCCCGATCTCACTCTATCAGCAGGGTGATTTCATCGACCTCTGTCGCGGTCCGCACCTGCCGACCACCGGCCATGTCGGCGCCTTCAAACTGCTCACGACCGGAGGAGCCTACTGGCGCGGAGACGAACGCAATCCGATGTTGCAGCGCATCTACGGGACTTCCTTTCCGACAAAAAAGGAACTCGATGCGCATCTCGCCAAACTTGAGGAAATCAAACGCCGCGACCATCGAAAGCTCGGCAAGGAACTCGACCTGATTACCATTCAGGACGAGATCGGTCCCGGCCTGGTGCTCTGGCATCCCAAAGGCTCGCTCATCCGCCTGCTCATCGAAAACTTCTGGCGCGAACAGCACATCAAGGACGGGTACGACCTGGTCTATTCGCCCCATGTCGCGCGGCTGGACCTGTGGAAGACCAGCGGCCACGTCGACTACTACCGCGAGAATATGTTTGCCAGCATGAAGCTGGAGGGCAGCGAATATCAGCTCAAGCCGATGAACTGCCCCTTCCATATCATGATCTACAAGTCGCACTTGCGGAGTTATCGCGATTTGCCGATCCGGTACGGAGAATTGGGCACCGTCTATCGGTACGAGCGCACCGGCGTGCTCCATGGATTGCTGCGGGTCCGCGGCTTCACGCAAGACGACGCGCATTTGTTCTGCCGTCCCGATCAGATCGAGGCCGAAGTCAGTCGCGTGCTGGACTTTACCTTTTTCGTGCTCGGCACCTTCGGATTTACGGAATTTGAAATCTACCTCTCGACCCGGCCCGAGAAATCAGTCGGCTCGGATGAGAACTGGACCATCGCGACGAATGCCTTGGAAGCGGCGCTGAAGAGCCGGAACGTGGCCTATCAGGTGGATCCCGGAGAAGGCGTGTTCTATGGCCCGAAGATCGACATCAAAATTAAGGACGTCCTCGGCCGCTCCTGGCAATGTTCCACTGTCCAGGTCGATTTCAACAACCCGGAGCGGTTTAAGCTCGCCTATACCGGCGAAGACGGCAAACACCATCAGCCGATCATGATTCACCGGGCGCTCATGGGGTCGATTGAGCGCTTCTTCGGCATTTTGATCGAACACTATGCCGGTGCCTTCCCGACGTGGCTGGCTCCGGTTCAAGCGGTGGTCCTGACAATCACCGACCATCAACAGGAATTCGCGGCCAAGATCGTCTCCACCCTCAAGAGTCACGGCTACCGGGTCGAGGCCGATCTCCGCAATGAGAAAATCGGCTTTAAGATTCGGGAAGCGGAGAAAAATAAGATCCCCTACATGCTGGTCGTCGGGGACAAGGAAGTACAGAGCGGCATGGTGGCGGTTCGCGGCCGAAGCGGGGCGAACCATGGAACTATGCCAATCGAACAATTCCTGGAACTCATTCGCACAGATAGCAATCACGCCTTGCGCGACACTGCAACCCACTCACAAACGAGGTGACCTATCGTCCCTAAATTACGTGTAAACCGGGAAATCAGGATTCGGGAAGTTCGAGTCATCGGTCCTGACGGCGAGCAATTGGGCATATTGCCGACTGTAGAGGCATACAACAGGGCACAGGAAGGGGGATACGACCTCGTCGAGGTGGCCCCGACTTCCCAGCCGCCGGTTTGCCGCATCATGGACTATGGGAAATACAAGTTCGAGCTCAGCAAGAAAGATCACCAAAGTCGGCGGCATCAAAAATCCACCCAGGTCAAAGAGATCAAGCTCCGTCCCCGCACGGACAAGCACGACTTGGAAATCAAGATCCGCCAGATCAAAGAGTTCCTGACCGACGGCAACAAGACCAAGGTGACGCTCACGTATCGCGGCCGCGAAATGGCCAATCAGGAAATGGGCCGCACCATGATGACCAGCGTGATTCAGCAATGTGCGGAGGCGGGAACGGTTGAGTTCGCGCCGAGGATGGAAGGGCGGAGCCTGATCATGATTCTGGCTCCCAAGTAGTGTGCACAAAGCACACAAGGAAGGAATGCGAGTATGAAGATTAAGATGAAAACCCACAGCGGCGCGAAGAAGCGGTTCCGACGCACGGGAACGGGCAAGTTGGTTCGTCGAAAGGCGGGCGGGCGGCATTTGCTGACCGGCAAGCCGCGTGATCGCAAGCGAAACCTGAAGGGGACGACGGAAGTCTCCTCTGCGTCGACGCCCGCACTGAATAAATTGCTTCCGCAGTAACGATGATGGTGCTGTGAACAGGATCTGAAAGGAGTCGTTCCCCATGCCTCGTACAAAAGGTGGTCCGAAAACTCGGCAGCGGCGAAAGAAGCGCCTGAAACTGGCGAAAGGCCAGTATGGCGCCAAGAGCCGCTTGTTTCGAAGTGCAACGGAGTCTGTCGATAAAGGCCAGGCCTACGCCTACTCAGGACGCAAGCAGCGGAAACGCGACTTTCGCCAACTGTGGATTGCGCGCATCAGTGCCGCGACCCGCATGCATGGCATCGCGTACAGCCGCTTTATGAACGCGCTGAAAAAGGCGAATATCTTATTGGATCGCAAAGTGCTGTCCGATATGGCGATCCGGGATATGGCGGGATTCGAGAAGCTCGTCGGGGTGGCCAAACAGCAGCTCGCGACAGCCGCAAGCTAGAGACGATTCATCGCTCGCGTGGCGGGGGAGTCCTCATCGAGCGACTTCCCCGTCAGCCTTCATCCAACAGCCGGTCAATCTCCAACTCCAACGCAACGGCCGGTACGCCGATCTGCCACTGCTCCAGCACTTCCGGGTGTAATTCTCCAAGCAATCCGATCACCCGCCCGCCCGCCACAATGGAGCCGGCTCGCCCATCGAGAAACGAAGGGTGTGCCACGGCTTCAAGCGTGAAGGGCTGATCCAAGTAATACAGCAGCAAATCCAGGCAGGAGTGAATTTCTGAGAAGTGCGCGCCGGCATGCGCGATCACGGCGCCTAACTTCGTCACGGTGCGAGAGCCGAGATCCGCACTGACGTCCGGAACCGCCACTTCGCCGACTTCGAACATGCGGTGTGGATAAAACGCCCGGCTCGAATTCGTTTCCACCTGCAGCAACGACGGGGTGATCCACTGACGCAAGCAGGAATAGCTGAGGGACATGACGTTATCGACTTCCACGACCTTGGCCCACTCGGTGCCGTCCAGCCGCATCCTGGCGCAAAAGTCCTGATGCGACCCCATGATATTGGAAATGATTTCCTGAAACTCCATGCCCACCATGAGATGCCGAACCCGGTCGGCCATCTGCTCAAGCCGCGAGAGTCCGCCGACCGTGAATTGCGAAGGCATGACGGGCGCAAATCGTGCGTAGCCCTGACTGATCGCGACATCCTCGACCACATCGACAGTATGCAACAGATCGTTGCGATACGGCGGCAACTGCACCGCAACTTTGGGACCGGCTGCCTTCACCGTGTAGCCATAGGACTTGAGCGCAGTAGTGACTTCTTTGCTGCCCAACGCTTCCCCCAGCGCGGTTTCAATAGCTTTGAGAGGGATCGCCCGCGGCCTGCCGAAATCAATCGGCGTATTCCAACGGCGCCCAAACGAAGTTTTTACCGGAGATTGAATCTCCACCGGAGTGATCACCGCCCCGCGGTCGGCAAGATTGGCGGCAAAAATATTCAGGGTCAACGCGACCATCAACAGATCGGTTCCGGTCACCTCGACGAACAACTCATGATCGCCGACCTGCACCTCGCCGATTTCACGGCTGTTGATGATCGGGGGAAACGACAAGACCTGCCCTTTGGCGTCCCGCAGGATCGGCAATCGATCGTGGCCGCTGACGATGCCGCCATACTCCACGCCTTTGGGGTGAACCATGAGAATCTCGCCCAGGGTCATCACCGTTTCCATGCCCAACGGCGTAAATCGCACCTCGTCCGGCTTCACCAGATCGTAGGACACCGGGAACACGATCGGCGCCAGGCGATAGAGACCGATGGACACCGTGCGCCGCTTGCGTCCGAAGATATCCGCGAGTTTTTCCTGCGTCTGGATGAGCTGGGTGAGCCCTGAAGCCGTCACGCGATAGCCGACCGCTGTGCAGGCCGCCACATAGGGACGGATTTGATCCATGCCCGGCGCCACAACAAGCTTCCCCGCCACACGTTTCTGTTTTTTGAAGAAGGGATAGGACATGGCCGCGCCTTGCTGCTTCGTCCTGATCTGCCGGGCAATCCCTTCGCAACACCACAAATCAGGGCGGTTGCTGTCCTGCAGTTCAATCCGCAGCTCGCCTGTTTCGGCGTTGTGGCCCTTCAGTTCGCCTTTCACCAACATGAGCCACTGCTCAAGTTGATCCAGCGGAATACGCATCGGCTTGTCCGGTCCGGCGATGAGGGCTTCGAGGTCGTCGCGTTGCAGGGAGATGGTGGGCATGTTGTGTGTGTCCGAATGAATTCCAGGTCCGCAGAAAAGAGGTCGCGGATGTCATGAATGCCCAATGCCACCATGGCCATACGATCCAACCCAAGTCCCCAGGCAATCACCGGGACCGAGACGCCGAGCGGCGTCGTGACTTCCGGACGGAACAATCCGGCGCCGCCCAACTCCATCCACCCGAGTTTCGGATGACGCACGTGCATTTCGACTGATGGCTCGGTGAACGGGAAATAGGCCGGAAGAAATTTCACTTCCTTCGCCTGAGCGACTTCTCGCGCAAACAGGTTCAGCAGACCCAGCAGAGTGCGGAAATTAATATCGGCCCCGAGCACGATCCCTTCCACCTGGAAAAAATCCGTGGCGTGAGTGGCATCGACCTGGTCGTAGCGAAAGCAGCGGGCGATAGAAAAATATTTACCCGGCACGGACGGATTCGCCGCCAACCGGCGCGCAGAGACCGCAGTCCCCTGGCTCCGAAGCACCAATCGTTTGGCTCGTTCCGCATTGAAATGATAACCCCAGCCAGTGGACCCGGCCCCCGCTCCCGTTTCGTGGACCTGCGTGACGTTCGTCAGGTAGGGTTCGGCAATCTCACGGGCGTGGGTGGGATTCTTCACAAAGTACACGTCGTGAATGTCGCGAGCCGGATGGAATTGCGGCATGAACAGCGCATCCATATTCCAGAACTCGGTCTCCACAAGCGTGCCCCGCATTTCCTGAAACCCCATGCTGACCAACTTGAGTTTGACCTGATCCAGAAACTCTCGATAGGGATGGCGTTTGCCTGCCGCAATTCGCGGAGCGCGCAAACTGATCGTATATTTCCGGAACCGTTTCGTCCGCCAGGCCCCTTCCTTGAGGAGTTCCGGGGTCAACTGCGAGACTTCTTCCGCCACCCCATCACGAGACAGCTGTTCCGCGACCTGCCGGCCGCCCTCCGTCAACGCAAAGGAGCGCGTCACCCGCTCGTCCACACGAAAGGGCTCGCGCGCATTCCCGCGCTTTACCGCATGTTGTTGCAGCACCGATCGGAGTGGCTCGGCAAACGTCTCCAGATCCCGCTGACCGTCCCGCAACGCTTGCAGCAGGGCACGCATGGCCTCTGCAGTGGCACTGGCTCGGCCGGTACTTTCGATGCATCCGCCCTGCACGATGAGAATCGCCCCCTCTTTCTTGAGGGTCCCGATGGCCTTGCTCACATCGGACGGTTCGAGGTGCTCCTGCGATTGGATATCCTGGATCGTCAGCCGTTTTCCGGTCTGCCCCGCATCTCGAGCGGCCGAGAGCACACGCTCGATCGGCGCCGCCTGTTCAAAAAACAGCTCTCCGGTCGGTGTCAGTGAGGCGATCTGCGCCACCACTTCAGCCTGCACGGCAATCAGGGATTTGGCCAACAGCCATTCCACGGCCATGCTCAATTGAGACGGCTCTAATCCCGTGGACGAGGACAGCTGATCAAGTGTCGGAGGGGTACTGTGCTGCGGTGCTAAGGCCAGCAGCACCTTGCTTTCGAGGGGATGAAGATTATCCATGAATAGGGGTGCGGTCTGGCGCCTGTTCGATCATCGGGCAGCGGCAATCCTCGTGGTGCGGGCAGGACGTTCGTGCCCGCCGCGCAATGCCGTAATGGCAGTCGCATAGTCGTCAACGGAAAAGACGGCCGACCCCGCCACCAGCACGTCCGCACCGGCGGCAAGTACGGCCTCTGCGTTGTCGGGCTTCACACCCCCATCGACTTCCAGGAGCGCAGGGCTATGGGTGCGATCGATCAATTGACGCACCTCGGCAATCTTCTGGAGCGACGAGGGAATAAACTTTTGTCCGCCGAATCCGGGATTCACGGACATGATGAGGATCAGATCGGCATCGCGGACAATTTCCGACAGGGTCACAGCGGGCGTGGCGGGATTCAACGTGACACCGGCCTTCACGCCCCGTTCCTTGATACACTGCACCGTTCGATGCAGGTGAGGACAGGTTTCCACATGAACGGTGAGATAGTCCGCTCCGGCTTCGGCAAACTCGGCGATGAACGCGTCTGGATTCGTCATCATCAGATGGACGTCCAACGGCAGGCTGGTGACTTTTCTCAGCGCTTCCACGACCGGCGGGCCGATCGTCAGATTCGGCACGAAATGCCCATCCATCACATCGACATGCAGCCAGTCGGCACCGGCCTCTTCCACGCGCGAAACCTCTTCGGCCAGGCGCGCAAAATCAGCCGAAAGAATGGACGGGGCAATCCGTACGGTCCGACCGACCATCATTCGCTTCTCCGCAGGCGAGCGGCAAAAAAGGTGTCCATGCTGTTCATGTTCGCCATCGTAGATAGATCCCCTCGAGGGGTCACGAACGGCAGACCGGCTGGGGGCAACCAAGGCGCGATCGACTCACGCTGAAATTCGCGATGAGACTGACAGAATTCGTCGACGATCGATTCGGTTTCTTCCGGCTCAATCGAGCAGGTACTATAGACCAACACCCCACCGGGTCGCAAGAGACGACTCGTCTCCGCAAGCAAGTCCCTCTGCAGCAGTCGATGCTCCGCAATGATCGCCGATGTCTTGTACCACTTGCCTTCCGGGTGACGACGTAACACACCCAGGCCGCTACAGGGAGCGTCGAGCAAAATACGGTCAAACGGTCGGGAGAGTGCCGGCATAGCCGAGCGGCCCATACTCACTGTCTCTCCAGCCCGGATCAATGCGCGCATGTCGCCCGCGAGCGGCGTGACGATCGTCACGCCGAGCCTCCGGCAGTTCTCCATCACCAGATCCAGTCTTGCAGCGGCCCGATCAATCGCCACGATTTCGCCACGATTTTCCATGAGTGCCGCCGCGTGGGTGGTCTTTCCTCCCGGTGCTGCACAGGCATCCAGCACTCGCTGTCCCGGCCGTACGTCCAAGAGCAGAGGAATCAATTGAGCCGCCTCGTCTTCGACATAAAAATGTCCCGCCGCATATCCAGGCAGATCTCGAACGGAGGTGGGACGGGCCAACTGAATCCCCGCCTCACTGATCACGGTTGGAGCGGCGTCCACATGCGCCGCCGCCAGTTCTTCTAACAGTGCCATACGCGACGTTCGGAGCCGGTTCACTCGAAGCGTTAGCGGAGGAAGCTCGACCGTGGCCCGGCACAGGGCCTCGGCCCGCGCCACACCTCGATCACGACACCATCGCTCCACTAACCAGGGCGGACAAGAGTAGCGGACGCTCAGCGCCGTCACCGGGTCTTGCGCCACATCAGGCCAAGCTGGTTCCGGCGATCGCAGGAGGGCGCGGAGCACGGCATTCACAAAGCCGCTCCAATCTCGTCCGAGGCGGCGGCTTTGTTGTTTGACCAGGCGCACAGCTTCGTTGACGGCAGCCGAATCCGGCACTCGATCGAGATACAGCAGTTGGTACGCGCCCAACCGCAGAACCGTTTGGACAAGATGGGGCAGTTTCGCGATCCGCCGATCCGCCAATTGCCCCAGCCGCCAGTCCAGCGCGGCTCGAAACCGTAACACGCCACGCACGAGTTCGACCATGAAGGCCCGATCGCGCTGGTCTAACGAAGCGGACTCCGCAACCTGATCAAATAGGTCATCACCCAACAGCCCGGCTTTCTCGATCGCCAGCAACGCCTTCATGGCGGCGCGACGCCCCGCGGATGCGGCATCAACCGATTGTGGTGATTGTGGATCAGACTGCATGGGGGAAAAGACCGATCACGGGGGGATTCTCAACAGCAGCGCAGGGCTACACTCGCACTCAGTCTGCCGCCGGCGGAGCAGACTGCAGGCTCAGGCCCTCGGCTACTCGATGCCCTGCCAAATACTGCACCACCGCCATCCGCCGACTATTGGAAGGTTGAATGTCGAGGATGCGAATCGTTCCGCTGCCGGTCGCGACGTCAATCCGATCTTTGGCCACCTTGATTAGGGTTCCGGGAGCGCCTCCGGTCGATTCGCCGCTAGCCTGAACGCGCCACAAAGTCCAACGCTCTCCGTTCAGGAAGGTATAGGCGCCAGGCCAAGGAGACAACCCGCGTACGCGATTGGCAATGTCCACCGCCGGTAAGGTCCAGTCGATGAGGCCATCTTCCTTCTTGAGCAAGGGCGCCATGGTCGCCTGCGCATCATCCTGACGTTCCGGCGTCAACGTCCCCGCCTTGAGGCGGCGCAGGGTCTCCACCAGCAACCGTCCGCCAACATCGGCGAGTCGAGGGGCGAGAGTGCCGGCCGTGTCATCGGGTCCGATGTCCACAGTCTCGCGCAATAGCATATCGCCGGTATCCATCCCCTCAGCCATAAACATGGTCGTAATGCCGGTTTCGCGTTCACCCCGGATAATCGCCCATTGCACCGGCCCAGCCCCGCGGTACTTCGGCAACAATGACCCGTGCACATTGATACAGCCCCGCGGCGGCAGTGACAAAATCACCGGCGGCAAGATCCGGCCGAAGGCCGTCACCGCAATCACATCAGGAGCCCACTGGCGCAACGCATCCAAAAAGACAGGGTCTTTCATCTTGAGTGGCTGCAACACAGGAATACCCTCGCGCTGGCAGACGACTTTTACGGGGGATGCAATGACCTCCTGCCCACGACCCTTTGGCCGGTCCGGCTGCGTCACCACACCGACGACCTGATCATCGGACTTCAGCAACGCCTCCAATGAAGGCACGGCGAAGTCAGGTGTGCCCATGAATACGATTCGCATGCTCTGGCTTTATCATTCTGCTCTCGCGAATGCAATTCTCTCAGCCGCTTCCTTGACTCTCGTTTCATACGCCTGTTAGTATCCGCCCGCGGGGTGGAGCAGCCTGGTAGCTCGTTGGGCTCATAACCCAAAGGTCGTCGGTTCAAATCCGGCCCCCGCAACCAACCCTCTTGCCCCCACTCCAACACCTGCGGCAGACCCGGTCTGGACCTGATTTTTCCTGCGAGAAGTCGATTCCATTCTCTCCTCGACTCTCAATTCTGCCCTCCAGCTGCATCGCCATCAGAAATTTGCACAGCTCACCGTCCGGTTCTGGCTCGGCCGATGCCGACGCCATTCATTTTTATGAATTCAGGTGAACAAATAACCCCTATGCGATACTATGTACATCTGTGCTCCATACGAATTGTTAAATCGCTACAGACAGATTCGTTCGTACGGGAACAACGCCCATGCATATCACGACACCGACTCCCCGCCACCAATGTCTGATCTATAAAGGTTCTCCTGCTGCGCATCTGCCTGGACTTTCAGTCATCATTCGACAAAAGCTCTCCGAGAATCATCGCTGCCTCTATTTCAATACCTCCTCCATGATCGCTGCGATTCGACCGTATCTATTGGCCGCAGGAATCGATGTGACGAAGGAGGTCGAGCACGGCAGGCTTGTGCTGTCGTCAGACAGCACCCATCTCACGGATGGGCGTTTCGACGTTGATCGGATGTTAGGTATGCTGGAGAATGCGTTGGCTCAGTCGTTACAAGACGGACATGAGGGCCTGTGGTGTACAGGCGATATGACCCTGGAGTTTGGCCCGGAAGGCGATTTCTCACAACTTCTCGAATACGAATGGAAACTGGAAGAATTTCTTGGATCACATCCGGCACTTTCCGGCATCTGCCAGTATCATGCGGATACGTTGCCGAATACAGTGTTGCGGCAAGGACTTTTAGCCCATCCGTCGCTCTACATCAATGACACGCTCTCCCGACTCAATCCGCACTATGTGGAGCGCGAATCGTTCACGCCCGACACCTACCATGATCCTGCGCTTGATAAGACCATCCAGGCGCTCTGCATGGTCCCGGATGCGTTGATCTTGAACTCCCTTCCGCCTGGTTACCTGCACTAGGTACCGTACTGTTCTGCCGTTACCTTTTCGCTGTTGGGCGGGCACTTCGGAAATCCACTGGATCGGACAATGGATCCAGTTGCACCGGTTTGTGGTGCATGGCCAGCAACACCGCCTTTGCAGGGCTGGCGTGAGAGTCTCCCCGAAAGCTTTTATAGTAACTCATCACTTTCCGAACGTAGTCTCGCGTTTCCGGATAGGGCGGAATGGCACGATATCGCTCAACCCGTCGTTCCCCTGCATTGTACGCAGCCACCGCGAGCCGTACATTGCCGTTAAACCGATCCAACAAATAGCGCAGGTGCCGCGCGCCGCCGCGAATGTTGTCTCCGGTATCGTACAGATTGTGCACGCCGTGCCGAATCGCCGTTTCAGGAATCAATTGCATCAGCCCCACCGCGCCAGCTCTCGAAATGACCGTCGGATTGAAGTCCGACTCCGCCTTGATCACGGCCAGCAGCAGCGCCGGATGCAGGTGGAACTGCCAGGCATATCGTTCAACGGCTTCTCCCACTTCTTCCACCGACACTCGATGAAAGACACGACGCACGCGAGGACCGGCCGGGCGAAACCGCTCGTCGGTGGGGACATTCGTCATTTCAAACACACCGTTAGCGCCGACATACCCGTAGATCTCGTTCTCAGCGGCTGCCGACTCTCCAGCCACCAGCGCCCCCGCAATCGCGAGAGGAATCGCCCAGCCGACAGACGTCCGCTCGCCCGCCTCGCCCGGTTCAATGCTCGCGGCGTTTAGCTCGTTGGGGACATCTCTTTCCTGCGCCATACTCCCTCCCATTTCTCCCATAGCACCTGATACGGGCACTTCAGATCTCGCGAACCATCCATACACCCGCAGATTGTGTGCCAGTGCCACCGGTTGTACAAAAGCGCCCAGCCCCAATGTCTTCACGCGTTTAGCCCCTGCACGCTGGGCAACCTTGAACACACCTGCGAACGTACGACCTGTTTTTGGCATGATCCGGACGTATTTTGGCCGGGAATTCATTCCTATCCGTTATGGCACGACGACCTCTCGAGATAGTCATGGACGGCAGGCACCGATGAAGCGCCCGGGCGCGCCGATCGAGTATTCGATGAACAGGACGGACCACACGCGGAAGCAGGCTGTTGTTTGAAGGTGGAACACGACGTGCTAGAATCGGCTCAGCTTCATCAACACCCCCTACGGAGTGCGCTCAGGGCAAGTATTCACGCGACGTGCACGCAACACACACGGCAGCCACGATGACGACTTCCCTCTTGATGCGATTGGTTTGTCTAGGCATGCACCCCCGCTCGCCCTTCGGCCGCCTGAGCCCTCCCGTCGCATGTGGCTCTGACGGGGGCCTCGCCTCATGATTAAAGTCCTGCTGGTCGAAGACAACGCCGTTGATGCCCAGCTGACGCAGGACCTCCTGGCCGAATGGTCCCTGAATACGTTCGAGATCACCCACGCCACCATGCTGTCCGACGGGCTTGCCAGACTGAGTCGCGGCCACTTCGACGCTGTGCTGCTTGATCTGTCGCTTCCCGATACCCATGGGCTGAGCACGGTCACTCAGGTGTTAGCCACCAGCCCGGACGTGCCCGTCGTCGTCCTGAGCGGACATGACGACCACCCGCTCGCACTGCAAGCCCTCCAACATGGCGCGCAGGATTATCTGGTCAAGGGTGATGGTGGAACCGAATTTCTTGCTCGCTCCATTCTCTATGCGATCGAGCGAAAAAAGGCGCAAGAGCGGCTGACCTATCTGGCGCAGCACGACCAGCTCACGGGACTGATCAACCGCCCGCTGTTTCGTGATCGCCTCATCCACGCGATGGCGCGGAGCAAACGGAAAGATCAACCGCTGGCGATCATGCTGCTCGATCTCGATCGCTTCAAGGCGGTCAATGACACACTCGGGCACGATGTCGGCGATCAGCTGCTAAAAGAGGTCGCCACGCGACTGCTGGAATCTGTGCGCGAAGTCGATACCGTCGCGCGCATGGGCGGGGATGAATTCACGGCCATTCTGGAAGGCATTTCAGGCGAGGAGGATGTTCTCGTGGTCGCGAAGCGAATCGTGGAGTCGATCGGGTCTCCGTTTCTGATCGGCCCGCATTCCATCTCCATCGGCGTGAGTATCGGCATCACGCTGTACCCGTCGGACGACGACCATATTGACGAGCTACTCCGCCATGCGGACAAAGCCATGTATGCCGCCAAACAGCAAGGTGGCGGACGGTTTCATTTCCATACGCCGTCCGGGCGTTCACCATCGAGCGCCCCTGCATCGCTGTCCTAGCGCAGACTCTCGACCCGTCTCGTCCCCCTGCAACGTCCCCGACGGTTACACCCTTACCTGCCGATATCGGCAAGCGGTTGTTCAGTCACCACAAGCGATCCACGGGGATTGGGCTGGAACACATTCGCCGTCACCAACTCGTCAGCCGCAGGCGTCGGATGCGTATCCGGCGTCATCACAAGCCCCCAGTGCTGATTGTCACGGCAGGTATTGTCCAATAACAGCGCCTCCGCATGATGGAACAGCAGGATGCCGCTGAGCATGTTGGCATAACAGACATTGCGCACACATTCCGGATGGCTTCCCGAATCTCGCACGGCCAGTCCGAAATGGTGGTTGCCGAAACAGTGATTGTCCGCCACACGCGGCTGCGCCCCCGCAAACACGAAGATGCCGGATTCCCGGTTGTAGCAGACCTCGTTGTCGATAAAGGTCGCCCTGGCTTCCGGGCCATAGATCACGACACCCGACAGCACCCCTTCGGTCGCCCGGCACTGCGTGACGGTACAGACTGAATCCAGGAGATTCATCGCAGAATGCTGATCACTTCCCACGTAGCGGAAGGTGATGCCCGTAATGAGGCCGCTCGGCACTCGTTGCAAATACAACGGCCCCCCGCGACGGCTGTAAATCTGGACATGATCGCGGCCGGCCCCGATGAGCCGCACAGGCCGATCAGCCGCGAACACTTTGTCTTCATACAGGCCGGGACGGATAAAGACCTGGTCGTGCTCTCCGGCATCCTTCAGCGCGGCGCTCGGCCGCAGGTAGGCGTGGGGATCGCGGGCATCGACGATCAGCGTCTTGCCGCCCTTCGGATTGGGAGGCGGTTCGTGAAGCGGCTCACTCCCTGCGCCAGTGGAATGTGGTTCATAGGGTCTTGTCATCTTCGTTGAACTCGATCGGATCACAACAACGTCACGGCTCAGCGGCCGACAGTATTCTAACCGATACCAACTGAGCCTTCGGCATCTGTCAAGCCGGGCATCCCTACCGGCTTCGCATTCGGCAGTTTCCGTACACTCCTGTCTGCTTTGCGCACCGGCTGTCCTGTCCTTCCCGCAATCCTCCGGCCGACCACGGCAGGAACTATCCAATTTCACAGCGAGTTCCGCGGTTCATCTCGGCTGGTGCAGTTCTTTCATAGTGACGAGGCACCACGAGCAACCGAAACGATCCCCATCCACCACGGAAGAAAGAGGGAGTCTTATGACCATGGCTCGATTCACGACCAGTTCAGCTCGAGGCCTCGCCGGCGCACTCCTGCTGTTCGGCACGCTCGCCGCCACCCCGCAGCTTGTCGCGGCGGCGCCCCAACCTCCGGATGCCGCACACCGGCTGTATGACCGCGTCATGGAAGAGTTTCGGCATAAAGACTATCCGGCTGCGCTCGCCGGCTTTCGCTTCTTCCTCGAACTCCATGGGCAATCCTCACTCTCGGCCAATGCGCAGTATTGGATGGGCGAATGTCAGTACCGTATGGGGCGGCACAACGACGCGCTGGCCTCGTTCTTCAAGCTCATCTCCGACTACCCGATGAGCCAGAAACTGGCCGCCTCCACCCTGAAGATCGGGCAAATCTACACGAAGCAGGGCGATCGCGACAAAGCGCAAATGATGTACGAACGAGTGACGGGTCAATATCCCGATACCCCGGAAGCCGAAGTCGCCCGGAAGGCGCTGGAGGCCGACGCTGCGAAAGGTGAACCGATCGCAGCGGAGCCAAATCCATAGCGGCTGTAGGTAGCCCGTCGATGCTGTGGTTTCACCACTGAGGCCATCACGCCGCCTCAGTCCGGGTCTGCCAGGTCCAGCACCGTCACGAGCCCGGGAACCGTATAGGTGTGCAGCGGGCTCAATCGCACGAGTTGCACCCCGGCTGCCCGAAGTGCCCCGTCAAACAATGCGTCGTCCGCCGCATCCGGCGCATCGTGCGGGACCGGCAGATCCACTTGCACCACCTTTTCAACCAACCGGCTTCCCGGATGCACCAGCACGAACGTAGCGCGTTTGAGCGCCAGTTCGCGAAGCGTCGGAACGGGTGCGGTGCCGGAAGGCGCGCGAAGATCCAAGATGCTCCACAGCGGGATTTGCGTGAACAGCAGGTACCGATCCTCCACTGCCAGCCGCAGCAGGTTGTAGAGTTGCACCTCCTGGTCGGTCAGCAACGGTTTGACGGCAAAGGTCATCCCCGACGGCGGACTGCCCGCCGGACCTTCGGATGCCCGGCGCCGACCGAATGTCTCCCAGGCCAGACTTCCCAGAAAGACTACTGCGCCGATACCTAAAATGGGATACAGCAATTCCATACAGCTCCGGATCGATCAGCGGCGACGCCGTGTTTGCATGACCGGCACGCCTGCCCCTCCGGGCACCACCGAACCCAACACCACCGAATGGCGCGCACCCGTCACCTGTGGCACATTCGTGCAGTGCCCATAGAGCATGTCGTGGGCGAGCAGAGCAAACGCCGTCGCTTCAAACGCTTTGCTGCTCCATCCGCGGTCGTCAAACGTCAACACCCGCGACGGCGCGAACACGTCACCCAGCGCGTCCATGATGGCGCGATTGTACACGCCCCCCCCACCG